>Ga0307507_10012197_pt1 | contig 10663 bp, 10 predicted proteins | sample 7_EM_MG_FD_207223 | JGI IMG/M metagenome (GOLD analysis project Ga0307507, IMG submission 207223) | Populus trichocarpa ectomycorrhiza microbial communities from riparian zone in the Pacific Northwest, United States - 7_EM | ecosystem: Host-associated > Plants > Roots > Unclassified | place... | reverse complement strand
ATAATATTGACACTAATACTAGTAATAGCACTAATAATTCTTTTAATAATAATAATCTTAATAAATATTTTAGAAATAAAAAGAAAGATGAAGGTAATAAAATTAATTTTAATTTATATAATACATCAGTAAATTATTTATTTTAGATTTGTTAGTTGCTAGTTAATGAAAATTTAAGAAAATAAATAATTGTATTATATTTTTAATTTATTTAAAATATTTATTAATTTTTACTTGAAATATTTATTTTAAAGTATTTAAAATATCAATACAAAAAGTTTACTTATAATTTTATAATTTATTTTTACTAGTTTATATTGTATTTGTTTTTTTTAGTGTTAAAAATACATTTTTAAAAACTGTTAGCTCTTACACGGACAAATCCACCCCAGACATCTATCGCCAGGACCCTGACACGCACCCCGCGATCCGATGTACCGTGCCCCCGCTTTCTCACACCTACTAACCGACACTCTCTCGCATGTGCCACACCGCCACCCTCCCTTTCACTCTTCCTTCAGATTCCAAAACTGTAAAACCAAAACTGAACCATTAGACCCACACACGCACTCTGCATTAATCAACAAAATTCCCCAGCTTCACCGATTCGTTTCTTCAAAAAATCGCTTCTTCTTCTGCATGTGAATGTGATTCTTCGATCTAAAAATCTCTCATTTGGAGGTGACGCCATCATCATCAATTAATGGAGGCGATACTGGCATGCGCGTTAGAGTACACGCTCAAGTACTGGCTCAAATCTTTCTCTAGAGACCAGTTTAAGCTTCAAGGCCGGACAGTGCAACTTTCTAATTTAGGTAACTTTCATTTTTGTTTTTGCTTTCTTAATCGTGATTCATTCATTCTGGAAATTTTCGTATTTTGATTTAATGAGAGAGGAATCCTAAGTTATTATTCTTTTTTTTTTAATTTTTTGCAAGGTTAAATCTGGAATTAGAATTTTCTCGTCTGTTTAAGAAGAAATTTTGGATTTGATTTTGATTTTTTTTTGGTCAGAAATAAATGGAGACGCTTTGCACGCGAGTATGGGATTGCCGCCGGCGCTGAATGTAACAAAGGCGAAAGTAGGCAAATTCGAGATAATTGTAAGTGTTTTCCTTAGCTATTAATGTAATTAAAATTTTTTGAGACATTTTGTGATTATTTGTTGATTAGCAGTTAATCTTAGTGGTGTAAAAAATTGAAATGTTTATTTTTTATGGGCTTAACTACATTTTGCTTTTCTTTCCCCTTTTCTCAGCTTCCGTATGTAAGTTATGTACAAGTAGAACCGATTGTTATTCAAATTGATAAGCTCGATTTGGTCTTAGAGGAGAATAGTGATTTAGATGGGAGCAGCAGTCCCAACAGGTAATGTGCTTTTGTGCGGGTTTAATTTTTGAAGTGATTGTTATGCTATTGGTTCAAAGTTAAAGATTACCTGTGTTTACTTTTTAATGTTGCAGTTCACAATTGTCTGGTGATTCCAGCAAGAGTAGCGGTTATGGATTTGCTGATAAGGTTAGGTGACATCTAGGGTGCGATTGCATTTTATTTCTGATATTTGGAATTCAGTGACTGCAGCCTGCATCTGAAAATCTAATTTTTCTCCAAGCCCCAATTTGCGCCAAATTCTCTATATGAAAGGCCTGTAACTTGTTAGTATGTCAAAATTGAATTAGGACATGCAGAAGAGTCTTTCTGGTGCAAAGAAAGAGTAAGAGGAGATGAATTGCAGAAACTAATCTCATAAATACACGGACTGTTCTGATGCTGAAACTTTTCTCAGGGGAATTCAACCATAAAATAACCTAGTAAGGCAGTGAACGGACAAAAAATATTGAAATCGTCAAAGAAAGGGGAAGGCAGAAAGTGAGCATAGTAGTTTCTCATCCTCAAACCAGTGTTTTCTGTATTGGCGCACACACAGAGTCCTTCCTTGGCGGTTAAAAAATGATTTATATATAGTTAAATGAGGAATTGCTAAAAATGGAGCATTACCAACCTCCTTGATAAACATGGATTTTCAAACTATAATGTGTTAAATGATTAACCATTGCACTGACTGAAGTTTTGAATTAGAAAGGAACTTAATGGAATGGATTGATCTAGCTGCCCTCAATTATTTTGAATCTGACACCTAATGAATTCAGTTTTGAATTTGACATGACCAACACGAGTCATGTATCTCTGCATATATGCGCTGCTCTTCCGTTGCTTATGATTTGTATGCGTGCAGGTAATTTGTATTAGTATGAAACATATCTCAGGATATATGTCTATAAGAGTTTGGGTGAAAGTGTTTATGCACCGTGGCAACCCAACAATTTTTCAATCGTATTTTATTACATTCAAAGCAATGTAGAAATTTGGATTCAACAGTTTGCTTTTATTATTACCAGATCGCAGATGGAATGACCATTCAGATTACCACTGTTAATCTTCTACTTGAAACACGTGGGGGTGTTCAACGTGGGGGAGGGGCTGCCTGGTAAGTTGTTGTCTTCTCCCTCATTATATAGACATTTGGGAATTAACTTTTCTGTTTATATAAATGCAAACATTCTATCTTTTTTTATTTATCTCAGCATCCTTAACTGTCGTTGGCTCTACAACGTTTTCAATATAAAATACTAGCTGTTTAATGATGTTTACATAAGGATCAGATTTTTGTTTGAATTAACCTTAGCATAATGTTTTCATGATTCACGGAAATCTTAAGTGATGCAGTACGTTGTTCCAATTTTTTTTTTTGAGAGAACTTGGATGGACACTTATCTATATCTTGTCCATCTCCAGGGCTTCACCACTGGCATCAATTACTATACACAACCTTTTATTGTATACCACAAATGAAAACTGGCAGGTAATTTTGCTGCAGCCTCTTAGCCTCAAACCTTGACCGCTTTCTTGTGTTTTTATTTTTTTATTTTGTTTATATTACAGGTAGTAAACCTTAAGGAAGCACGTGACTTCTCCACTAACAAAAAGTTCATATATGCATTCAAGGTAACATACAAGCTTTTGACAATACAGTGATGCACATAATTTAAATATTGTGTATCGAAGAGGGCTTTTCTACTGTTTGTGGTAGGGGTGAAGCCTGTAGCGTGGCTTATTTACTTAATGAATTTGTGAGGTAGGACTGTAGGAAATGTGTGTGTCTCCTGCTTGCTTTATTTGAAGCATCTAATCGATGATGCATTCTTTCCTTGATAGAAACTTGAATGGGAATCTTTATCTGTTGATCTCCTGCCTCATCCTGATATGTTCACCGATGCCAGTTTAGCTCGTGCTGAGGAGGGAGCCTCCCAGAGAGATGATGATGGTGCAAAGCGAGTTTTCTTTGGGGGAGAACGTTTTCTGGAAGGAATATCTGGAGAGGCTTATGTAATGTGAATCATAAGTTTTGAAGTAATTTTTTTTAATGATTTTTTCTTTGCTCTGGACCGTAGAGCAGTGTTATCGAGTCTTTTCCGGATTCACCTGTGCTGTGCAGTGACTGTGGTCGAATATATTTCCTAACTTGCTAATTTTTATCAGATCACAATTCAGAGAACTGAACTAAACAGTCCACTAGGGCTTGAGGTTCAGTTACATATTCCAGAAGCCGTCTGTCCTGCATTGAGTGAACCAGGTATACTTTAAATGTTTTCTTCCCATCCATTTCTTATATTTGGCATAAATGCAGCAAGTTGGTGACATAGTACTGTTTGAGCAGGACTACGTGCTCTTCTTCGCTTCATGACTGGGTTATATGTGTGTCTTAATAGAGGAGATGTGGGTCTACAGGCTCAGCAGGTTTATAGTTGTCCTTACTCTTACCCCTTTCTCTAGCATTTTAAAGTTTAACATGTCAAGATGAGTCTCAACTAAGTGCTCTGCTCTATTTTTCTCTGTGAATCCTGGCAGCGATCTACAGAAGCAGCAGGATGTTCTCTAGTCTCAATTGTTGTTGACCACATATTTCTCCGCATCAAAGATGCTGGTTTGTCTGTTTTTCTTTTGTCCTTAACTCAGTGTTCGTATTTAGTTGTATTCTTCTATTAACATTTTGCTCATAAATATGCCTGAAACATTAATTTGATTTTCATTTGTGTTGTTTTTTTTCTGTCTATGGTACAACATATGACATTCTGTTTCTTAGAGTAAAATAACATATCTTATGAGTACATATCTCTTGACCTCACGCCACTTGTGGGCTGCATTTGTGGCCCAGAGTATGTGTAGAGGAGAGGATATGCAGCCAGAAACACATGATAGTTTTCTTTCTTAGCTTGTGCTTTCCACCACTCAAACTTTGCTAACGTTTGCAGTTTGCTTGCAGAGTTCCAGCTTGAACTTTTGATGCAGTCTCTCCTTTTTTCCCGGGTATTGTCTCATTCCTTATAAACATTGAGCTTTAAAACAACATTTTGTTTCTTTGTTGGTCCCATTTTCTTGTGGGTTATTGATAATCTATCATGTCTTAAGAAACCTAATAGCAACTGTGAGTAACCTTTCTGTCTTTAAATCCTGCATATGGTTTTTCTCAAATCATAATTAGGATTGAATTGAGTTAGACATTCAACCTTCTAATAAGACCATTCTCTTTGCCGGTCCGAAGTTTTTAGTTTAAGAATGTATTTTGTTTATCAAGTAACCTAAGAAGAAGTTAGATCTGATTTCTATTGTTCTTGAGAATGTGTTTTTTTAGCTCTCAAAAGAATCAATATGAGATAGCTGGAAATCAGTTGAGCTGTATAAGATAGTTGGAAAGGTTGATCCTTTATCTAAATGTTATTATACTTTTGAAATTTTTTATGTTACTTAGAAGGCAAAAACTTTAAATGCAGCTGTGCGGTGACACGGACTGAAGTAATTCTATTTTGATAAGTTCTAGTGAGCTCTAATGATATTATTCTATTTTGCATTTCCTATCTTAGAAGCTGCGAGTCTGAAATTCTTGAGCATTTTATGTTCTTTGTGCTTCCGAGTATTTCTGTTACGAATTGCATGGTGACATGATTTACCATTCTGAAATCTTATGCTTGGATGTAACTTGCAGGCCACAGTATCTGATGGAAAAATTGCCAATAATCTGACAAAGGTTATGCTTGGTGGAATGTTCTTGAGGTAAACTTCATTCTTCTTTGTTTGTCATTGTTTAGCACTGGTAAATATCTCTTCTCTTTCAAATAATCTGTTCTTGCGTCGAGTAGGCTCACTGGTCTGGCCTTTTATTTTGTTGTTAGCTGCTGTTTGGAGGATTAGCATTATGCCTGTGGCATTCCATTGTTGCGTGGTTACCACATATTTTCCTTTTCTCTGAACAACATACAGATACAAATGATACAAAAAACTGTATAAATAGAGTGGTGTCATTTCACTTGTATGGCAAGTGATGGCTTCATCACTTTCCATGTCACTGGATTAAAATTCTGTATAATTTTTTTTTGTTTTTAATAGAATTCTTCCTTTTGATTTGATTAGCCACAGAGTAGTTTCTATATTAGTTGGTCATCTTTAAATTGGAATGCAGTGGTGGAATGGATAACACCTGACCAAAACGGGATTGAATATTGGTTGGGTCAAGATGACCGTCATGGCATTGGACAGTGCAACCATTGTTTATCACCTTTCGACCTTTTTGTTTTTTCTTAAAGTTTTCACATGATTAATTTTAGACCAGATGAAAAATGGCCGCCTTGGGCAATAAAACAACAGGGACTTGATTTTGAGTTGATTTGATCATATGTAGCTGGGTTTAATGACTTTGTAAACTGCTGAAATGTAGGGACACCTTCTCACGCCCTCCTTGCACTTTACTGCAACCATCCCTGCAAGCTATCACAAAACATGTTGCACGGATTCCTGATTTTGGTACTATTCAATCAAATGAATGCGTTTCTAGTTAGGACTGAAGATAAATCATTAAAGTTGATCGTGCTTATTTAATTGTATTCACAGCAAAGGATTTTTGCCCTCCTATATATCCTCTGGGAGACCACCAGTGGCAGAAAAGTGTTGGTATTCCTTTGATATGCCTCCACTCTCTTCAGGCTAAGCCCTCTCCAGTCCCACCATGTTTTGCTTCACAAACAGTTATCACATGTCAGCCTCTTATGGTATGCATCGATAATCTCAGTAGTTGGTGTTTTTTCTTCTTTTTGTACTCTCTTCTAATCACCATTTCTCGTTGTTTGCTCAGATTCACCTTCAAGAAGAATCATGTTTGAGGATATCTTCCTTCTTAGCTGATGGCATCGTTATCAATCCTGGGGATGTGTTACCTGATTTTTCAGTAAATTCCTTGGTATTTGTTCTCAAGGAATTAGATGTTATTGTTCCGTTGGATGTGAGTCAATCAAACAACCCAACTGAAAATGGAAACTCTACTTTTCACAATGTGTTTGCTGGAGCAAGGCTTCGCATTGAAAATTTGTTCTTCTCAGAGTCGCCAACACTAAAACTCAGGCTACTGAAGCTGGAGAAGGATCCTGCTTGCTTTTATCTCTGGGAGGGACAACCAATTGATGCTAGCCAGAAAAAATGGACTACTGGAGCATCGCACCTTACACTGTCTCTGGAAACATCTACCAACTTAAATGGGACACCGAGTTCCAATGGGATGAGCTCAGGCTCATGGAGATGCATTGAACTACAAGATGCTTCTGTGGAAGTTGCCATGATATCGGCTGATGGGAGTCCATTAACAAATGTTCCTCCCCCTGGTGGTATTGTCAGAGTTGGAGTTGCTTGTCAACAATATCTTTCCAACACTTCTGTTGAGCAGCTATTCTTTGTCCTTGATCTTTATGCATATTTTGGCAGGGTTTGTGAAAAGATTGTCTCAGTTGGCAAGGATAAGAGACCAAAGATAACTAGGAATGGATCTTCTGGTGTTAGGCTAATGGATAAGGTTCCCTGTGACACTGCAGTAAGCTTAGCAGTGAAGGAACTACGACTTCGATTTTTAGAATCTTCTGCCTCAGATATTGAGGGAATGCCTTTGGTTCAATTTATTGGGGAAGATCTTTACATAAAAGTTTCTCATAGAACCCTTGGTGGTGCCATTGTTATTTCATCCTCTGTATACTGGCAGAGTGTTGAGGTGGACTGTGTAGAGACCGAGGGAAGCTTGGCACATGAAAATGGCATGCTGACAAGTTCCGTTGAAAATGGTCGTCTTGTAACTGCGAATGGATACCCTCAACTAAGAGCTGTGTTTTGGGTGCATAATGGACAGAAATACCAAGCAAATGGTATTGCTTGTACAATCCCATTTCTAGACACAAGCATGGTACACATGATTCCATTAAGCGAACAGGATCAAGAGTGCCATAGTTTAAGTGTTTCTGCCTGTATATCTGGTGTCCGCCTGGGTGGAGGAATGAACCATGCTGAAGCTCTACTCCATCGGTTTGGAATATTGGGGCCCGATGGTGGTCCAGGGGAGGGGCTTTCTAAAGGGCTAGAAAATTTATCAACTGGGCCACTTTCTAAACTTTTTAAAGGGTCCCCTCTTATTGATAATCTAAAAGAAGGTATGGTGCAACCTACATAATTGGTCGGTCATTATTATGCAGTACTGCTTAGGCTCTGTTTTAATTTCCACTTCAGTTGCTGCTGTCTTATCTCTTCATCAATTCTACAGATGGAAGTTTAATAGATGGCAAAGATGGAGTTTTACACCTCAGATTGCCAGATGATGTGGATGTGTGCATAGAATTAAAAGACTGGTTATTTGCTCTTGAAGGTGCACAGGAGATGGCAGGTGGGTGGTTCTTTTACAACAACGAAGATGTGGGAAGAGAAGAGAGGTGTTGGCACGCATCTTTCCAAAGTTTGCAGTTAAAAGCGAAAAGTAGTCCGAAGATAGAGTTGAATGGAAAAGAAAAACCAAATGGAAAACTGAAATATCCTGTGGAATTAGTTACAGTAAGGAACTCTCTCTCTCTCTCTCTCTCAAGGATTTAATGGTAATATTGGTTTTGCAAAGCTGCAAAAAACTTTACTGGTAGTGTTGTTTGGATTTATCCTTTGTAAAATCAGTTTACATGTTTGCCAATTCTCTGTCAGCTTTTACCAATATTATAGACTTGCGAGTACATTGGGTTATCACCGCATTTCATACACGTCTTTGTTCAAGTGGCTTCACTTTTAGCGGGTCTTCTTTTGGGGGATTCAATAGATTTCATAGTTTTAGGCTTAACTGGGAGTATAATTTACTTTTGGCAATTTCATAGTTTTAGGCCTGCAGAACTGCTTGATTTGGGGGTTGAGACTCAGATAAAGAAGTGGAGGATGTGTGTGTTATACTTTCTATTGTTCTTACAAGGTCAGGTGTTGATTAGGCAATATGTGTGGATTCAATTTCAGTTTATGCAGATATTGTGTCTCTAACTTGCTATTTTTAAACACTGGGATTGTGCCTGTAGGTTGGTGTGGAAGGTTTGCAGACATTGAAGCCACAGGGACAAAAGGGCATTTCTACTCCTGCAAATGGGATAAAGGAAGTTGTGGAGACATATGGAGGAATCAATCTTGAAGTTCGGATGGTGGCATCGGAGGAAAACATTGATGACGAGATGGCCAAGTGGGCTGTGGAAAACTTGAAATTTTCTGTCAAGCAACCAGTAATGAGATACAAACTTCCCTGATATTTGATCAGTGGCTCTTACCTTAAATGGAACCTGACATTTCATAATTTATTCCTTGTAGATTGAGGCTGTTGTGACCAAAGATGAGTTCCAGCACCTTGCTTTGTTGTGCAAGTCAGAAGTTGATGCGATGGGTCGGATAGCTGCTGGTTTCCTGAGGCTACTCAAGTTTGAACGGTCAATTGGCCAGTCAGCCATAGATCAACTTAGCAACCTTGGTACAGTCTAATTGTTTTTTACAAGCTCCTTGTCTATACTTTCTTACACGTTTTAATAAATACACACATAATACTGTCCTATAATTCATAAGTTAGTTTCAAAACTAGAGCGTGGGATTTGGAAGCATGAGAAGTTGTGGTTTAACAGCTGTTAGACTGGAAATTGATATGAGTGGGATGTCTGAGTTGAGGTTCTTGGCTTGATATGCAAGGACTGTTTAATAGTGGACTAGAGGAATAAAATGTGCACCTGTAACGGATAATGTGCACAGGCCTTTTTCATTGAGTTCTAGTTGAGGAATATATGATTAAGGTTCCTCGGGTTGAGCTTTTCTTCTGTATATGGCTCTGATATTTCCTTTTTACATATTTTGCAAGGCTTTGTATTTATCAATTTATTATGCCTTGCAGGAAGTGGGGGCTTTGACAAGATTTTCACCCCAGACAGGCTCAGCAGGGGTGCTAGTCCTGCCAGCATTGCTTTCTCTCCGTCATCGTATCTGGTTAATGAAAGCCCACAAACAACCATGGAATCAACAGTAACTTCCCTCGAGGAAGCACTTTTGGATTCACAGGCCAAATTGGCTGCCCTTATTACTGATTTATCCATTTCAGAATCCTCTATACAGCATCTTGCTGATATTAAACAACCAAGTCAGAAGCTTGAAATCATGCAGAGTTTGGTGATGCAATTACGGACCAAAATCTGAACGATCTCAATTCCTTGCTGTAAAGTTTTGGGATACAAATGGATCCGATGGATATAGTATACAGATTCTTTCTTGTATATATATTATAGGCATAGATGCATGATGAGTATTGCAATGAGGAAAAATTGAGATTTTCATTTGTTGTAAATAATTTTGTATCCTAGGTGACCAGTTACCATACGAGTAATAGTTCAATTTTTCAACAAGCATGTTTTGTGCTTCGCGTAACTAGTTTCATTTCTGGTGGTTTTTCCTGTCATAACTGAGTTTATATTGACAGCTTAAACCCTGCTGTTTAAAATCTTGGTCACGGAGCTGATCAATTTTTTCACTGATTGCAGATATTAGCAGGTTTTCAGAAGCGGCTTCCTGCGGGGAATTTGTTATTAGCGTTGCAGAGAGTTTGGTCTGAATTTCATACAGTTCTCTCTCTGTTAGATCAACAAACATCTCATAGACACTCCAAGATATAACGTGCTGTAGAAAGTTTGTAGCTTGAATTGCTTGAGCTTCTGCACCCGGAAACCAAAATTGGTTTTTCTAGATACAGCTAAAACCCAAAAAATATAACATTTCTCTCTCTCATATCCCACAAGGAAATTGGAGAATAAACAGAAATTTCCATTAGTTTCTTCATATGGAATTAGGGTTGAAAATGAAACCAATTGATACCCCTACTTGTTTCTTCATAGTACTGGGATATGGTTGAGATTTGAACCCAGATTAATAAATTTCTTTATTTTTTATTTTAAGAGCTACCATGAAAAAGAAAAATGTTTCTTCAATCTAAGATCAAAGAAAGAAAGAAAAAAAAAGGATCAATTCACATGCCTGGAAATGTTTGTTTTCTAGCTTAGAATACTTCAAACAACATATTATCTGATGGTGAATAATTCAGTAGGGAAAATTAAGTGAAACATATTTTTGACCCAGATTTATTTGCCATTTTCAGCTGCTTCTCTGCAAGTTCGTATGCATAGCTAGGGCTTTCTCGTACCACCTGTTGTGATTTATACATGAAAATAATTAAAATTCACAAGCCACCACCACATCAGTTGGTAAAATACTGTTGTTAAATCAAGTCTTGCCATTTCAG
>Ga0307507_10012196_pt1 | contig 10664 bp, 2 predicted proteins | sample 7_EM_MG_FD_207223 | JGI IMG/M metagenome (GOLD analysis project Ga0307507, IMG submission 207223) | Populus trichocarpa ectomycorrhiza microbial communities from riparian zone in the Pacific Northwest, United States - 7_EM | ecosystem: Host-associated > Plants > Roots > Unclassified | place... | reverse complement strand
GCAGGAGGACCCAGCCCAATTAGGTTTATCTATTGGGTGTAAAGTTGGGTGTAGCTGCGGAGCAACACCTAATATCTTTAGGTCTGGCTGCAGAGCCGCACCCAAAGCCTACTTATAACCATCTTCTTGGCATAGATGATAATAATAATAATAATTGATTTTACCCTTCAAATCAAATCTATGTTTTTTTAAATAGTAATAAAATTCATTGCAAATTTAATATATTAATGAATTTAATAAAATTTATAATGTTAATAATAATATTAAATTTATTTGGCCCAAGTTTTTATAGTTTTTAATCCCTTCAAATAAAATTTATTATTTTTCTTTGATAGTAATAATATTGTTTTTCAAATTTATTAATGATGATAATAATAATAATTTTTAATTTTACTCTTCAAATCAAATCTATGGTTGTTTTTCAATATTAATAATATTTGTTTTCAAATTTATTAATTATTATATTAATAATATTAATTATAATAAAAATAATAATATTTAGAATATTAATAATAATGTTAAACTTGCCTGACCCAAGTTTTTATATTTTTTAATCTCTTCAAATAAAATTTATGGTTTTTCTTCAATAGTAATAATTTTTTTTCCTTTGAATTTATTAATGATAAAAATAACAATAAGAATAATATAATAATAATATTTCCTCTTTACCCTTTGAGAAAAAAAAATAGAAGAAAAAAAAAACACATTGTAGTATTGGGTTCTACTAGTGGCAGGACCAATATTTTTTGATGGGTCTTGCTTGCCGAAGGACCCAAAGCTGATGGGTCTTGCAGGACCCAACACTAATGGGGCCTAGAGGACCCAACACCATGGGATCCTGCTGGCAACAGAACCTCACGCCAATGGGATCCTGCTCGCAACAGGACCTCACGCTATTGGATCCTAGTGATAGCAGGATCCATCAACCCAGCTGTAATTTTTTACTCACAAACAACAAAGATAACGCGTTTTAATATAGTAAATAAAAATATATACATATATAATATAATATATAATAAGTATAATTTTTTAGAAAAAATACAAAAATATGAAAAGAATATTAATTTGAAGTAAAGAAAAAAATAAAAATTTTAAAATTTCTTGAGTCTCACCTCTCAGCCATACACAATCTTAATATATTTTTTTAAAAATATATATTTATAATATTAATAATAATATATAACTTGTCTGACCCAAGTTTTTATTTTTTTTTAATCTATTCACAAAACAATTATGGTTTTTCTTCCATAGTAATAATTTTTTAAAAACATTTAATGATAATAATGATGATGATGATGATGATGATGATAATAATAATAATAATTTTTAAGTTTACCCTTTAAATCAAATATTAAATTTGTAAGTTGTTTTTCAATATAAAATTTGTTTTTCAAATTTGTTAATTACTATGTTAATTATAATAAAAATAATAATATTCCTAATACAAATAATAATATTTTTAATATTCATATCAATATTAAACTTATCAAAGAGTAAGTGGGTCTGTCTGCAACATCAGGCCCAAGAGCTTTGCACCCTTTATAAATGTCGGGCCCAAGAGCTTTGCACCCCTTATAAATGTCGGACCCAAGAGCATTGAGTCTAACTTCAATCCGAACCCATTAAAGTTACAACATCATTGGATCATGCTCGACAAAATGACCTAGCAGCTGGGTACCCATTTGGGCCTAACATCATTAGGTCATGCTTGATTGAAGGACCCAACAACGTTGGGTCGTGCTGGGCAGGTGAGGCTGGCAGCAGGGCCACCGCTGCTAGGTTCTGGTGGCAGCATGTTCCAACTTTAGTGGGTCCTGCTCACAAGAGCATTGGGTCTGTTTAAAAAGGAAGACCCCTGAGCTTGGGGTCCGTCCTTTCGGCTAGACCCAACGCTCTTGGGTCTAGCGTTGCAGCCAGATCCAAGCTTGGCTCCAAACGTCTAACCCAAGTATGTTGGGTCAGGCGCGGCTGCAAGATCCGAGGGACTTGGATCCGCGCTCCTGCCTCTCCCAAGCAACTTCGATCATGTGTCCCTTTCCTGCCCCAAGTTTCTCGGGTTTAGAAGGGGATGCCAAACCCAACTTAATAAAAATAAAAATGATTTTTAATTTTAACTTTCAAATCAAATCAATGGTTATTTTTCAATATTAATGATATTTGTTTTCAAATTTATTAATTATTATATTAATAATATTACCTGTAATAAAAATAATAATATTTATAATACAAATAATAATATTTGTAATATTAATAATAATGTTAAACTTGTCTAACCCAAGTTTTTATATTTTTTAATCTCTTTAAATAAAATTTATGTTTTTTCTTCGATCGTAATAATTTTTTTTTCTTTGAATTTATTAATAATAACAATAACAATAATATAATAATAATATTTCCTCTTTACCCTATGAAAAAAAATAAGAGAAAGGAAAAACACATTACAATATTGGTTTACTGGGTCCTGCCCCCAGCAGGACCCAATGCTTTTTGATGGGTCATGCTGGCTGCAGGACCCAAAGCTAATGGGTCTTGGAGGACGGCCCACCGCTGCTGGGCAGCATGGCCCAACATCATTGGGTCATGCTTGGGAGAAGGACCCAGTAGCGGTGGGTCCTGCTTATAGGTAGGGCCCACTACTGCCACGGGTCTGGTGACACAGCTAGACTTAATCTTAGCATATTTTTTTAAATAATATTTGAAAACATAATACAAAAGTATCAAAAGAATATTAATTTGATGTAAAGAAAAAAAATTAAATTTCTTGGGTCTTCCCTCTCATCCAGACACAATCTCAATATATTTTTTTAGAAAATATATTTTAAAAATAATAAAAAAAATATAAAAAAAATATTATTTTGAAGTAAAGAAAAAAATTAAAATTTTAAAATTTCTTGGGTCTGGCTTCGAGTCAGAGACAATCTCAACATATTTTTTTTAAAAAAATAATACAAAAACATAAAAAAAAATATTAATTTGAAGTAAAGAAAAAAATTAAAAATTATCAAATTTTTTTAAAAGAATTTTTGAAACGCAAAATCAAACATAATTTAATTAGAAAATTCAACCCAACCTGAAACGAAAAAAAAAATCATCACTCAAGTTTTGGTCAATATAATAAAAGTCCCATCAATTTATTTGGAAAAATGAATTTAAATCAAAGAAATCTAATTTCAGTGCCTATTAAAGTGTGACTTCCAAGTATTTTTGGTTCCTTGTAAGCCCGTAAGCCAGCTGGTTCTAGGAGAAATGCACATCCTATTTAGAAAGCAATCAAGTAGGCAATGAAATCAGGATATCCCTTTTCAGTTTCAGAGCTTTTCTTTCCCTTGTAATATTGATAAGTATGAATCTCTCTCTTTCAAAGAAAAAAGGGCTTATAGGCTTGTTTATAGCCTGTTTAGTTGCTAAAATGAATTGCTACTGAGCTTGTGTTTTCGATGCCTGCTGCACAATCAAGTTCCCTTAGCGGAAAGGACCTAATCACCCATGCTGGCAACGCATATTGGGTCCTGCTAGGAGGCCGAGCCCACCGTAATTGGATCCTGGTTGCAAAAGCCCCCAACGATGTTGGGCATGGAGGCAGTAGGGCCCAATTAAGCATTGGGTCCTCCTGCAAGTAGGGGGCCAACATTTTTGGGTCATGCTGGAAGGCAGGATACAACGCAATCAGATCTAATTTCAGTATAATTTTTTTAAAAATAATACAAAAATATCGAAAGAATATTAATTTAAAGTAAAGAAAAAAATTAAAATTTTTTAAATTTCTTGTTTCTCACCTCTCAACCGTCTACAATCTCAATATTTTTTTAAAAAAAAATTATTTAAAAATAATACAAAAACATGAAGAAAATATTATTTTGAAGTAAAAAAAATAAAAAAATTTATTGGGTTTGGCGTCGCAGCTAGACAAAATCTCAACATATATATTTTAAAAAAAATACAAAAACATAACAAAAATATTAATTTGAAGCAAAGAAAAAAACTTAAAAATTGTCAAATTTTTTTCAAAGAATTTTCGAAACGCAAAATCAAACATGATTTAATTAGGAAATTCAACCCAATCTGAAATGGGGAAAAAAATTATCATCACCTAACTTTTATACAATATAAAAAAAATTTCATCAATTTATTTTGAGAAATAAATTTAAGTCAAAGAAGGCAACAACAAAGAAATTTAATTAGGTATGGCTCCAGGTCTGGAAGCCAGTCGTCCTTATTGATCAATGGTCTTCCATTATATTCAATGGTGGTGTTATACTATAGTGAAGAAAATGTATATATTTACGATGTACATAGGCATAGAGAGGCATGGGGGATTGAATTCTCACGTACGTGATAATATGGATTCCCAATCCATCCACCGAAGGAAATCAATTTTTTTTTTACAATCTTCCTATGCCGATGTCAGTGATCTTACTACTTTCTTGCATTGATTAACTTTAATTCCTTGTCAAAAAAGGAAAAAAGTGCATGTGCGTGCGTGTGTAGATGATAAAGCTAGGATTGATCTGGGAAAATGCTATAGTGTTGTCCACAGTACAATCAATTTATTTTGAAAAATAAATTTAAATCAAAGAAGACAACGGCCAAGAAATTTAATTGGGTATGGCTGCTGGGTCTGGCTACGCAGCCATACCCGTATGAAAAAGGGAAAAAATTATAGTCATGGGTCCTATTGAGGCAGGACCCAACTCTAATGGTTCCAGCAAGACCCAACGCCATTAGGTCCTAGTGGAAGCAGGACCCAAAGCTATTAGGTCCTGCTGCAACGACCCAGCAAGCCTTTCTGACTTACAAACAGAAAAGACAACGCCCCCCCACAGGCGCTACAGTGTCGTCCACAGTCGAACATTATGTGTTCACAGTCAAATACTCTGTTGGGTTTGGCTGGAATGCAGGACTCAACATTATTGGCATGTTTTGGAAGTGTTTTAGGTCTAACTTGTCAACCAAACACAACAGCGTTGGGTCCGGCTACCAAAGTCAAACCCAGCGGCTTTTGGTAGAGAAGGTCACACCCCCACCCGTAATTATTGACTAAAAACAAAGGAAAGGAATGCCCCATGGTACAACAGTGTTGTCCACAGTGCAAATACTCTATGACACAGTTTCTTCCACAGGGCAATGTGTCTTTGTTTACAGTAAATCTATAGTATTTCTACCGTGTTTTTTTCAAATGTTTTAATATATAGTAAAATAATTGTGCAAGTTTATAGTTAATTATCTTTTGAATCACAATATATATATATAAAATCCAAATGAGTGTTTCTGGACCCACCAACTTCATTAAAAAAACACAAAACCAAACTAATATAACAATAAAATAAAGCAGCCCTGCCAGGAATTCCTAATTATCAAATGAGACATGACAGTTAAGGAAAGACAAGAAGCCACCTGGCAAGACATATATGGTCAATAAAGCTCAGATTTCCATCTAAAAAAAATCGTACCTTTTGTGTTTATTCCCTCCAAGTCCTAAAGAATATCCACCAAAGACTATCCGGCTAGCTGGCTTGCACTCTACCCCATGTCATATATAAAAAAATTAACATTAACCCTTTTGTTTGCTAAAAACATATATTTTTTAAAAAAGGTAATTTTCTTGAAAATTAAATTTTTAAAAAGTAAATTATATTTTGATATTTGATAATATCATAAAAAATATATTAAAAAATATTTTTAAGTATTTGACTATGTCATAAAAAATAAACTGAAAAATAAATTGTTAATTTTTTTTCAAGTTTATTAAAATAATAAGGAACAAATCTTACAAATTAAAAAGTTGAATGATAATAAAATTAAAAAAAAATCTAATTTCATAAAATATCTCAAATAAAATAAATAACAATAAAAATAATAGAGATCAAATCTAACAAATAAAAAAGTTGAAAGAGGATGAAATTAAAAAAAATTACAATTTTAAAAATTATTTCAAATAAAGTAAATAACAATCAAAAGAATGAGGACCAGATTTGATAGATAAAAAAATTTCAATTAAAAATGATAAGAGAAAAGCAAATAACAATTATAAAAATAAAGACCAAGATTGATATAAAAATCAAATTAAATCAAATTCTAAGGGTTGAAATTGAAAGAAAAAAAATCAAAACAAAATATATAATAATTAAAAGTTTGAGGATCAAATTTGATATAATCAGCATATAACAAGACATTTCTAAATTTTTCACAACTTCTAAAAAGTATTTTCCACCTAAAATAAAAGGAAAATAATTTCCTAGAAACCAAGCTAAATTTTTCTTTTATTGTAAAATGTTTTTCGTTGATCAATTTTTCTAATGACAAACAAACACAGAAAAGTTTGGAAAATAATTTCTAAAAAACCATTTTTCATGAAACAAACAGGGCTAAAAAAAAAAATCAATGTTCACAATAATTATGTTTGACAAAGTTGATTTATGTTATTTAGCATATTTGATGTAGATTAATTATTTCCTATAAGTTATTATTAATTGTGCCCTAATAATTTACATTTTATGTTTCAAAGGCACAAAGGAAATTTGATGTCTTGATTCTTATTTTGTTGCAAGCTTACTATATTTCTGCTAGTATGTTTTGTTAGTTCTAGTATTATAAGTTTCAATGTAAAAGTTTTGAGAGCTAATGTAAAAGTTTTGAGAGCTAATGTAACTTATGGTGAAATGGCAATGTGCACAAATCTATTACAAGTTTGTTTTCTACTTTGCTAACTCATTTTATAGAACTTGCTAGCTACGTGTCATGTGCTTCACTGCAAGTTAGATATTTTTATTTTTCATAAAACATTATTTATGCAGGTTTTTTCAATGCATTTTGATACTTCAAAAAATATAATAAATCAAAAAGTTGATGCACACAAGTAATCAAATAAACTAAGAATTACGTGCGCTAATAAATCAATAAAAAATCATTAATGACATCTTAAAACAAAACTTAGAAAACCGAGAGACAAATGTAGATCAATATATTGAATCTTGAAAAATAAGACATTAAATTAATTGAATAATTTTTTTTTAAAAAATAACATGTAAAACTACTCATATTAAAAATATCATCTAAAAATAAACATTTTTTATTTTCAAAAACACAGTTTATCTATATAAAAAATAAAAACAAAACTATAGATGAACCAAAAAAACTATTCCGAAAATTAAACACGTAACAAAAAAATCAATATTATTTAAAAGAGGCTCCCTGAACAAAAAAAAAAAAAGAGGTTCTATGCATTTTTTCAGTTTTTATTTTTTTAACCGGTCACGTCACTTTATTTTTTTTTAATTGTATTCTTTGAAGTTATATTTTTATTGCATCCATAATTATCAAACTCGGCCCAAGGGTTGACCCGGCCCAGGAGCCGAGACCCAGGTTACACGGGCTGACTCGGGTCAATTTAGAAAAATTTTAAAATAATATTTGAGGTTTTAATATTTCATATGAAAAAAATTAAGAAATAATCTATGTGGATATGGGTTATACATGTTGTAAATAATTAAGTTTAAAATGTTATTTTAAAAGGTTTTTTATCCCACATTTGCAAGATACTATCATATTATTTTAAGTTGAAATATTTAAATCAAAAAGGTTTTTTATCCCACATTGAAAAAACATAACCTTTTATTGTGAACATAGAGTATATATACTAAAGGGCTTCAAAACTTACTTTGAAAAAATAAAAACATTCTTCTAGTATTTATATAGTGAACTTTGAAATGAGTTATAAACAACTAAAAAATATAAAAAAAAATGGGTCTCTGGCTAAGAGAAAAAATATATTTGAAAAAAAAAAAACAGGTCTTTACCGGGTTTTACTGGGTCACCCGAGTTCTGGGTTAATCCGACAAGATGACCGGTTTTATCTAGGTCAATTGCAGGCCTGAATTTTAAATGAAATATACCTAGCTAAGGCCCTAGGTCACCCGGGTCCTGAGTTGACCTGCAGGGTCAAGCCGAGTCTGATAACTATGATGGCAACCATACCAAACCCATGGATTGGGTCTGGCTTGCCTGCCACACTCAATCCATGCCTGACCCAAGGTGCTTAGGCAGGCAACCATGTCAGACCCAAGGGTAACGCTGTCAGACTCAATCCTTGCCTGACCCAAGACGCTTAAGTCTTTTATGACTGCTTGCCCCAAGTGCCTTGGATTTGGCATGACTGCCAAACCCAATTAATGCTCTTGGGTGTGACAGTCATGTACACCTGTTTTGCCCAGGTTCTAGCCATTGTGGTTGTCGGAAAATCAGAGTTTATGCTCATTTGACCTAAAAACCTGTTTTGACCCAAAACACCTATAAAACACCTTATAAACCATGAGTGATAATTTATGAGTGATAATTACGAATATTGACTCATTAATTACGAATATTGAAAACTAGGGAGCTACTTGTTGTGATAATTTATGAGTGATAATTATGAGATGGTTAAGATTTTGATGAAAGCTTTTTTTGTCATCTTTTCATGGAGAGTAGCTTTTTAGATTTCATTTACTTTTTTTGTTATTAATTTGGATGAATTGAAGCATTGTTGTTAAAACCATCAAGCAATACCATATGATTAATTACATGTGCCAGGTTATGAGCTAAGAAGGTTAAAGAAATATTTAGTGATTATTTCAAGATATTTGAGTTTTATTTTCTATAGGACTTACGGATTCAACTTATTTTCCTGCTTACATGTGGATTGGGCTTCAAATTTTCTTAATGATTCTAAAATCCTTGTTTTATATGGAGTTGAAATATAATAGCAATTAAATATTGATAAGGCCTTACGATAAAGATCAAAAGCTACTATACAAGAATTGCATTAGTTTCTCAATTAATTTAGAATTCTTTCTTCTATTTCATTTAGAACTCTTTTGTTATTTTTTTAGCATTTTTTATTTTACCTAGTATAAATATGGTTATTTAACTTATATTTAGTTTTTTTTAATAATTTGAGACGGATTGATTATTCAGAATATTATTGTGTGTGAAAGAGTTTACTTATACTCTTGGTTCCTCATGGAACTTTTTAAAAAACTTATCAAAGATCAACTCTCTTTATGATATCCATCCTTACACCTATAGTTCTTAGTTCGTTATTTATTACAATATTTAACGGGTTGGGGTTTCATCCTTATACCTTTAGTTAGTGGTTCATTATAATTATTGGGTTAAGTTTTTTCATCCAATAACTATGATTCTTTAGTTTAGATAACCACTAGGTTGGGTTCTTTTCAACTTGATTTTAGCTTTCTTGGATTTTTTTTCTTGTGTGAGGGTTCAAGGGGTTTTACTCTCCGAATTCGCATCAACTATGTATGTTTATATTGAAGTAAAAATTCATATAATTATTTATAGGCATGAAAAGCCTTTGTAATAAAACAACTCAAACCTTTTATGAAAAAATTCAAAACAAATCTTGAAAAACCCAAAAATAGTAAAAATAACTTGGATCCATTGTAATAAAAACCTAAAAAGCGAGGCTTATAAAAACTCTCAATTGAAATAATGTCGATTTGAACAAGTTTTGAAACAAAAAAGACTGAACCAAGCCGCACCCGATAGCTTTGAACTGATTTCGGGTTGAAAACCTTAAAAAAGTAAATTTCAATGAAGTTATCTTTTTTTTTCCCAAAACCAAACCGAACAAAAAAAAACCCCTACTGTCAACTCAAAAAACTCCTAAACTGGTTTTAAAACATAAAATTTAACTTGAAAAAAAAACTTTTTCATCCCCGATTTAACCTAATTTAATTAGGTCAGAGTTGGATAATGAATTTGGATGTTTTAGATGGAACAATTAAGTAAAACTCAAATCCAACTTATTTTATTACCTTCCATTGATTATTGCTAAATGAGAAATTTAAACATGCTTGGTGTGTTTAGCAAAGTAGAATGACATAGTTGTATTATGCACTTTTGAGTATGGAAAAGTCACAACTCACTTAGCTACCCACTTAGTTGAAAATGAACAAGAAATGTTTAGTGTGATCAAAACACAAGAAATCATTTAATTAAGTTTATACTTTTCATTCTAAAAAAAATTTAGTAACAATCTGAAATATTTTATGAAAGATTTTCTCATAAACTATTTTTCAATATGTAAAAATTCAATAATAAAGAATCTTTTTGGATAAAAATCATTTTTGTGTGAAAAATTAAATTCTGTAAAGACTTGATTACATAACTCTAAGTTTAGGCATCCAAAGTTAAGTTTACATCCAAAGAATCTATTTTGCTCTAATTTGACATAGTAGAAAAATCCTTATAATATCAAATCTTCATATACATATTAAATTCACTAAATTGTTGTGATCATTAAAATTACTAAAACCATATGTAATAGTGATCTTTGGACTAACAACAATGAAAAAGATTCCAACTTCGTCGAGTTCTAAACATGAAAAGGAAGGAACTCCCCACAAAACGAGAACAAAAAACAGACCGATTAAACAAATTATGATAATAGTTGTCAAAGAAGGGAGAGAATATGATTTGTAGAGAGAGAAAGTAGGACAAGAAAGAGAGTGTGAGTATATGATCTATTATTCAATTGATTTTCTCATATATTATAGATAAAGACAATTTGGATATTTTATCAATTTAAAAAATTTTATTTGATAAAAAATATAAAGTATAATTTCACATAATCAAATCATAAAAGGTTTTTTATAATTATCTCTTAA
>Ga0307507_10012195_pt1 | contig 10665 bp, 13 predicted proteins | sample 7_EM_MG_FD_207223 | JGI IMG/M metagenome (GOLD analysis project Ga0307507, IMG submission 207223) | Populus trichocarpa ectomycorrhiza microbial communities from riparian zone in the Pacific Northwest, United States - 7_EM | ecosystem: Host-associated > Plants > Roots > Unclassified | place... | reverse complement strand
ATGTTCCCAACTTCCAAGACAGGGCTTTTCGGTGGTGAGGGCAAACCACCGAATAAACCGGGAAAAAACTGGTGACTCCCGGAAACGATATGTTCCGGGCGACGCGATTTGTTTTGTTTTTTTTTCCTTTTTGTTGTCTCTTACCAGAGAGCAAGAAATACCGTAGGCAAGGAACAAAAGTGATAATCCGTCAACGAAATGTCACGCCCTCTAGAATACAAAAGAGGAAAAAATTAACAAAATTGCCACAAAGCTTCTTAGAAATGAAAGTGAACTTTAAAGGGCAAATGCACTGCAACGGTGCAGAATTATTATTTACACGCTGAACTTTTCCCCTGAAAATGACCAGGGACCGGTGCACTAATAAAATTGGATTAACTTTACCGCCCTTTGCTTTGGGATGAGAAGAGCCATCTTATCATCATTATCATCCACCAAGTCGATCTGATAAAGTTCCAAGGACTGGCATTGTATCACGCCAGCAATGATACCGGTACCGGTACTGAGCGATGAATGCGCAATTTCTCCACAATAATAATATTATCATCATAAAATTTCACCCAAACAAAGCAAACAAAGCACAATAGTAAAATTCTTCATCCGCCAATCCCCGCTTCTTAGCGACGGCACTTCCCGAACCTTTTACCCTTACGAAATTTCCCCACCATGTGTTGCACCAATAGCCTACGGCACCGCGGGAGCACCAGCTGACTGTACCGCGGATAAAAAACGAGCATTCCCGCTGCTGCACTGCACGATATCGAGCAAGATTCGAATACGACATCCGAGTACGAAACAGCTAGCATGTTGATACAGCCAATCAACGCACTTGATAGGATCCGCCCCCACAACCACACCATTCAGACCGTATAAGGACATGAACAATCACAGGGTGTCGTATGTACTAAGTAGATGGTACGATATTCACGGAACAACTAATCGCACTTCCGAGCCATTACACCTGAACCGCAGTCTTGGTAGAGGGTGATAGGGTTTGATGGTGAGCAACCGAAATCAGATGTACACGTACTCGAGTACTCGAGCACAGCAGAGGATACCGGCCCTGCATGGTAGAAAGGCAGTAGGTGAGATGGGCAGCTGTATAGAGTAGTGCTTGGGGAGAGCGTGAGTTGGATGAGAACAAGGAACAGAAACAGAGCACCTAAACGAAATCCCTTAATGACATTATTAAGCACAAACTCCACATCCGCAGTCCTGTGCGTAAACCTATTCTTTCACCATATCATTCACCAAACAGCGAGGTCTCCCATCATTCTGCACATACGAAGTGTATCATATCCGGGACAAACTTTGCGCAAAAAAATGACCAAGACTGATAACAGTGCTGCTTTCATAAATGTTTCAATTACGGCACTTACGGATGCCCAGGGAGGAGGCTCCCTGGAAGTTATAGTCTAGAGCCAAAAGGCGATAAAGTATAATAATATGATAACCCGAAAGGTATAGGCCTACGGTACTGCTGGTAGAGCTTCCACATCTAAGGGAGACTGGGGAGACTGGGGCTGAGCACATCCTACAGGGGGGCCCCAGAAGCAAGAAAAAGGAGGATTATCCTTTACCCAAGTAATCTACTTGTACCGGTACTTCGACCCCCGCCCCCCCCCCACTAACCAGCAAGTCCACTCTCAACCACCCATCATACTCCCCATCCCCACACCAGGCGGGACAAAAACCTGCAGCCAGGATCATTACCATTATCGCTAGCGTGCCACAATCTGACCTTAACATCCCGACATCCTACAACTCCAAAAGCCTAATTCCACATACAACCCGTGCCCACAGCCTACGTGCCACCAGCGTCTACCAGAATCCCTAACTCGAAAGCAACGAGAACAGGTAACCATACACAGTACCCCGAATCAAACGAATTAGGAGCTCGGTATCTCTTTCCGCCCTCTCTTTTTCCTGTTTTTATTTGTTTGTTCTTTCCCCGCTGCTTTCTCTCTTAAGCACTTTGCTGCGGTTTGTTTTGGGTGGTAGGTTAGGGGTTATGTTATATCCGGTTGTGAGCCATGATGTAGGTGTCATACTATAGCCGATGGTACGGGGTCTGTTACTGGTATGATGGTTATCAAGTTGAGAGGTACTATATCGGTTTTCTATGTGAGGTAAAGAATAGAATACAGCCTTAGTGATTACAACGGGTAATGATCTGCGAAATCCCTCGCCCTGTCATTCTCAGGTCCGCTTGCGGCCACAAGGCTATCGCAATAATACTGTCGAGACCCCGAACTATTAGTTACGAAATCTGGCTACTAATACAGCCACATAGCAATTAACCGACCGAGAATGAAAGCGTAACTATCACTAATTGAGTTTAAAGGGCATAGGGAATATAGTAATACACCAATTTGACGAGGACATGAAAATGGAGAAGGATTATCAGCCTTCCTCCTCATCCATAGCGTCTACATCATCCTCTTCGTCTTCCTCCTCCTCGCTACTTACTGCGACGGGCCTCCCGCTCCTTTTGAATTTCTTTGCTCCCTTCTCAGCCTTGATCCCCCTGAGCCCGGCTCTGCCCTTTCCTCTCCTTGAGGAAGGACCAGGCTGCGCTTCCTCCTCCTCGCTGGCCTCTTCTTCTGCCTCCTCATCTTCGCTCTCGTCCTCCCGCTGCTGCTGCCTCCTCCTCTCCAACGCGAGTGCGCGAACAACCTTCCTCTTCAAGACCGAATCCTTCTTCAAGACTCTCAAGGTGAGCATTTTCGCGCAGCCAGGTGTCGGACAGGGCACACCGTTGACGGGAGAACGTTTGATCATATCTTCGATAGCTTCCTTTTCAAAAGCGTGAGGACAAACGGTCGACCTAACAGGATCTTCAAACGGACGGAGAGTGAGAGGACATCTGTAGCTCTGTCTTTCCTGAGCGATTTCGATGTCAGATTCGTCGTCCTGAGCGTCAGAGGTTCCTGAAGAGAACCAAGTTTTTGGCGCTGGTAAGGGCACTTCCGGGTTACGAGCTTCCCAATACGAGCGGCGGAAGTCGAGGTATTCTGGGGAGTTGGTGTATCTGTAGACATGGTCAGCATATAATAAAGGGGAAGCTTAAGGGGTCGGGGTAAAATATACTTTTCGGTGTTATTCATAGCGTCCCAACGTCTCTTCTTCGCGACAAGGATACTCTCGTATTGACCAGACAAGCCCTGTTCCTCACTAGATTCCCGCGGTTCATCACCCCTCCGTAAAGCTTCCCTCTGCGCGTTGACAATGGATTCTAAAGCTTCCTTCATATCCAGCGCACGCTTGTTCTCGTCCACCAACTCCCGAGCGAGCTTCTCCATGTCCGCCATAGCCTTATCCTTTTCCTCATTCTCCTCGTCAGGGTCTGGGTATAATTCAAGGGTTGCATTCCCCAGGGCGGTGATAGCAGACGCGAGAGTATCTGAGACCTTAGCGATTCCAGAGCGTGTATTGATCAGTGCGGTAAGGTTCTGGACCTCCTTAGCTGTAAGAGGTAGCAACGGCAGTTCGTAGGGTGGTATGGGGACACGGGAGGTTCGGTCCGACATTATTATGGATGAGGAAGAGGGAGTGGCTGACGTTGACGGTCTTGAGGGGCGAATGTTGAGAAGGCTGGACACGGACATGGTTAGTCTGGGTTGGTTGGTTAGTTGTGGCTTCCCCGAGGGCGTGGTTGGCGGATGAGGCGTCAGGCTTTCGGAAGAAACCCAGAAACCTAACTTAACTCATCGCGCATCCACAAGAACTGCGCGAGACGCGACGCGCGGTTAAAAATCTGACGTCAATTAAGGCAGCTTGGCGCCACTGCGTACTGTGAAATTCGCAGAGACAACTAGAAAATGGTTCTGTAGGCAAACATGTCTTGAGCCTCATGAAAATCCCCACTATTCGGTATTCTGGGATCGAGAGACACTATTTCTACCCCTTCATTTCCAATTGATTCGCGGACAATGCCTCCAATACCCAAATTTCTCCTCCCAAGGCCATTCCTCCCCTCGAGTCCTCCCCGCATCTTCACACGCAACCCCTTCTGTCTAACCCGCAATGCCAGTACCAACTCCAAAAAACTTAAGAAGCGAGCCCCGGAAAAAAACATAAAAACCACACCCCCGCTGTCTCAGACTGGCAAACACCGTTCCCTTATAGAATCTCTGGGCAACTCTAATTGCCCCGCGATCACCCTCTACACATGTCACAATCGCAAGTTTCTCCTGAGTTGTTACGGCCTTTCGAGCGCAATGTTCGCGTGGTCGTGCTACACTTACCATACGAACATCGCAAACTCAAGGCCGGGGCTACCTGCTTGGGTGACTAAAGTTAGCTGGGGAAGCATCACTCTCATGACCGGAATGGCCGTGGCTGTGGCATATTATCCTACCCGGTAACCCAATTCTCCCCTCCAGCTCCGGGAACATCGCTAATGGATGAGTAAATCATAGGTTGGTCCACACTATCTACGCCCATCCCATACCAGCGACCGTTTCCCGGCCAGCAAGCATATCGCTGACCCTCCACTGCCGTCCAATCCTACCAATACTTCCTATGAAAAGGCTTCGTGTGGCCTCTCCTGGCATGGTAACTCTGGGGGAGCCTATCTCTCCGGCCATAAGGTCTATGGCGAGGCCTGTTGTTGCCGAGGATAAGCGTACTGGGTGGCAGAAGGTCTGGGGTAGGATTAGCCCGGCAAATATTTTTGCAAGAGCGGTGAATGGTATTTCTACGAGCGGTTTTATCCTAATGAAGGTGGAGGGGCTGGGAAGCTATAGGATTCATAAGGATGGGTGGGTATGGGAGAGGAGAGGATTGGATAGAATTTTCAAGGTGAGGAATGCGGTGCAAATATGATCCATGGGGCTTGTGTAGATTGGGTCGGTGAGGTACTTTATACTAGCGCACTATTATTTATCTATTTGTCTCATTCTGTAACGCTTGGTACCGGTAGAATAAGAAATCATAAAGACCCAAATTCCTTTACTTGAAATTGCCATTCGGCGATGTTACTTGTATCGTTAGAGTTCGTGGGCTGCCGCCGGAGTTAGTTAGTCACGTGTTAATTTTCACCCCGGTCCGCGCTATTGGCGGAATTTCGTTGGGAAACTCTCGATCTTTCAACCCCAGCTTCCTCGAAACATCTTCCATCTCCCTCACATCCCACATACACAGCCCTTTCCTCTTTCCTTCCTACAATCTCCACATGGCATTGTCATCAATCCGTCGCCTATCCTCCCACCTCTCACCGCAATTGCGACAACCTGTTCTTAGGCGAGGTATTCCCCGCGCATCCCTTCTTACTGTTCAACCCACCATTCTTATCTGCGCGTTGCTAACGACCAACACCAACCGGAGTAACTAGGCCTTACGGCAACCGCCCGTCGAAATGTAGCCTCACCCTTTCTCATGCCAGCTCTAAGCCCTACGATGACCGAAGGCACAATCAACATTTGGAAACTGGAAGCAGGCGACACCTTCTGCGCTGGAGATATCTTGCTGGAGATTGAAACCGACAAAGCCCAAATGGACGTTGAAGCCCCCGACGACGGTATCCTCGCAAAGATAATTGTCGGAGCGGGTACCAAAGCGGTTCAGGTCGGTTCTCAAATTGCGGTGCTGGCGGAGCCGGGTGACGATCTTAAGAGTTTGAAAATGCCACTGGAGAATAAGGATGCCAAGAGTGGTAGCGGTGCTTCAGCGCAGGAGCAAAGGGTTGATGGAAAGAGTCCTGGGCAAGATGCTACGTCTTCCGGGAGGGAGGATAAGCCAAGTGTCGTGGAGAGCTCAGCTAAGGGTGCTCCGGATGCTGCTGGGACTAGGAAGGCCTATACTCCCTCGCCAAGCGTTGCGCACTTAATTAGGGGGCACGGGATTTCTGAACTTGATGTTTCTGCAATCAATGCCACGGGGCCGAAGGGGCGATTGTTGAAGGGGGACGTATTGGCTTACCTGGGTATAATTAACGGGGCTTACACGAAGGAACTTGAGAGACGGATTCACAAATTGGAGAAGCTGGACTTGAGTAATATCAAAATTGCGTCTCCAAAAAAGGATATGGGAAAGAACGCCAAACAAACAGCAGAACGGAAGCTGGTTGTCGACGAAGAGACAGAATTGAAGCTAGAGGTATCATTTGGAGAAGTCCTCAAGGCTCAGGATAAATTCCAAAGTAATTTCCACTCTCTTCTCATCGTTGTCTAAAGAAAAAAGAAGTACTAACAAGCCTCACAGCAGCCCTCGGCATGCATCACCCCCTCTCTACCTTCATCAGCAAAGCGACCACAAGAGCCAACCATTCACTCCCCCCCGTGTCCTCCGCAACCGACATCTTCGACGAACTCCTCAACCTCCCTTCCACGACGCCTTCTCGACCGGCTAGATTCCAACCGAAAATCACCGCCGCATCCCCGCCTCCTCAGCACTCTCCTGCAGCCGGCGCAGATATCCTGGACATCCTAATCGGTACAGTGCCCGCAACTAGGCCCGCTGTCAAGCGAGTTCAGGGCATTGCGGCCACGGGCCCGAATGTGATTAGTCTCACAGTTAAGGGTGCGACAGAGGAGGAACGGGGGAGGTTGTTCTTGGAGGAGATGAAGAGCTCTTTGGAGAAAGACCCTGCGAGGTTGCTTTTGTAGATTAATCGGCGAATCAGATAAATGAATACCATTTATTTATTTTTGCATTTTTTAGATTGAGAACTGGGGAGGGGTGAAATCGAGCCTTCTCGTTTGTGTGTCAGAGGTTATGGGCGCAATGATGGGCGCTATGATTGCTCATGTTGTGTCGGAAGAATTGGAGAAGGAGATAACGTATCGAGTGATATCTTGTGAGGGCACTAGATCTTAAGGTTACAACCGATGATCAGACCTGGTCCTGCTGATACCGCATTAATTGACGACAGCCGCCTGGCGCTAGTACGTTCAAATAGATTTTTAATCTCGGTTTTGTCTTGAAATCGCAATAAAACATCATAGGCCCACTAACTCTTTATATATAGCCAGGACTAAGTCTTTCAAGGCAAATGATTTTGACGCAATAGCAAGCCTCACTTCAGCCGCTTCTTATTTCAACGTAAAAGTGTCAGGCGGTTCTCCTCAGTTAATGCGGTACAAGTCGTCGAGGGCCCACGAATTTTTCGGGTTTTCTTAGCGCCCCAGAAAATTAGCGTTTGCGAACGAGATTTGGTGAATGGGGGCTGGGTGTTGCGTGCGCTTTGCCCCGCCGTTATGACAACAACCGATTCGCACATTTGGGGTTCGGTACACTGCTGCGAGAATCGAAGTCACTTGCTTCGCATAACCCTTCAAGAAGGGCGAATTGTGGGCGCACAAATATCTGGGTCCCTTCGCCCAATAAATACCGCACTGTTGCTCGCCTTCCTTTCTTCATTCACACTACACACAAGGGACCACACTTCTTTCACGACGTTCATGATCACTACTGAAAAAACTGATATTGCCCTTGCTTCTGCTGCATGGGAGGGAGGGAGGGATGGAGGGAGGGAGGGATGGAGGATTTTGCAAGTGGATAACTGGAACGGCCTTTTTCCTCTCTACTGTCCCATACATGAGAGGTTAATGGACTAATTACAGAAGATACCTGTCTTCTCTTTTTTACCTTTTTCCTCTCTACTAATTTCTTCCTTCTTTAATCTTTTTCTTTTTATTATTAGTGAACTTGAAGTGCTGATATCAACTTTACTCTTGTGTTTTAGGTTCATATATTACATTCTATTACACTGGAATAAAGTTTTCTCACCCCATCCTGAGAAAACTGAATCATGACAGTTCGAGTAGTATGTACTACTAAGAGAAAACAGCTAGACTATGGCTAGTCTGTTTAAATATACAAAAGCAATATTCAGCAACGATTACTGCTAATAGGGCTACAAAATCCTTAACGCACGTGTTGTTGGTAGGATATCCTTGTTTTAATTATTATCAAATGGTTTATGTTTCTAACACTTATGTCGAGAGGTTAGAAGAGAACATCTTGAACGGTGAATTACCGTGTAATGTACTAATCTACTCAATTGTTGCTGTTACTGCCTGCAACTACTGAGATTGCAAGCTTTTCATGATCTTGAGAGCCTGAATTCTCCCATGATGGGGTGCTTCAGTTATTGTTCCAATTTACAATTATTTCCTAATTCAACCTATGTACCGTTACAGGGACAGGAAGAATAATTTCTTGAATTCTAGAACATAAGGGAATTCTAAGCTGTGCTTCTATGAAAAGCAATAGTCAGCAACCATTACTACTGATAAAGGCACAAAAGCCACAAGGCATGTGTTGTTGGTAGAAGATCCTTTATTTACTTATTATCAAATAGGTTATCCTTCTAACACTTATATCTAATTATACTTGTTAGAAGAAAACATCTTGAGTGGTAAATTACCATGTAATATACTCACTTACTCAATTGTTGCTGTTACTGCCTGCAACTACTAAGATTGCAAGCTTTTCATGATTTGGAGAGCCTAACTTCATTCATGATGGCTGTTTCAGTTATTGTACGAATTTATAATTATTTGGCAATCAAACTCATATATCGTTACCGAGACTTGAAGAATGATTTCTTCAATTCCAGAACATTTAACAATTCTAAGCTGCATTTCTATGAACAGCATATTTTTCAAAATATGAACTTTTAGTCAAACTGATCACCTGAGTGGTAATAATAAACAACACACTCACCGATATGTACCAGATTCTGCCTGCTTACGAACGGTAATTTTCCTTTCTCTGCACCCTATTGTACAATTATATACTAATAACACTTTAGTTGAATATTATAACAATCAATCATCAAGTCCATAAACCAGAGATGGACATATTATAATATAAACAGATTAGTTTTCAGAACACTACTAGCTGTCTATTCAGACTTGGAAGTAGTATTTTCAGACCACAGTTAGTACACCCAGCTGTCCTGGATAGCCAATATCCAAACAAAACCAGGGAATTTGTCTGGAATAGCAAATTATCTGGTACAGTAGGTTATAATCTAGAGAAAAATAATTTACAATTCATGAGATATCATCCAGGACACTGGGGGATCCAGTCGAAGGAGATTTGGGACAGTGGGCTGTAACTGTATATTTACAGAAAACAGAAATAATACCATTCATAGTTTATGTGGTGAAGAAAAAGATAGAGTTAGAGGGTAAGATGAAAGGTAAAACAGAAATATTTCAGAGAAAACAACTGGAAACAGTGACTATAGCAAGTCCCTCTCTGGCATTTCAACCTACTCTTGGATTTGACATTCTCTAAGAGTAGATTTTTTACTAACTATTGCTAATATACTTTGATTATGCACCACTTTGGCCCATTTTACCAGAATCTTAATGGGCAAATTATGCTTTCAGTTGACATTCGAATTATTTCTTATCAATTATCAGAACTTCATTGAATATTGAAACATATAGCTATGAAGGAGACTTGAAAGAAGAGTCTGTCTTAATTAACTATTTTCACAAAATAATACTTTCTATCTTCAATTGGGAAAAGTTAATAACAAAACTATTTGGTAGATGGAAAGAAGAGTTATCTTAAAGCCATTAATCTATTTGGCTGTAGATTGATATTTTTACATTTATATTTACTATGGTCTTGTTAAAGAATAATTGACAGGCAGATGATATTAAAGGAAAAAATATTCCTCCTTTGATAAGATAAGAGGGTCTTTGGCATATGAAATAATATTATTTATACTTTACCTGCTAAGGAAGAAGATAGAATCACAGGGTAAAATGAGGGTTATAATACAAACTTTTCAGAAGAGAAAACAACTGGGAATATCAAAGATAGCGACATCAGCAAAAAAAGCTCGGTTTTGCATCTGAAGACATCATAGCTCTTCATATAGTGGAGTTGGCGTCCCAGCCGCATCCTGTAGTACATCCTGTAAAGGAAGATTGGAACTTTGAAGCCAAAAATGGCCAGGTAAATGTAGCCCGTAAGACTTACTATTGTAACCGTATTATCTTGAAAGATGGTTGCATTTAATGAAGTAACAAGATTTTTGTTTACTCAAATTTGAAAGATTTGCTTCACCAGAGGCGCCGGGAAGATACAGGATGCATGAAACGCAAGTTGAGTTTTTTTGCTGATGGAGTTCTTGTCTGGCATTTCAAACTACTCTTGAATTTGATATTCTGCAAGAGTAAATTATATTACCAACTATTACTAATATGCTTGGCTTATGCACTATTGAGGCCCTTTTTCTCTCAACCTTAATGGGTAAATGATTCTTTTATCTAGCTTTTAAAGTATTTCTTATGAATTATCAGATCTTGATTAGAATATAGAAACAGATAGCTATGAAGAAGACTCAAAAGAAGAGTCTGTCTTATTTGATCAACTATTTTCACTATTTTCACAAAATAATATTTTTCATCTTCAGTTATGAGAAGCTAATAGCAAAAGTATTTGCCAGTAGGTGGTAGAAAGAAGTATTATAATGGAGCTATCAATCTATTTAGCTTTAGATTGCATTAGCAAAATGTAAAAACCAGATTTTGGCCCTCCTGGTCTAGGGCATCAGGAAAATGTCGGAGGGTGGTCCAAGGTGCTCCTGAATGCTCCTGGTCCACCAAGGGGGGTTGTGGTCCCTGTGGTCCACCTGGTCCACTCTGATCCATTCTGATCCACACCTTTTGAAATTTTACCGAAAATGTGGACCAGGGT
>Ga0307507_10012194_pt1 | contig 10665 bp, 8 predicted proteins | sample 7_EM_MG_FD_207223 | JGI IMG/M metagenome (GOLD analysis project Ga0307507, IMG submission 207223) | Populus trichocarpa ectomycorrhiza microbial communities from riparian zone in the Pacific Northwest, United States - 7_EM | ecosystem: Host-associated > Plants > Roots > Unclassified | place... | reverse complement strand
ATCTCCTCAATTCCCTTTAACTTTAAGAGATGTTGAATTTATTTGCTTGAATTGAAATAATATTTGTTTTACTTCGATGATCAACAAGTTTATAGGAATGAATGTCTAGACCCTTGAATTAAATTATGGACATATCGATTTATCATTTTTATTTTCATAATTGTGTTTCTTTAATTTTTTATTCAAATCACCCATGTCCTTTTTTATTTTGATATCTTGTAGGAAGATTAAACAAAATTTCCCTTGGGTTCAACCTAGTCTTCACGATCAAACCATGAAATTATTTTATTTGTGATAGTAAAGTCATAATTATATTTTAGAAGTTCTGACAACCAACCAATAGGTTTAGGCTTAAAAGAAGATCTGATCATACCAAATAAGAATAATGACTTAAAAATATCATAATTTTGATCTGACTATTAAATTGCGCTTAAATTTTTATAGTCGTTTTCAAAAGTTATTTTTTTAGATATCAAAAATCTCGTCTAAGGATCCTAGTTTTGATAATTTTTATGACTTTTCTTGTTACTTGTGAATTTCCGGCTTATCTTGAATTTTTCTTTCCTTAATGATTTTGATAAGTTTTTTTTTTTAAAAAATAATAATAATGAAGTCTCATCTTTAGAAGATTTACAAAGTTTTAAACATGACAAAATTGTGTTCTTTATTTATTATTATCTTTAATTTCCGCCGTATCAGTTTGGGAGTAACATTGGTGCAATGCTTTTCAATTTGTCTTAGTTTCAAGCATACCAAGCACACGTTCAAAAAAGTGTGATCAAACTATTGGTGAATCGACGTAACTATATCATAGATTCATGTTATTATAGGAATTGGAAAGAAAAAAATGTTCTATGAAAATAGTAATTACACTAGCTCTGACAGATTTCTTTGAAAAATCATTTAAAGTATAACTTGAGTTAGGTTTTAAATTGAATTAAAAAAAATATTAATTTGATAAGAGTTGACTCAATCAAGTGTTTATTAACTTTGATAAATTTAACTAAACCTAATCCAAATTTAATTGCATCATCTTCAAAAAAAAAAAATTCAAGAAATAACGGATTTTATCGACTTAAATAACTGATAGGTTAATTCAATAACTCGGGTTTTTTTTAAATCAATCGTGTGTTGATAAATATAATTTTACAAGCTTAAGTTAACCAAAACAAAAATATTATTTATATTATTAAGCTGCAAATTGATTGCGCTTCATATTAAGTTGCAATAACTATATACTAAATACAAAAATACAACTCCTCTGCAAATCCGTGATCACTAAAGCACAACAGCTCAGTAGCAGCTAGCCTTGAGTCCATGGGTTCCTTTTCTTCACCCTCCCTCTTCAAATCATAATCCAGAGCCAGAACCTTATTGTCCCAGCCATCATCAGAAAAATAATTGTGGCGGGCTGCTCTAGTAAAATTATAAGCACGCCTCGGCCAATTGAGACCCTGAACTCTAAGGCTGCTGATAATTAATTTAGAACTGTACTGAACTAGAGAAAGTCTGGCCAAATCCCCAATTTGCTGGAGCAATGTCCGTGAAGAATCGGGTCTGTCCATCAGTATTTGTGATTTTAAAGGACAAAGACTGGCCATTGAGATAAGCATTAGATTGCCAGTTAGCTCCCCAATTTCTTGACATTGCCATCCAGCCTGTTTTTGAGCCTTTAATGGACACAGATTGAATGGATCCAGCTCCAGCCACATTGCTAATCAAGACAAGCTCGAAGTAGTTTCTTCCATTAATGGTGAATCTGACTCCTCCATGCTTCTTGCAAGGAACCCTGCATCATTATCCCATATGATACAATATTAGATTACGAAAAAAGAAAGAACTTGTGACAGAATGGTCAGTGCATGTGATTAGTACTATACCTTTGAAACAAAACAGGCACGATTCCTCCTCTATAAATACCAATCTTTTCCCAAGCAGGCTGAGCCATATCAAAGTGCTGGAGAGGAGGGTTGCACCAGCCTCCATTGTTGTTTGGAAGAGCATAATTAGGGGGGCAGAAATTTGTTGCAGTAATGGTCACAGACTTGCCTTTAATACACCATCTGGGGTCTGTTTGAAAATCACACATTATTCTGTAACATTCCCCACATGAAGCTCCATCATTGAATAAAGCAGTGCTTAAAGCAGCGGTCCTGGTCCCATAACCAGTAGAATACAAGTTTCCATATCCACAAGCCCCTCCTGTAGCCCAGATTTTAAAGAAATGAAACGCTATTAGCTGTGATGTTTCCAAAAAATGAAGACAAGAAAAGATGCAAGGAGTGTAGTTACATTACATACCCATAGTTCCTGAGGCGTCACTGCCTCCATAAAATGTAGCATGACCTTTCCTCCACCCAGATGGAGCAAACGCATTAACATTGATAGCCAAATAAGAGCAGAACTGAAGCAAGATTGCAAATGTCAAAAGAAATTTCCCCATCTCTTGAAAATATGAATATTACTGAAACAATGACAAGAGAATAGAGAGTGAGGATTGGTGGTAGGCTGGTAGCTAGTGTATTTATATTTATTGGCATTTCCAAGTCGAAGAACTGCCTCTATAAATAAGGGACCAGAGGCAGACTTCCTTCATGCAACAACCTCACATGTGACCTCTGAAAGACTGCAGAATTCTGAACCTCATTCAATTATTCCCACGTTCTCGTACTCTCTCATTGCATGTCCACATGCACTCACCCAGCAGAAGAGCCGTGAAGCATTCGAAAACACTAGCCAAATTGTTGTTTTATGGGTTTCTTTTAATAGGTAAGTTGTTGGTATTTGAAGACATAGAATCACATCTTCAGTGGTTTTATGTGACAACATATTTATTTTTGTAAGATCGTATCATATTGCCTCACATGGCGATGCTCTGGCCCGTACGATACAATGACATGTATCATGTGTCTTGTGCACATGGAAGGTGATGGGTTGTTAAATGTATCTCCTGTTAAGATATGTTGATACAAGATTTAGGGTTCTGCAAAACCATCTTGGTTTTGTTTTTTACTGTTTATTGGATTTTATTGATAAAAAGTAATGCACCCATGTCCATGGAGGGCCTAGAAATTATACTATTATTTCGCTTGGCTTAGGTTATTGTAAGCAGGAAGGGCCTATTGTGAAGAAACTCGAGAGCAGCTGCAGAGAGTTTTTTGATCCCTTTACCCTTATTGAATAATGTTGACCTTGACAGATTCTCCTCGGAATGTTTTCTAAAAAATTCCGAGGAGAATGATTTTTCACCAAATGATTTAAATAAAAATAATAAATAATATTCTCTACAGTCAATATTTTCCTTGAGGTTTGACCAACATCAATAAAATTAAAATCAAATTGGGTTTGATTGGATTGAAAGTTAACTCATCAGGTTATTTAAATTTAACAAGGTCAACTCTACCTAATTTTCTTGAAACCTATTTCGTACTAGGTCTTGAGTTGATCCCCAAGTTTAACAACACGGCATATGCCCATCTGCCATTCCATTGAACTTGCCTATGCCATGTTTACACAGTCAAAGCAAAACCATGATTTGACAGTCTAATCCACGAGCTTGATTGGCAATGAGTAGGTTGGTGGGAATGGGAGGGGGAAAAAACAAGGGAAAATAATTGGAATCATATACAAGTATGAACTGCACCAAGTTGAGCCAATCAACAAGCACATTTACAGGTAGTTGATCTGATATGATAATAAAAGTCAGAAACAAAACATAGACTTGCTAGGAGTTTCTTTGTTTTATGGCAAAAATGATTGGAATCACATCATCCACATGAGATTAGCTATTTGAACGGAGGAGATTCTTGTTTTCTGAATAAATATATTCATTTACGAGTATAATTTTTTTGTAGTCTCTTCGTTATTCGTTTCTGTCCTTAGTTCTAAATTCTTGATATGATGAAACACTTGGATAAGTATTAATATATTCCGAGATCTATTGTTTTAACAGGATCAAAAGTCACAGGTAGTTTTAGTTATTACAAGGTTGAAGCAGCATTCTAGCTTATGGAATTTCCACAAAACGAGAAATTTCGAAGATATGATTTTATCCCCCAATAAGATAAGGGATGTGGTCACTAAAAATCAGAGATATGACCAAAGTACCTTGGTCTTCCTGGACATATCTACCATCCTCGGTTCTTTAAGGTGGATTCATATGACAGGTCAGGCTTAGTTGTAGAGTATATATCCATACATTCGATTTGTCTTTCGAGGGGCAAATTGAGAGCTTGTGCCTTACTTCTTTCGAGGGGATTTCAAGTTCAAATCTAACCCTTGTAATAGAAGGTTTGCCTGGACTGGGCAGGAACCGACTCCACTCAGTTGTTTATGTTGCCAAAGCTTGGATAAGTAATGGAGCATATTAGTGTTCTCAGTGTGATACAAATATCCACCAATGCAGCTAATTCCAGTTATAAATGCAGCAAATTACATACAGTAAATAAGAATCTGGGATCGGCCCGCAACATTAACGTGAATAAAGTCACGTTAAGAGATGTTGATCATATTAGCTGAGGCTATAGTCTGTTTGCCATATCCAATCAAAGTAACATACTGATTCCATCATGGAAATGCAGGTTCTGTTCTTATGATACTGAAACAAATTTATCTGCTTAATAAAGAGAGTATAGAAACTGGGGCAACAAAGGGCAGAAACTGAGAAAAATGAAGCATGGTTCTAAAGATACTTACCATTTTCCTCTGCTAATAGGGCAAGTTGTGCTCCATAAGTATTTGACTTGCTGGTTTCCATAGAAAGTGGGGCCCGGGCAGCCTCATTGTGCAAGTTAAGACAGAAAGCAATCCTAGAGCTGAAGGCAGCCTGTGGCTCGGCTGTAGAGTAAATGTCTCCGGTCTCCTTCAATGTTAACCACCCATTTGCATGATCGATTTTAGCTTCATTTGCTCCATCGCTAATGGCCTTAGCTACTATGTTTTCAACATCTTCAACATGGTTTGTGGAATGCATCCTCAATTTATCAGCAACATCATCAAGTGAGATGCTGGAATAGCAGATGCTGATATTGCGCAGTCCTATCCTTATGAAACCATGTCGCAGTCAAACAATCACATTGTTTGTTCTGTCTGATAAGAAAATGCCAGCAAACTTTTCTGTGACATCACTAAACAGCTCCGGGTCACCTATTCGTACAGCCTGACAGTTTAATCAGATAGTCGTTATTGTTCAGATAAATGGATAGAAATGAGCATGCCCATTTCTATCCATTTATAGGGAAGTCATGTCAACTAAACCACTTAAAGGGAAGTCACTCACATTTGTAAGCTCGAAATATGGCCTCAAAGCCCCCTGCATTCCACTGAGTAAAGATTGTCCTCTCAGGTATTTCTCCCAACAGTAAACGAACGAGGACAGCCCACTTGTTACATTGAATTCGAAAGCTACGAGCTGCAACAGGAGCTATCTGAGCAGCTTACACAAATCTTTCTTTTGCATCAGAATATTCCAGTCTAATTGTCCGAATCTTTCCAAGACAAAACAAGTATCGGCAAAGCTACAAAGAGCAGGTTTTAACTCAGAAATTAATTGGATAAACAGATATATACAACATGTTTTTTTTTTTTTATGAATAACGTTTCTTCTTGTTATTGATTGCCACCAGCAAAAATACAAACAGATGCCTTTGACCTCAATTTCTCTGCCTGGTCATATAGGTTGTAATGCAGGTAATTACGAAGCAACATATTGATTAGTGTTTCCTGCATCATTGTCATTGTATCACATATGAGCTACTGAATTTCCAAACAATTCAGGTCGACTAGTAACAAACCTGTCCCAGCTCATCATGGTTCAAAATGGCAACTTTATGCAAGCCAAAGAGGGCACTGAAAATAAAATTACAGCACTAAAGTTAGAAAACAATCTGATCATATTTGAGAACAAAGCAAGCCCTGCAATTACCTGATTCTTCCATCTTACCATGAATGCATTGGTTCAACACAAAATTACAGTTTCCAACCATGCCAATAACTTTCTCTTACAAGTTCAGAGATAGACAAATCAAGAAACATCAACATAAACGTTTTCTTACCGACGAATTTCAGCAAGATCACCCGAGACCTCATGGGTACATGAGTAATAGAAGTACAACCTAGTTGCTATAGCACCAATAGTTACAGGCTCTACTACGTTTATATCCATCAGTTGATTAAGGCCATCCATGGAACAAGTTTTAGCCTGAGAAGAATACAACACACACAGAACATTTACATTAAACTACTGGAACAGAGGCAATGGCCAGAGAAACATCATGCAAAGCTAATATAACCTCTTCATATCTTCTCTGTTCAACCAGAAATATCAGCACAAGAAAGTAACAGAATAACAAGATCTCTGGCAAAAATCCCCCCCCACAAATTGGATGAGAAGATGTTGCAGAATCATCTTCCTCGTCTTCCTACAACCAATATTAACAACAATAATTTAATAACCAAAAAACAAATTATCGATTTTATCCTGACCCCAGATTAAGTATGAAAATTACATTATTTCAATGTCTATTAAGTTAAAAGCCAAACCCTAAGTAATTAAATAATTAAAAACAAAAATATTAGAGTCATTTTCCAGATTCTGAAAGTTTGCCTGATAAGCAAGGAATGCAGATAGTCGAGCTTTCGCAGCAGAAGTCTTCGAAAGAAGAAAATCCAGAACTTCTAGGATCAGCAGAAGTCTTCGAAAGAAGAAAATCCAGAACTTCTAGGATTAAATCATCTGTCAGCTTCTTCCTCAAGCCATGCACATGTCGAACAGCTCAGAGCCTAGACACACACACGAAAAAAAAAAGAAGCAGAACAGAGCTTATAAAAACGTAATGTGCAACAAAATACATAAAAGAAGAAGCTTGTGATCAGATTAATTGATGTGATTTCGAGAGTTACCAACTGATAAAGTTGGAAAGGAATTATGCGACAAAAGAAGAAATGTCGGGGACATTGCTACGATTGTTAACTATCTCAGCTTCTTCAGGCATTGCTGCTAAAAAATTCAGTGTCGAAAATGATTTTTTTGTCAGGAAATGGTGAAATTAGGGTTCTGCTTTGATAAGAGAAATGGAGTAAGGTAGTGGCTGAAAATCTTAGCCAGCATAGTAGTGGAGCTGGGGAGAGGTAGCTCTGGCAGGGTTTGGAGCTCGTTTTAATTGATGTTTGGGATTTGGCGACTGTTTCACGTTTCTTTTCATCCAAGTTTCTCTCTTCTTCTTTTTTTCTTTTTTTTTCGTTTTTCGTTTTGTTCTATTGTTATCTTAACGGGCCCATAAGCCCATTAGTGAATTGAATAATGGTATTTTCATACTAGCATATTTTTTAAAATAAAAAATTGAAGCTTGGATTGAGCTGTATCAACCTCCTAACCTATAATCCAGAACTTGAATTGGATCTCGATCCAGCTAGTCTAGTATGTGTAATGATAATAGCCAAAATATAATGAAAGAAAAGGTCTAATAAATAAATATGAGAAACTTATGAGAAATGATTATTGTAATTTTATTTATGTTTTTAAATTGTAAGAATGCTAGAAGAGAAGATTATAATTCAGTCCCTTTTTTATGATTTGATTTTGAATTTATATAAAATGTAAAGAATTTGATTATTATTATGAGTTAATTCTTTTCATTTTGAAAATCATAAATTAATCCCTTGAGCAAAATTTATTTTTTGAATTTATAAATTATTATTTTTAATTGAGTTTTTTATTTTGCAAGTGGTGGGTGAGCGGTGATTTTGATTTGAAGTGAAGGGTATCTTAGAGAGAGAGAAACAATTAAATTGTCATGAAAAAACAACAGAGGGATAAGTTTACAGCAATTATTAAAATACAGGGGCTGGAAATTGGTTATCTTAAACTAAAGGGATTAACTAAATATTTCACCAATCGCATATTTTATGGCAGTGCCTTTAACCTCAATTTCTCTGCCTGGTCATAAAAGAAGTGTTTCCTGCTTCATTTTCAAAAGTATCACAAAATGAGCTATTGAAGAGGCTTCTGAGATGTGACTAACAGTATAATTCACTAGTGCTATGGAGGGAAAATGACCCGTTGCCCTGTTAAATCTAAAAAGCACAGCCATCTTTTAAAAGTCGTCGATGCACGTCCCATGTAAACCGCAGCCATGGAGCGAGCATTTGAGCATCTATTTATAAAGCATGCAGCAATCCATCGAGTAAGAGAGATGGAAAAAATTAAAGAACACTGCCAGGTAGAAATTAAGAAGATTACAACTGATCAAGCACCCCAAACTACAGCCACCACAAAAAAATAATAGCCCCAAGAGGCGCAGTGGTTTCAAACTAAAAGGATTAATCTATGGTGGTTACACATGAACGTCCTAAAGTTAAAACTACTACTACTACAACTTGGGTACAATAAAAAAACCAAAATGAAAAGGGATAAAAAGATGATAAAGAAGGCAACAAACACTAACATCTGCACTCGATTCTAAACAAAGCCAAAAATGAGCATCTTACGCGGCTGCAGGGATCGGCCCATTAGATCTAAATCCTCGGCCCCTCCCACGATTCCCCCTCCCACGGCCACGACCTGCAATCAATACGCAACAAGTTAGTGCACCATGAAAGACAAAAAGGCATTTTGAATTGGTGCTGGCACAAATCCATGGTGAGACTCCTGAAAAAACCCGTCACAAAACACATCAGCACCAACCTCATGCAAGCAGATCTAAAAGATGGGTGAAGTTGAAATGCAAAACAATAAATTACATATAACCGGGAGTTGACTTCATTACATGGACGATTTGATAGTCTAAGAAATGTATTCTTATGTGCAATGTTTTTTATTGCACATTTACATTAATAGCTGTTTATCCAATCCAAACCTTTTATTGCCCTTGTGTTTCAAGAACGTGCACTGTTTTTCAAGGAACCTTTCTGCTCAAAGTAGAGTTGGAAAGTTCATGGTTGTCACAGTAAACAATGAGATGTCAAGAGTAAGCAAATGCATGCAGACTCAACTAGAGGACATCCAGGTGAAGAACCTAAAAAAAGCATCAAACTAGGATTCTTTTTTGTGATAAAATATGAACTCAGACAGATAGCCATATTGATCATGAACAGCAAGAAAAAAATGTCGAAGAAAAATACCACGGCCTTGTGGAGGAGCGTCATAATTATAACCGCCATCTTGTTGTGTATCAGCATAAGGTGCATTAAATCCTCCCCTTCCACGGCCACGGAATCCACGCCCTCTGCCTCGACCCCTGCCCCTGGGAAAGCCCCGGTTGCGATCCCAACCCCCATCCTCATGCTCAGCAAACACAAATCCATTCCCTGCACAAAAGAATGGCTTGTCATGCCATGCAATATTGGAATCAACAGCCACAGTATAAGAACCTTGTATCTCACCAACTCATGTATCGAAACTTAAAAAGTCCTTACTATTTTTACTAAAAAGCATCTCATAACAGCCTAACATGGCCAAATCATCACCGTCAAGCATCACAGTACATTAAATAAGTACACAGAGAAACAAAAGGCAGGCAAATACAGCAAAAAGCAAACGAACATTTAGCACATAACCACTCGCTGATTTCTGGCAATAAATATATACAACCAAATATATCCAATGAAATTGTGCAAATAGCAAAGGCATGGAGGCAAAACCCGTCAAGACATACCTCTACTCCTTGCCCTTCCTCTACCACCCCGTCCCCTACCACGGCCGCTAGGTGAACCATCTGCAACACAAAAATAACTCTAAGCAGATGCAAACAGGATCAACTGAATAAATTATAACAATAATGAACATTTCTTACCTCCTTCATACTCAAAATCTGTGAATGCCTTCACCTGCTCGGCAAGTAATGGGAGCTGATACCTGAAGAGAGCAGAAATTTGTAAGCCATTAGAAATATCTTTTCTTACAAGTATGCTCACTTGCTATAACAAAAGGTTCAAGTGATTATAACCAATTGCTATCACATAGTTACAAGAAATCAAAATGCTTAAATCACAAATCTAATAATTGAGAAACAACAGAGGCGCACAAACTCACCCAACAGAAGATGTATTCAGTTCCTTCATGGAAAGGGTTATTGTGATCATTGAAACATGCCTTGTGGTTTCCAATCTTCAATAACAAAAACAAAAATTCATGGTCAGAGCTACGGTAATGGAAACCAAGAAAATTAAAACATCAGATATTCTGAATTTCCTTCAGACTCTACTTACGGAAGGAGGCCTTCCTCAAGAGGTTCCCATGTATCTGTTATGTCCGTGGATCCAATCAACGTGATTTGATGGAGACCAACAATTCTTCTCTGCATCACAACAAGAAACAGAGCATTACCACCCACAATCAAACACAACTGACTAGAGTAACAGACCGATCCATTAATAGTTCCGCAGTTACTGGAAAGACCTTAATTAACTCCACGATGGTCACGGTCTTGTTGATGGCTCTTCCCATCGCCTTGAATACAATTTCATTTGAGCCCTTTTCCTATAATTAAACACAAACATTAGCAAAAACAACAAAAAATGAGTAAATAAAGATAAGCACAACGCTTTTATTGAATAAAATGACCTAGCAATCCACCTGGCTAGCAACCCTAGCCGCACATGACCTTATTAATTAACAGGCACGAAAAAACATCACAACAAAAATAACACATATATATTCTTGGAATA
>Ga0307507_10012193_pt1 | contig 10665 bp, 2 predicted proteins | sample 7_EM_MG_FD_207223 | JGI IMG/M metagenome (GOLD analysis project Ga0307507, IMG submission 207223) | Populus trichocarpa ectomycorrhiza microbial communities from riparian zone in the Pacific Northwest, United States - 7_EM | ecosystem: Host-associated > Plants > Roots > Unclassified | place... | reverse complement strand
TTCTTTACGCAACGTCTTGTTCTCTTCAAGAGCTATATACCCTTAGATTTAGATAGAATTTATATTATTCCTTTAAATCTTCCCCAAAGCCTCTTCGCGCCCTTACATTACGTTGCATTAAAAAAAATAACTACTATTAAAATGGCAAACAAACCCAAATCCTCTTTAATAACTATAAGTATCATGTCCCTAGTTAAGAAATAGTTGACTATAATATAATAGTCCTTTACGGATGCCTTAGCTTAGTAGCGGGCTGCACTAGAAGCCCAGTATTAGTAATTAATGGAAGCACTCCATAAAGAACTCTGTAATATCTAAGCATTTACGTTAGAGACCCCAACACCACCTATAAATAAAATTAATATAACTGTATCCGAACCTGGCCCCTTAAACGCGAACTTTAAACTAGTAATAGTAACTTAACCCATATCTATAACAAATTTAATACCTATTATGAAATCTAAAAAGCTCCCTAATCCTCTAATATTTAATAGAAATTAAAATAACCTACGTCCCTTTATAACTAAGCTCCGTCTTAAACTTTTAACAAACTATAACTGATACCCTACCAAAGCTAGCAAAATTAGCTATGGAATGTCTTGTTTAAGTAAGGACGCTGCATAAACTATAGATCTATTCTTCTATAACAGCACCTTTATTAGTTTTAAAATCTTTGTCTCCCTACTAGAATAAATGTATAATAACGCCAGCCGCAAACACATAGCTGTTACTAAACTTAAAAACCTATGATAACGGAACCGAGAATTTACTAGCTTCTTTTTAGAATTTTTAGGCCTTATTAGCGAACTGTATTGGAATAAAGCCGCTAAAGTCGTTGCTCTTTAATAAGCTATTTTGGATAAGATTAGAACCTAGTTAGTAGGCAGGGAACTGCTAAAAGACCTGCCTAAATTCGCTATAATATGTCAACGAATTAACAAGGACCTTTAATATAATAAACAAACTTGTTCTCTAAAGCCGACCACGCCTTATGTTTAAAACTCTATGAAACCAATATATACCCCAAAACGCGATCCCTCTCCAAACCTAAAAAGTCCTATGTATAGCCCTATGGACCTTAATACTACTCAATCTTATACACCCTTAAGAACCAATGAATAAAGAACTCAAGCCATAAACAGAGAATGCTTTGGATGTAGTAAAAAAGGACATATTCAAAGGAATTGCTAAACTCACCCTTTTGAAAAAGTCTGCTGTAGTTCCTCCTAGTCTTCGAATCGCACCCGCTCCTTAAATCGCATTTGTTCTTTAAGCCATACTCACTCCTTAACCCGTACTCGTTCTATAAATCATACCTAGTCGTCACAAAGCATCTCACCCTTAGCTAACTCGGAAAACGAATCGTCCTAGGGCCAAGTCGCGCCTTAGGATAAAAAGTGGAAGAGTATAAGTGTCTAGGCTCTTCTAGCGCTGATACATAATATAACTCCCTTAATGTACTTGGCGAAATTTAAACACTTGGAAAATAGAAGGAGGTACGAATTCTTATAAATAGCGGAGCTACTAGCATAGGCTTTATTAATACAAACTATGCAAAAACCTAATACCTAAATTTAAAGAAACTCGATAAGCCCCAAGGCCTATAAGGCTTTAACGGCAAACCCTTAATATATAGCAAATTAACGCACTACGCTCTTATAAAAATGTAAATAGGCAAATACCTTAAATACATTTCCTTATTCGTAACACCCCTAAAGCAATATAAGATAATACTTAGACATAGATAGCTAAAATAACACGACCCTTTAATTAGCTGGGTTAAAGAAACACTAAAATTCCGCATAACCTACTGCTAAAGTTATTGCTTAAAACACCACTAACCCTATAAATATGCACAAGATTATTTAAATTTGATATAATATAAACTGCCCCTACTACGGACCCCGAACCAAAACGATACAGCTACAACTACCAATGGTAGTAAAGAATGCGAAGATGTTACGCCGAAACCTCTTGAAATTTATATAATACAAGCCGCACCTTTTATTTTGTTAGCACGAAAACGAGACCACGAAATCTTTACTGTAACTATAGAAGATATTAAAAAAGTACTAGAACTAAAGCAATATATTAACCCTTAACCTCTTATGCCTAAAGAGTACCACAATCTAATTAATAAGTTTAAGAAAAGATTCGCAGACTAACTACCCCTATATTAGGATATATACGATTTTAAGACAGAACTTGAACCTAATATAATACCAAAGTTTGGACCGCTATACGGTATATTATAGGAAGAACTACTTATAATATAATAATACCTTAATAAGCATCTAAAAAAAGGATTTATTCGCCCTAGTTAATCTCCATTCGCCTTACCCGTACTATTTATTAAAAAGCTAGGAGGAGGCTTGAGATTCTATGTCGATTATTGAGCTCTAAACACAATTACGATTTAAAACTAATATCCAATCCCCTTAATCTAAGAGACGCTCGACTGCCTGGCAAAGGCACGATATTTTATAAAGCTTAATATAGCCACTGCCTTCAATTAAATTCGCGTCTAAGAAGGAGATAAGAAGTATATAGTCTTTTATATATAATGGGGACTCTTTAAATACCTAGTAATACTATTTGGTGTAAAGAACGGTCCTAGTACGTTTTAGCAATACGTTAATAATACGCTTTGTAAATTCCTTAATATATTTGTTACCGCGTATATTAATAATATCTTGATTTACTTGTCTTTGCTTTCTAAGCATTAAAAACACGTCCAAATGGTCTTTAAACGTTTGTGAGATGCGGGTTTATAATGCGATATTAAGAAATGCAAGTTTTATATATCTGAAGTCACGTAACTAGGCCTGATTATATCCCGCAACGGAATTAAAATGGACCCTAAGAAGGTCGCTGCTATTATAAACTGGGGAAGCCCTAGTAACGTATAAGACATTTAAGGATTTCTAGAATTTGCAAATTTCTACTATTAATTTATTAACCACTTCTTAAAAATTGCCCAACCGTTAGTAAACTTAATAAGGAAGAATATAAAATTTAAATAGACTACTAGATGCGAACAAGCTTTTAATAATTTAAAATAACGCTTTATAACCGCCCTAATTCTCGCTTACTTTGACCCTAACCTTGAATATATCGTTAAAACAGACTCGTCTGATTATGCCCTAGGGGGAGTGTTATCGCAGTATAATAAGAATGGTAAGCTGTGTCTAGTAGCCTTTCTCTCCCAAAAGCTCGCCCCTGCCGAATTGAACTACAAGATATATAATAAGGAACTACTTGTAATTATTAGATGCTTTAAACAATGGCGTCTAAAACTTAAAGGATTGTTGTTCCTAATACGCGTATTAACGGACCACAAGAACCTATAGTATTTTATAACTATAAAGCAATTAACGTAACGCCAAATTCGTTAGGCCGAATACCTCTTATGATTTAACTTTAAGATTATGTATTAACTAGGCAAACTTAATTAGAAGCCTAACGCATTAATATAACGATTATAAGACCTACCTGCAAACGCTTTAGATAAACGGATTACAAATTAATTATGGATCCTATTGCCCCCTAAATATTTTAAGAAACTACGTCCTATATTCCTAGATATGGAACTTAATAGAAACAAATTAGAAATTAATAAATAGGAAATGGAAATTAATAAGCTAATAGAATACGAATATAAGAACGACGTATAGATAGTAGATGTAATAGAAGCAATTTAAACAGGAAAACGATAGTATAAAGATATTACACTCGCCGAATGCGAAATTCATAACAATTGACTATACTATTAATAGAATATGGTAGTCCCGAATTCCAAACCTTTGCGATTTAAGATACTCAAATTTGTACACAACTTTTCTATAGCGGGACATCCTGGCCGTGCGAAAACGTATAAGATAGTCCAACAAGTATATTACTGGCCTATAATGCACGACTATATGCGAAAATATGTTTGAGTATATAGAACGTGTGTTTATAGAAAGACTTCTTATATAAAGAAACAAGGAGTACTCTAACCATTGTTAATTCCAATATAAAGATAGCGTAATATCTTAATTAACTTTATAGTAGATTTACCTAGCAGCAACAGATTTATAAATATTATAGTAGTAGTTAACCGCCTTATAAAAATGCGATATATAATTCCTATAGACTTAATTAATATTATCTTAGTAGCTGAATATTTTGTTAAACACGTCTTTAAGCTATATGGACTCCCTAACTTAATAATATCCGACTATAGAAGCTAGTTTATTTTAGACTTCTAGTAAGCTCTATGCAAACGATTAAGCATATAAATACAACTCTTAACTATATTTTATTTAGAGATAGATAGTTAAACCAAAATTGTGAACGTAATTATAGAATAATACCTATGAATATACTGCTCCTACCTGCAAGATGACTGGGAAAAGTGGCTGCCTTTAGCTAAGTTTACTGCAAATAATACAATAAATGAATTAATAGGTATAACTGTTACGGACGCTTTAAGTACGATGTTACGACTACTTGGAGAAGAGACGGCGGAAGCTAGTTGGTTAATATAGGCACGGTCTAGGATGGATCTGGTGGAACTATGTGACGAGGAGTGGTAACTGAGGTCACGTGGTGTTGAACGCGTTGACTGCGTTAAACGAGAGGGACGTTATGTTTAACACAGACAACACGTACCTTACGTATAAGAGAGGATTTCTTAGGAGTACGGTTGTGTATTTAAAGGACCTCAGTCCCTACCGTAGATAGTTCTCTCCTTGTAGTGAATCTTAGAGTATAATTGGAGTTAATCTGTTAGGTAACCACTCCACCAGTTGTTATTACGTTGTTGATTTGTTCTTACCTATATACCCAGCCTAATAATAGAACCTACTATAGTTCCTGCTATAAGGTTCCGTTATATATTTACTACTAAGGTTATAGTATTAAACAAGATCGAATAACATGCCACCTAGAGCACTAGTTATGACGGCGTCGACGGCAGCCATAACCTTAGGGCCAGGTAATACCAGTATAGACAATGGGGATTCTTAAGTGGTTACGCGAGGTTAGTTATAGGAAATGGTTGATCACTTATAAGATAATAATAGGGTACTTAAAGAACGCATTAATAGAATTAGAGTAGTAAAGGTTAAGCTACCTTTAATTAAACAATTCTTAGGGGAGAAGTTAAAGCTTAAAGGATTTCTTATATAGATGCACTTTAAGGTAGTATAGGAAGGAGCGAAGTTAGCAATATTGTTAGATTAAGTAGCCTATGCAGGATTGTTCCTAACGGGGAAGGCACTTAAGTGGTTTAAGCTATATCTCACGGAAGTATAGGCTAATAGCATAATAACTACTAACTAAGATGTACGGTATATATTTGCCAGTTAGAACGGGTTTGCGGAATAACTAATGCAAATATTTAGAGACCTAGAGGTCACAACTATAGTAGAACAAAAGCTTTAGAACTTAGTACAACATACTTTAGCAATTAAGTATACAACACAGTTTTAAACACTAGCTATATAGGTTGAGTGGAATAATAGGGCGCTTATAGCACAGTATAAATAGGGACTTAAGGCTAAAGTCTAGGACGCAATTATCCTAATAGAAGATGCGGATACTCTAAGAGAGTTAATAGATTAGTTAATAAAGATTAATAATAGAATCTATTAAAGGGAACAAGCTAAGAGAGGGCAAGACAGAGTTCTATAGTTATATAAGGCGTAGGGTACGCAATGATAGACATAGAGTTAAAAACTATGGAATGGCAGAGAGCTAATGGACCTAAGTAGTACCAAAGAAACCTAAAGGTGGGAAAAGAAACTATGGAAACCTAGAGGTTAAGGATTAAGTAATTAAAGGACCTAGGAGCAGAGGCTAAACTAGGGATCTTAGCTGCAGAAGACGTTTAGGCGGACTCTATAGCAAGAAAAATAGTTTAAAGATAGAGCTTGCATAAATTATAGAAAATAAGGTTATTTCGCTAAAGACTATAGAGGTGGTTAGAGTAACTATATGGTAAAGGGAACTAGGCTAGCAGACAGTATATATATATAAAGGGATAATGGTGCACTGTAAGGAACAAAAGAGTGTTTAATTAACAGTTTTGCGTATTATTATAATAACGTATGCCGAATTTATAAGGATGCTAAGTACGGCGCAAGCTATTGGCCGTAGGAGCCATTGTTATCTAAGTTTAAAGGAACCAATAAACTAGCTTATAGATTGGACATTAAAGACGATAAATTTGATAAAGGCGAAGCATTTACTAATAATAAGGTAATAAAGGCAGCTTACTAGGAGTATGTAGACCTTGGAGAAGTTAAAATAGAAGTAAAGACTAAGACCATTATAGAATAGGGTTTAGTAATGGGTATAGTAACACTATTGGATATGATTTCCATCGCTTTATAAGATAATAGGAGCAATGTTTAGAAGAAACTAAGTAAGTAGATAACTGCTAGTGCTAGCTTATTACTTAATAAAGGCAAAAGGCTATAGGCTTAAGATTCTTAAGAAAAGATAAGAGAAGCTTAAGATTCTTAAGATGAGATAAGATATACCTAAGAACCCATAAAGGATAAAAACTAATGGGAAAGGGCAGTAACTTAGTTTAGTAATAAATAAATAAGTATAGGACGCAAGTTTAAGAACTATAAGTTTAGGGAATAAATAAGAACGTTAGTAATCCTAGGTGAATATAGTGTTCAGCCTAAAGATTAAACAGTTGATACTAGGATTAAAAAGTAAGATAACTACAAAGATTTAGCTACAAGACGCAGAAAATAAGAAACTATGGATGAGTTTAGGATAAGAATTATTATATAGTAAGAGCAAAAGCTAGATAAGAGGTTAGCTATATTAGGTTGTATAAGGGATAGAGCACCTATATAAAGAGTTACTAATAGGCTAAGTGCAGGGATACCTAGGGTAAAGTAGTTAGACAAACTGGAACAAGAAAAGGATCTAGATATTCCAACTAGGTTTAAAGAAAGACATACTAAAGGATGTTATAATATAGTAATGACTAGGTACTTTCTAATAGATAGACCATACACACTAAACCAGTTATATAGAAAGTGGTATAGGCAACAATACAACAATAAATGGGAAGACTTTTATATATAGCTGAATAAAAAAGTTGTCTAAGACCAACCCATTATGGAGAAATGTATAAGTTATATTAAAGGAGCGTTAATTATGATATTAAGGAACCTAGAAGAAGGATCTAGGGATTGGAGAAGTAAATAATAAATCTTAGTACCTGCAGTAGAGATACTAGTGGTTAGGTTAACTAGGTATAGGTTTAAACTTAAGAATAAAGATAAACTAAAAGTTAACCTAAAATATGTAGCGCATTATACACTATCGTGGATAGCTTATGTGGATAATATGTATAACATACATAGAGCACCTAAAGATAAGAACCGGAAGTACCTAGTAAGAATATATTAGGCACCAGAGGAAAAGCGGTTTAGAAACGCTAAGTATATATATAGTTGGCACCTAGTAAAAGTACAAGGCTAAGGGGACTTAATACTTTAACTAGGAAGATTCCTTACGGAAGAATGCCTAGATGGATAATAGTAGTGGGAGTGCCTAGAGAATACTTGTCTATAGCATGTAGAGGAAAAGAAATAAACTAAGTATTGGCTAAAGTTAGACTAAGTATAGGTAGGATCTAGTAGCCAACAGTTAGGAAAAGGGGAGGTGTATAGGACTAGAGGGAACTAGTATTAGAGCCTTAGACCCTTAAAGGAATTTAAGGTTAACACCTAAATTTAAGAGCTAAATGGCAAGATCAGCAGTTTAAAGCGTTGATAGATAGTGGAGCAACTAGGAACCATATATTACTAAAGGCAGTGGAAAGGATAGGGTTACCATATAGATAAAAGGAATACTTATATCTACTTATAACAATTTTAGGAGATTAGATAGCCTATAGAGGAGGTATTATTAATCTTAAAACAGGACCTATTTAGTTAACTATTAAAGGGAGACCAGTTAGAATGTCTTTTAATATCCTACCGTTGGGATAGGATGAGGTGATACTAGGAATGCCTTGGTTACAGAAGTACAATCTAAAGATTAATTGGGTTATAGGTTAGGTTAATATCAAGAATATATAATGGCGCAAAGTGCGATAGCAAACCAAGTTAGTATAGTACTAAGTTAGAGCGATATATAAAGGGATTAAGCGAGGCTTAAGTTATATACCAAAGAGATACTATAAGTATAGTAAAAAGTTATGGTTACTAGAAAGTGAAAAGCTGTTAAAATATGCATTATGGGACTATAAGATAGAATTAGAAGAGGGAATAAGTCTAAAGTTCTTTTTAATCTATAAGCTTACTGAAACAGAGTTAGTAGCGCTTAAGGAGTTTATTTAGGAGAACTTACGCAAGGGATATATTAGACTATTATAGTCATTAGTAGGATATCTAGTACTATTTATTCTAAAGAAAAATAGAAAACTTAGGATGTGTATAGACTATAGATAGTTAAACAGCATTACTAGGAAGGATAGGTATCCTTTACCCTTAATTAGCAAAATCTAAGATAGGATAGGCAATGTAAAGATCTTTACAAAGATAGACCTAAGGTGGGTATACTATTAGATTAGGATTAAGGAAGGCAACAAATAGAAGGCAGCCTTTAGGTCAAAGAAAGGACTGTATAAACTATTAGTTATGCAATTTGGGCTTATAAACGCACTAGTAACGTTCTAAAAGCGAATTAATAGTGTGTTAGGAGAACACCTAGATGAATTTGTTATAGCATACCTTAATAACATTATTATCTACTTAGAGAGTGAGGAAGAGCATGGAGAATACATTAAGTGGGTCTTAAAGAGACTACAAGAAGAACAGATGCCAGTAGTAATTGAGAAATGCAAGTTCTTCACCTAGAAGACCGATTTTGTTAAATTTATTATTAAACTAGGCCAACTTAGTATAGATCTAAAGAAGATAGAGGCTATAGTAAATTGGTAAGAACTAGAGAATATTATACAGTTGAGATTGTTTTTAGGGTTTTGCAATTACTATAGAAGGTTTATAGCGCAATAGTTAAAGGATATTGAGCTATTTACGTGGTTAACAAAGAAAGAAGAACTATGGGCATAGGGAAAGGAATAATAAGAACTATTTAAGAGAGTTAAAGAGTTATTTACCTAGGAGCCAGTTCTTAAGGTCTATTAACCAGGTCTAAAGACGGTTATAGAAATAGATGCATTAGACTTTACACTAGGGGTATACTTTATATAGAAATATTAAGACGGATGGCACCTAGTAGCATACTATAGTTAAAAGATAACACCACTAGAGTTAAACTATGACATCTATAATAAGGAATTATTAGGTATAGTTGCAGCACTTAAGGAATAGAGAGCATTCTTATAAGGCACAGAGAAACCATTTATAGTTAAGACGGACTATAAGAACCTTATAGGATTCCTAATAATAAAGGAACTCAATTAAAGACAGGTTAGATGGGCGGAAATACTTATAAAATACCATTTTGAAATTCAGTATACTAAGGGTATAGATAATGCACAAGTAGATGCTCTAAGTAGAAGAGCTAAATTATAAAGTAATGAAAAGCTATTAGGAGCTTTATTGCAAAAGGATTAAGACGGATTAATTAGGTATAATTATCTAAAGATTATAGTAACTAAGGAAAGTCAGACCTATAAATTACCAAAAAGTAATTGGATACAGAAGATTTAAGAAGTATAGGCAGAAGATCCAGACTTAGAGCAATATAAAAATAGAGAAGCAACGTATGTACCTAAGTCTATTGCAGAAGAATTTATTAAGGAATTCTATAAGGGAATAATATAAGGATATAATGGAGCTACAGGCTTAGTATTAAGACTTTAAGAAGAATATATTATTTAAGGAATCTGGGGACTAGCAAGACAAGTTATAAAAGAATATCTAAATTGCTAAAGGAACAAACTAATGAGGTATAAGCTATATAGAGGGCTATAACCTATTGAAGTACTAGGAAGACCATGGGAAGTCATATTATAGGACTTTATTATTAAGTTACTAAAGTTAAGAGATCCTATTATAGGACAAGATTATAACGCGATCTTAGTAATAGTGGACAAGTTAATAAAGTGGGGATACTTTATAGCATGTACTAAAGAGATATTAGCAGAAGATGTTACTAGAATCTATATAAAGGAAGTGTTTATAAGACATAGAGCACCAGATAAGATTATATTAGATAGAGATCCAAGATTTATAATAGTATTTTGGGAAGTATTTCTGGCAGAATAAGGTGTTCGCGTAGTAATATCTATAGTATATTATCTGCAGACAGACGGATAAACGGAAAGACTAAACTAGACACTAGAGCAGTATCTAAGGCATTATATTAATCACGTACAGAATAATTGGGTATTGTTATTACTAATTACACAGTTTGTATACAATGCAACACTATAAGAAGGAATGGGGACATTACTATTTAAGGCGAATTATGGGTACGAGCTAAGGATATTATTATTACCATATTAAGCAAAAAGAATGAGTAGCATAGCTAAGTAAAGAATAGAGACGTTAATGAATCTTTATACAGACCTTAAAGAAACAGCTAAACTAGTATAAGAATAAATAAAAAGGTACTATAATGCTAAGAGATCTAAGGGACCAGATCTTAAGGAGGGGGATAAAGTGTGGCTACTATATAAAA
>Ga0307507_10012192_pt1 | contig 10667 bp, 10 predicted proteins | sample 7_EM_MG_FD_207223 | JGI IMG/M metagenome (GOLD analysis project Ga0307507, IMG submission 207223) | Populus trichocarpa ectomycorrhiza microbial communities from riparian zone in the Pacific Northwest, United States - 7_EM | ecosystem: Host-associated > Plants > Roots > Unclassified | place... | reverse complement strand
AAATGGATACGGCAAGACGGGCTAAAGGCGGGCCGCTCGCCGAGGAGCGGGCGTTCAAAGCCAAAACGCCACAAGCAAAATTGGGGATGCAGACGTAAAGGGGTGCCGCCGCCATGGGTGGATTTGCAAACATCCAGCCGCTAGACGGAATCTGGAATCGGACGCCTCGCGGTAGGCGGACGGTACTGATGAAATTACTTACGACGCGTATTCTTCGAGAATTGTCAAATCCGTGACCGAATAGGAGAGCGAATATCGGAATCCCGACGCGACGCGCCTCGGGGCAAGTGCGTGGAGCTCCTCGCCCTGCGTCTCAGGAAGATTCAGTTCACCCTCCCCGATCCACGCCTCGGTGACAGTCAGGTTGTCGGTCACCGACATCGCCAACTCGTTGACCGCCGGTTTGTCATGGTAACCGGCCACGAGTTGCGGGAAATATCGCAACAGGACCGTAGGCCGGCTGAGGAGCGACAGCCCGTTCTCGACGGGCTTCCGCAGCGTGATCCGTGCCTCCGCCAGGCGTTGGCCGTGTGCGGACAGACTTGCGCCAAACCGGCCACCGGGGGCAACCGATGCTGCCGCAGGGCTTGCGGCGGCATAGGAGCGCGTCTGGAAAATACTACCCATCTTCTTGGGAAAGCCTTGCGTCCAACCGCGCGCCAGAGCAGCGTCGTTGTCGACGAAGATGTACGGACACCACATCACCGGCGTGTCCCGATACATCGCATCAAGCAACACAAGTGCTTCGCGGTATTGATAACGAGCGGGATCAAGATATTCATCGTCCTGGGCGGAAAACTGCCAATCCAGGAACATCATGAGGGCACGGCCGTTTGACCTTGGATCGGGCGACAAGCCAATCGGCAGCGTTGCAGCGGCAGCCTCGGGATCGGTCCAGAACTCCACACCGACAACATCACTCGCGTAGTGCCAGGGCGGCGGCGGCGTCAACGCGGCCTGACCGAACGGCGATTTCGGAACGGTAAAGCCCTTCAGCACCCGATCTTCCTTCTGCTGCTTCCCCACTTCGAAACGAACTGTATCCGAGGCTACTGCAGTTGATTTGATTGACGTGCGCCGGCTTGTTGATTTCTGCGCCAACCGGGAACACGGCTTTGTCGGGCGCCAATACCGGCTAGGTCAGGTCCGCCAATATCTCGATATCGGTGACGGAATAGGAAAAGGAGAATCGGAACCCACGACCGACCTTGAGCGGCGCCAGGATATCCAGTTCTTCGCCGTAGGCCTCCGGAAAGTCGAGCTCTCCATCGCCCATCCATATGTTGGTGATCAGCAGATCGTTCGAGATGCAGCGAACGAGCTCGTCGACGGCAGGCCTGTTGTGCATACCCAGGCAGAGGCGCGGAAAGTGCCTGCGCCCGACAATCCGGCGATCCAGCAAGCCGGAAAGGTGGGTTGCTTTTTCGCGCAACGTAATCCGCGCCCGCGCCAGTAACTGTCCATTGGAGGACATCCCAGCGGCGAATTTGCCATTGTTGACGAGCGGCGCCGCCGCCGGACTCATGGCTGCAAAAGTGCGAGTCTGGTGAACGGTACCGAGTTTTCTTGGATAGCCCTGGATCCAGCCTCTTAGCACAGCCGAATCGTTGTCGACATAGGAATACGGACACCACGCAATGCGCGATCCTCTCCACATCGCATCCAGCAGAACGCTGAATCCGCGACACTGATAGCGGGCGGGATCGAGATATTCCTCGTTTTGCGCGGTGAACTGATAATCCGTGAAGAGCGCGACAGAGTGTCCGGTGCGATTTCCCTCGAGCTCAATGCCCGCCGGAAGCGTGTCGACCGACACATCGGGATCGTTCCAGAATTCGACGGCGAGAGCGTCGCCCGCGAAATACCATGGCGGTCGCGGGACCAATGCTGCGGTCCCCAGAGGTGACCTCGGCGCAGCAAACCCTTTCAGCATGTCATCATCCCCACTGCCGGCAGCGCATCCGGGAAGCCGGCAGTATCTCAGCATGACAGGCTACGCTTGACGATATTCGGTCGGCTTGAACGGGCATGCGATGATTTGGTGATCTTTGTCCCATTGATATTGATGGCAAACGTCGGTGCTGGCGAGGAGGCCTGACGCGGAACGCCAAGGTCTTCGGGGTTCATTGCACGATGGCTCCAAGCCGCGCGGCATCCGTACAAGCGCAGGGTCCAGCGACTGTGTATTTCTGGCTGCGATCGGGGCGCCGTAAGGCACCGAATTCCGCCGTAGATCGCAGGGACCCTCCAATGAGAACTGAAAGTCGAGACTTAAAGCTGCGGCATCGGCCAAGGTCGTTCACGCAACGGTGGTTGCTCCTTGCTCTACTGTCGCTGATGGCCTCGCCTGCTCCGTCTACCGGACAAGGAACACCAGAACAGCGGCAAGCCTGCACTCCCGACGTATTCAGACTTTGCAGCATGTTTATTCCTGATGCGGACCAGATAACGGCCTGTCTTAAAGACAAGACTGCAGAGCTCGGCGATCGGTGCAGGCAGGTCATCTCGGCTGGTGCGAAGCCGCCAGACCGAAGCCTCGACCCGGGAAAACGCACGACGCGATAGGAAGAGCGGCCAGGGGCGTCTTCCAGGACGTCGCTGATCCCTTCGACCTTCCCTGGAGCGACCCGAACAGACGGCCCAAGAGTTTGGAGAACAGCAATGAGGTTCGTCTTGGTCAACGACAGGAAGCCGCGGATACCCGCCGCCTGCGCGGCCTGCTGCCGACCATTGGAGGACAGCTTCCTGCATGATCTGTCCACGCATGGACGATACTGCGGGATCGGGTGCTACCCTGGCCAGCCGACCAATAACGAAGTCTTCCATTGGATGGCCGAGACGAACCCTTTCGTATTCACCTTTGGTTGGCCACAGCTCGCCGCTGATGCCGTGTCCGTGCTGTTCGACCGTACCTTGCGCGATTCGGTTCGTTGAACGGCACGAAATTGCTAGGCGTCGGCCCAACCCGAGATGCGGGCCTACTCAACACGAAATGCTGGAAGCCGACGTTGATCGCAAAAGCACGCCTGGCGTGGCGGTTCGGAAATTCAATCCCGTTATGCGGCGAGGCCCTCAGGCATTTTCTGAGCCAAACCACACGAGACTCTTGGATTCCCTGTGTGTCCTCCGAACCCGAAGTTCGCCTAAGAGATCGCCGCAAACTCGGTGAACTTCGGATCCGGGACAGGAGGGCGCGATCGCGTTACGTCGTCTCGCGATCACGCCCTTGGGTTCTTGTTAGAGCAGGCCACCTCAATGCTGCAGATGTAAATTCATCAGCTCGGCCGGCATCATGTTCTCGTTCAGATCTGCCATGATCAAAAGCGACCCGACGACCACCAAGGCGACGATCAGCACACCAAATGCCAGCGCCATCACGTTGTTGGTGTTGTCTGGTCCGGTGGTCACGTGCAGAAAAAACACCAAGTGGACGCCCATCTGCGCGATCGCGAGGACGGTCAGGCCGAGAGAAACACCGCCTGCCCAGAGCAGTGACGTGTTGGCGACCCAGAACGACATGGCCGTAAGGACCGCGGCAAGAGCCAACCCGATGGTGTAGACCAGCGCGCCGGACGACGTTCCTTGTTCCACATCGGGAAGAGCTGTTGCGTCGCCAGGGGCGCGATCGTAGTGCGTGTCCGTCATGAAAGGCCTCCCATCAGATAGACCACAGTGAACAGCCACACCCAGATGATATCGAGCGCGTGCCAGAACAGCGAAAAGCAGAGCAGGCGTCGCTCCACCGTCGCGCGAAAGCCCTTGACCGCGATCTGGAGCATCATCACGGCCAGCCAAATCAATCCCACTGTCACGTGCAGCCCGTGGCAGCCAACCAGCGTGAAAAACGCGGAAAGAAATGCGCTACGTTGAGGAATGGCTCCGACGGCGATCATCCCGGCGAACTCGCGGAGTTCGAGGGTGAGGAAGGCGGCGCCGAGCACGAAGGTGGCGGCTGCAGCCAGATATGTCCTGAACCGGCGTTGCGACCCGACCGCCAGCGACATCAACCCGCAAGTGTAACTCGAAGCGAGCAGGCAGGCGGTCTCGATCGCTACGCTGACCTGATTGAAAAGCCGAGCACCGCTCGGGCCGCCCGCCGTCGCATGCGCGAGCACTGCGTAGGCGGCGAACAGCGCCGCGAACATCACGATGTCGCTGAGCAGAAAGATCCAGAAGCCGTAGGCAACGACGACCCGCTTCGGGGCGGGACCGGCCTCGCTTGCGATCGGCCGCGTTTCAGGGCTGACATCATCTATGAGAGCAACATTGACGTTCATACCGCAACCTCCGCCTGGTGGGTCCGGTCGAATTCCGCGATTTCCTCGACCGGAATCTTGACTTCCTCTTCCTCACGGAAGGCGAAGGCAAGGATGGTCAGGAAGATGCCGAGCACGCCGAGGCCGGCCATCCACCAGATGTGCCAGATCAGCGCAAAGCCGGTGATCACGGCGAAGAACGCGGTGACAAAGCCGGTAGCGCTGTTCTTGGGGATTTCGATCGGCGTGTATTCGCGCTCTTGGGGCGACTGCACTTGACGAGCGAGCGCGCGTTGCTTCTTCAGCCAATATGCGTCGACGTCAGCGACCTGCGGCAGCGCTGCAAAGTTCCAGGCTGGCGGCGGCGAGGCGGTGGTCCATTCCAGCGTACGGCCGTTCCACGGATCTGCCGTTACCCTGAGCAGTTCGCGGTTGCGGACCGAGACAACGAGTTGGATGACCTGGCAGACGATGCCGGCCAGAATCACGGCGACCCCGGCGGCTGCCGCCAACAGCCACGGCTGCCAGCTCACGACGTCGTAATGCTGCATGCGCCGGGTCATGCCCATGAGACCGAGCACATAAAGCGGCATGAAGGCAAGGTAGAAACCGATCAGCCAGCACCAGAACGAGGCCACGCCCCAACGTTCGTCCAGCTTGAAGCCGAACGCCTTTGGAAACCAGTAATTGTAGCCTGCCAGCACGCCGAACACGACGCCGCCGATGATCACGTTATGAAAATGCGCGACCAGGAACAGGCTGTTGTGCAGCTGGAAATCGGCAGGTGGAACGGCCATCAGAACCCCCGTCATGCCGCCGATCACGAAAGTCACCATGAACCCGAGCGACCACAGGATCGGAACCGTAAACCGGATGCGGCCGCCGTACATCGTGAACAACCAGTTGAAGACTTTGACGCCCGTCGGCACGGCGATGATCATCGTCATGATCCCGAAGAAGCCGTTGACATTCGCGCTCGCGCCCATCGTGAAGAAGTGGTGCAGCCACACGACGAACGAAAGCACGCAGATCACCATTGTGGCGGCGACCATGGACCTGTATCCGAACAGAGGCTTGCCGGAGAAGGTCGAGACGACCTCCGAGAACACGCCGAACGCTGGGAGGATCAGGATGTAGACTTCGGGATGACCCCACACCCAGAACAGATTGACGTACATCATCGCGTTGCCCTGGCCGTCGATCGTGAAGAAATGAAAGCCGAGGTAGCGGTCGAGCAGCAGCATCGCGAAGGTCGCCGTCAGGACCGGAAAGGCGGCGACAATGAGCAGGTTCGAGGCGAGCGCCGTCCAGCAGAAGACCGGCATGCGCATATAGCTCATTCCGGGTGCTCGTGTTTTCAGGATCGTCGCGACGAAATTGATCCCCGTCATCAACGTGCCAACGCCGGAGATTTGCAGCGCCCAGAGGTAGTAGTCGACTCCGACTCCGGGCGAGAATTGCAGCTCGCTGAGCGGCGGATAGGCGACCCAGCCAGCCTTTGCGAACTCGCCGACCGCCAGAGAGATGTTCGTCAGGAGGATGCCCGACGCGGTAAGGCCCAGAGCCACCGAGTTCAGCGTCGGGAAGGCCATGTCGCGGACACCGAGTTGCAGCGGCACCACGAAATTCATCAGGCCGATCACGAATGGCATCGCCATGAAGAAGATCATGATGGTGCCATGCGCCGAGAAGATCTGGTCAAAGTGCTCGGGCGGCAGATATCCTTGTGCACCGCCAACCGCGATCGCCTGCTGGGCTCGCATCATGATCGCGTCAGCAAAGCCGCGCAGCAGCATGATCAGCGCCAGGATGATGTACATGACGCCGATGCGCTTGTGATCCACGGATGTGATCCATTCGCGCCAGAGATAGGGCACGTAGCCCTTGATCGTGACCCATCCCAGGACGAACGCAATGACGAGAACCATCATCGCCGTCGCGCCCATGACGATCGGCTGGTCGAACGGGATTGCGCTCCAGCTGAGTTTGCCGAGTAGAGTCATTTTTCCGCCCTCATCGATGTGGGATAGCTGCGACACAATGCGTCGCCGGACTGAACTTCGGAGACCAGGATGCTGGCGAACAGATCGGTCGCGACCGCGCGATAGGTGAATGGCCTGACCGCTTCGCTCGGCTTGGCCAGATCGGCATATGTCTTCGCGTTGAGTTCTGGACCGTCGCGACGCACCTGATCGACCCACTGCGCGAACTTCTCGGCGGCCACTGCATCGACATTGAAGTGCATGTCGGAGAAGCCATCGCCGCTGAATTGCGCCGACATTCCGCGATAGGTCCCGGGATTATCAGCCTGGAGATGAAGGTGGCTCACCATTCCCGCCATGGTGTAGATCTGGCTGCCGAGCTGCGGCACGAAGAAACTGTTCATCACGCCCGACGAGGTCAGCTCGAAACTAACCGGCGTGCCAACGGGAATGGTCAGTTGATTGACGCTCGCAATGCCTAGCTCGGGGTAGATGAACAGCCATTTCCAGTCCAGCGAGGCGACCTGGACCTTGACGGGCCTTTCAGTCGAGGCAATCGGTTTGCGCGGGCTGACATCGTGTGATCCGACCCACGCAACGCCACCGACCAAGAACACCGTCATGGCTGGGATCGACCAGACGAGCATCTCCAGCCTGCCGGAATATCTGAAATTCGGCCGATAGCGCGCGCGCTCGTTCGATGCCCGAAACCAGAAGGCGAAGCCAAGCGTGGCGAGGATCGTCGGGATCACGATCGCGAGCATGATGCCGAGCGAGTTGAACAGGATTTGCCGCTCGGCGAAGGCAATCGGCCCTTTCGGATCGAGGCCCCCCTCAACGCAGCCTCCGAGCGTCGCGGTAGCGACCAGGAGAATGGCGAATAGAAGATGTCTCATCTCAGAGCTCCTGGGTCCTGACTCGGATTGAGCTACATGTGATCTTGATGGCCTGCACAGACACGGCGCCGATCCGGGGGGCGCGCGACGAGTGCGCGGATGGCGATGAGTTAGCGCTACGATCGATCATCAGGGCCGCAAACAGCACGAACAGGTAGACGATGGAGAACACAAAGAGCCGACGAGCCGCGGGCCGATCGGCTGCTTCGCTCCCACTCAGTCGAAACGCGAGTCCCAGAAAAAGCGCACCGCAGATCGCGCCAATCGCGCCGTAGATCGGGCCTGCAAAGCCGAGCACCCACGGCAGCTCCGAGGCCGGCACCAAGAGGAGGCTGTAGATCAGGATCTGCCGCGTTGTCGCAGTTCGTCCCGCAACGACCGGCAACATGGGCACGCCCGCACGGGCGTATTCGTCGCGCCGATTGAGCGCGAGCGCCCAGAAGTGAGGCGGCGTCCAGAGGAAGATGATGAGAAACAAGACAAACGGCTGAAGACCGATATTGCCGGTCGCGGCGGCCCATCCGATGACCGGTGGCAGCGCGCCAGCTGCGCCGCCGATCACGATGTTCTGGCGCGTGGACCGCTTCAGCCATACCGTGTACACCACGACATAGAACAGGATCGCTCCCGCGAGCAGCGCGGCCGCAGCGATATTGGTTGCGAGCGCCAAGCCTGCGACTGCGGCGGCGGCAAGCACAAGCCCGAATCCAAGCGCCTCGGACGGTGACACCTTGCCGCGCGGGATCGGCCGCATCGCAGTTCGCGTCATGACGGCATCAATGTCGGCGTCGTACCACATGTTGAGCACGCCGGCGCTACCGGCGCCTGCGGCGATCGCGAGAACGGCAATGAAGGCAACGAACAGCTCGAGGCGAACCGGTGCACTGATCAGCCCGACAAGCGCGGTGAAGACAGCGAGCATCATGACGCGCGGCTTGGTGAGCGCAACGAACTCGGGCAGGCGACTGCGCTCTATCAGACGGTGGACGAGATGAGCGGTTGATGCGAAGCCGGCTTCGGCATCGCGAGGTTGGTCAGCGATGGTCTTGACATTCATCACGATGCTCCGGGTTCATTCGAAAGAAAGCAAGTCGTCGCGTTTGCATCGTCCACGCGTGTGGCTGCACACGTCTCACAATGCCGCTTCGACGAAGGTCGCGCTTGAACGCGGCTGCTCGATTGCGACAATTCGTGCTGAAACCTCCGACTGGCCGGTGATGATCCGATACGCATGCATCAAGGCGGCGTGATCCGGAACGATCTGAGCACGTTTTGACAAGCGCGCGGAAGCAAACATCCCTACGTCGGATAATCACTCGGTCTCCGAATGACGCCCGCTCAATCTTGGCCGGCGATCTCATTCGACGGACGGGAACAGCATTGACTAATCCGGAGACTTGTCATGAAGACCCCCACGCTTTGGATAATTGCAGCGGGCTGCCTTATTGGCCTGGCGTCAACCGCTAGCGCGCGGTCGACCTTTGACGGCTCTTGGGACCTTCTCTTCGTGACGCAACGAGGCGAATGCGACCCCAGCTACAGCTTCACCGTCAACGTCGCCAACGGGATCGTGACGCACCCCAATCTCGTAAAGTTCAAAGGATACGTCGCCCGCTCCGGCGCGGTCCGCGCCTCGGTGACGGTTCACGACAAATATGCTGCTGGCGCTGGCCGGCTATCCGGCGTCTCAGGTCGGGGGACATGGCGCGGCTACTCCGGAAACGGCCGCTGTTCCGGCTATTGGACCGCGCAACGCAATTAGCCCCTTGCAAGGACGAGAGGATACGGACTTGAACGCGGCACGGGCGTCCTATGCATCGCAACACCGTTCAAGAATGGCGCGGTCCGCGGCTGTATCCATGATCGGATCACTGCGCAGACTGACTTCAGGAACCCTGGGGTGACACCGATGACGACAGCTCTCACCAAATCGTTTCCGGACAACAGGCCGCTTTCGGCGAAGACGGCTCTCCGGAAGAAGCGCGTCTTGATCATCGGCGGCGGGTTTGCCGGCATCGCCGCGGCCCACGCCCTCAAGCGAGCCGACGTCGAAATCACGCTGCTCGACCGGCGCAATCACCATATCTTCCAGCCTCTTCTGTACCAGGTCGCGACCGCGGTGCTGGCGCCGTCCGAGATTGCAACGCCGATCCGCCAGCTCGAGACCAAGCAAACGAATCTCAGCGTGATCCTGGCCGATGTGACTGGGATCAATATTGGCGTTCGCACCGTGGAGGCGCTTTGCCCCGGATCGGGGGCTCGAAAATTCGAATACGACTTCCTGGTCGTCGCCGCCGGAATGCGCCCGAGCTATTTTGGCCATGACGAGTTTGCCGCGAATGCGCCAGGCCTCAAGAATCTCAACGACGCGGTGTTGATACGCACCAAGATCCTCAGCACATTCGAGCTGGCGGAGTCGACTGACGACGAGAAAGAGCGCGCGCGCCTGATGACATTCGTGCTCGTCGGCGCAGGTCCAACCGGTGTCGAACTTGCCGCTTCGATCGCTCACCTGGTCTCGGTGACGCTGCGGAAAAACTTTCGCAACATCGATCCCGCCATGAGCAAAATTGTGCTGCTGGACGGCGGCGCTCGCGTCCTTCCGACCTTCGCGGAAAAGCTGTCACGCAAGGTCGCCAAGCGGCTCGGCAAGCTCGGCGTTCAGGTTCTGACCGGAGTGAAGGTCGAAAAGGTAGACGAAGACGGCGTCGTTGCGGCTGGCGACCGGATTCCGAGTGCCACCGTGCTCTGGACGGCGGGCGTTGCCGCCTCCCCGGTCGTAAAAATGCTCGGCACGACGACGGACCGGGCCGGCCGTGCATTCGTCGGTCCTTTCCTGGACATCCCCGACGCGCCCGACGTCTTCGTCGCCGGCGATGCAGCGGCCATGACCCAGGATGGTCACCCCGTTCCCGGCGTCGCGCAGGCCGCGATCCAGCAGGGACGCTTTGTCGGGCGTTTGATCGCGGCCCGGGTCCGCGGCCGGAAAGACGGCCATCCCTTCCGTTACCGCAGCAAGGGAAACATGGCGGTGGTCGGCAAAAATTTTGCGATATTGGAGGCAGGACGCCTCCGTACCGCTGGCTTTGCGACCTGGTTGGTATGGGCTGTCCTGCACGTGCTGGCGCTGCCGCAGCTACAGAACCGCTTCCGCGTGCAAACGCAATGGTTCTGGTCGTATCTGTCCGGGCAACGCAGTTCGCGTCTGATTTCCGAGGCACCGCGTCGCTAGCCGCCGAAAGGAATCAAGGACAACTCCACGCCGGCAGGTTCGGCAAGCAACACCGCGCTCGCGACTGAGGGTCGCTCCATGAACGCATCTGTCATCTCGGCCTTGGCTGCGTTGGCCGGCACGGCGGTCGGCGGATTGACAAGCGTCGTCGCCAATTGGCTCAGCCACCGTATCCAGGTTCGGGCCCAGTGGCTCCAGCACGAAAAGAATCGACGACAGATCCTTTACCGCGATTTCATCGAGGAGGCGTCGAAGTGCTACATCGACGCGCTTCAGCACGGCGAGGCCGACATAGCCGGCC
>Ga0307507_10012191_pt1 | contig 10667 bp, 5 predicted proteins | sample 7_EM_MG_FD_207223 | JGI IMG/M metagenome (GOLD analysis project Ga0307507, IMG submission 207223) | Populus trichocarpa ectomycorrhiza microbial communities from riparian zone in the Pacific Northwest, United States - 7_EM | ecosystem: Host-associated > Plants > Roots > Unclassified | place... | reverse complement strand
AATGGGTATAAAACTCCCTATCTTCTCTCCTTATGGTTCCTACAGATTTTTTTGGTAAGGAGAGAGTAGTTATACTCTATATTTTCCCTTATTTGCATTTAGGCCCCCCCTTTTCCTTTAAGTGTATTATTCTCTTCCATTAAATCCAACCCTCAATAGTACCGGGTTTATTATAATGTCTCGAATTATTTCAAATTTCTGTATTTCTGTTTTTATTTAACCATATGCATGAATTTCTTCACTTTTATTTATTTATTATTTTTCTCGAGGTTATTACATTATTTATGTTCTTTTGTTAAATGTAACAACTAAGGGAAATGGATAGTATATAATTTGCAAAAAAAAAAAACAAATTAATAATATTGATGATAATAAAAATGTAGATAAGTTTGGTTTCGTAGCCTCCCTAACCTAAGCAATTAAGCCTGAAGGGTATTTTAACACTTAATACCCTAAAGTCAACTGACTTGGGAGCTATTGGCCCAAAGCTTATTACATGGGTTAAAAAGAAAAGCTTAAGGGAATCAAACATTGCACTATCTATGTATTAGTATTTGCAACTCGAGTTTCTAAGCTCGTAGAGGTGTCTCAACATCTAATGCCCTAAGACAAACTGGTCTGAGAGTCATTAGTTGAAAGCTCGTTACATGGGTTAAAGATGCATTTTGTTTTAAGTTATATGTATATATATTAAAAAAAAAGAAAAAAAAGATAATAACCCAACCCAAGGAAGTTAACCTTAGAAAAACATTAGAATAGAATATTGTTTTCTTCCAATAAAAGCCCCATCATTTATGTTTTTCATAAATTGAGCACATTGTTGCTACCCAATTTTTGACCCATGTTTTGATAATTTTTCATAAAAAATTGAAAAACAGCGAAAAACAATGAAAATCCAAAAAAATATGTTTTTTAATATATTTGTATCATTTTTAGCATTTTTAGCATCATCTCAAAAGAATTTAAATTTTCAAAGGTTTTTAGAACGCATTCGACTTTTAATGCGTTATTTTTAAAATCACCGATTTTCCTCATTCGAGTCGATGTTGTTAAGAAAAAATCCTAAAAAAATAAGAAAAATCAAATTTATAAAAAAAGAAAGAAGTTGAGGGACCAAGTTTGGGGACCTAGCAACATTTTTGCCTATAAATAGGAGTTTCCAACACATACAAAAGGGTGGGGGTAATTTTGAAACATTAGAAAAAAACACAGGAGCGAAGATCATCAACGCCGCCGCCCCTTCTACAACCACCAGACCTACCACCCGAAGCAGAGGAGAAGAAGACGAAACCCATGTCAAACTGACCCGTAACAAAGTAGATCCAAAGAAGGAGAAGGGAAAGAAGACTGTCAACCGATTTGGTCCAAAAAAGAAAGAAATATTAAAATCAACTGCCTGTTGTTACTCCCAACGACAAGACCAGTACATTACCCGCGAATCTCTGACAAGACCAGTACATTTGGTTTTCCTAGTAACCCTCAATTAAATACTAGGTGGTGACTCCCAATGAATCAAAGCAAGCAAACAAAAATCGCCAAACGATGCTGCACGGGTGACGTGCGACACACATAAAAAAAAAGGTTTATTAATATCTTGTTTAAGAAGTATAAAGTAGATATATAAATTTAATGAGAGTTTGTTTATTTGGATAGATTAATGGAAGTTGAATGATGAATACCTTGCTTTGTGGAACTTGCAAATTGTTTTTTCTATTTTAACACTTTGATTATTAGGGACTAGTAATAAGTTGGTTGGAAGGGTGTGATTAGTATTTAAAAGTGCATTTTTATCAAGGTTTTATATCATCATTTTTTACTTGAAGTATCAATAACTCCTTAGCTAAAGCATGTTTTATAATGACAAGTCTGATACTATAAGATACCTTTAATTTATGGTAAATGTTTATCTTAAATGCAAGCCTATTATAGAAATCAAAGGATTGATTGATGAGTTTAACTACTGAAATTGAGAAGACAAAGAGAAGGGAAAGCTTAGAAAAAAGATGTTGGTTCAGTTCAAACTGGAACACTATTCGGTTATTAGATCATACCTGGAGCTGTAGAACTTGGATTTAGGTCTGGTCTATATGGATGGAAAGCTAAGACATGGGCCTAAAACTTTCATGAGAGTCCAAGATTCAAAAAGGCCGTTTTCAAGTTCAAATTGTAGCAACAACTAAGAAGTCGGAATCTGTCCTACAGCCCAGACACTGTTCAGTGTTCATCCCATATCTTGAGTTCTAGAAGTCCAAATGTGATTCTACTTTTTTGAAAAGCTTAGACAATTTCCTAGAACTTTCATGAAGACTATCTTTTCAAATTCTAACGTTAGCAATGACATTTTGTTCAGACAAGAATATAAGGATTGTCACCAAGTCAAGATGTGGCCACCCACTCAATAAATAGTCATCAAATCAATAGTGTCGCACCATCACGGCGGAGCGCGGTGTCGCGGTGACCCTCAATTAATTTCAAGTTGTTTTTGTTTTTGTGAGTAAGGGAGTCTCCACCTAGTATTATAGTCACTAGGAATCCTAACTGGTCTTTCAGAAATTCTAAGGCAAGGGACTTGTTGCGTAAAGGGAAAGTATTAGCACCCCTAGTATGCCCTACCTAAGGTAAGCTGCTTGGTGTTTGGCTTGCATTATAATTGCTATGGTGTTGGTGTCTCTTAATTAGTTTTCCTAGGATAGGTTTGTTATGATGAATGGATTTGGGTTCAAAGTCTAAAGTAAGAACCCTTGGCCAACATGGATCATACCTTTAGATATGTCTACAAAGTGCCAAGGAGAACCAATACAGATCTCTTGAAATCTGTGTTTGATTCAAACTAAATTTATTAAGATAGAAATCCAAGGAGATTCCGTGTGCTTTAAAAACTCATTTTTCCCTTAGTATTTCAAGAGTTTGCGACTCGTAAATCACAAAGACGAAGAACAAAAATTTAGAAATCTAAGAAAATTGAGGGCCCTTTAAAAGCTTATTTTTGTCTTAGTGTTTCATACTCTCACGGCTTGTAAACCATGGAGTCAAAAATTGAAATGTCCTCGATTATAATTAAGGCTGCGTGATGACTTATTATTCCTAGAAAATTATTTTTGATATTTACCACTGAGGGTTTCTTTATCCAAATATTAACAGTGAATAATAACAAGTTATTCTCAATAATATTTTGAATAGTCATCCCTTTGGGATTTCTTTATCCAAACATTAACGGTGAATAATAGATGAATTTCCCCCAAAAATAAGATTTTTGTATTTTTTGGAATATTAGTCAATACCCTTTGGAGTTTTACAAACATGTTGTAAAATCCAGAAATGCAAGAAAATAATTTTTGTTGTGTTTAAGAAATCCATGTGAAAATACATTTTCAAAACTTCCAATATTTTTTATAAAAAAAAACGTTCAAAATATATTAGGGTATTGGTCGTATGCAACACACAAGTAAACATTTTTTTTTTGGCAAAACGCAAACATCACAATTAGATGTAAACATCAAAATGAAAAGTAGCAAGCCATCATACATATTATAAGATTTACAAGAAGCTTGAAACAACTCGTAAAAAACCGTTCAAAGCCAAATCAGCTTAAAATTCTGTAACTGGAAAAGAATTAAACCCATATGCATGAGGGAGCCAAAGTTCTAAAACTGAAATTTTGAACTCAAAACCACATGTCCGTGTCTCACAACCCCACTAATTCCTCATCTTAAAAACAAACTGCCTTATTCGTTTCACCATGCCAACAGAGAGAAAAAAAAAACTGGGAAAGCATGCTTTATTATAAACAAAAAGACAAAGCCATGGCCGGCTAACCTTTCCTCCAGCAGGCATAAAAAGAGAAAAGAACGTGAGGGTCCCTAAAGTTCTTGCAGCTGGAGCACTAGGGAAGAAACACCTGCAGATCCTTTCCTCCAACAGGCGTAAGAAGAGAAAAGAACGTGAGGGTCCCTAAAGTTCTTGCAGCTGGAGCACTAGGGAAGAAACACCTGCAGATCCTTTCCTCCAACAGGCGTAAGAAGAGAAAAGAACGTGAGGGTCCCTAAAGTTCTCGCAGCTGGAACACTATGGAAGAAACCTGCAGATCCTGTTTTGCAGAAAATGAAACAAAAGACCAAGAAACAGCTCTCGCGTGCCTCCTGACGGACAAAAACAATGACGTTGAAGTTGTGATGTGCTAGTGGAGTTTGTGTTCTCTTGCTCTTTCTTGTTTTTCCTGCCGCTTGCCTCTCTTTTTCTCTTTTTTTTTCTTCCCCCACTTTTCTTCTTCTCTGCTCTGTATCCTTTTTTTTATTTCTTTCACGTTCCAATGAAGGTTTTTTAGTATCGAAGAAAGGCCTCCTTTCTTTCTCCTTGTTTTGCCTCCGTCTCTCTTTTTTTCCTTCTCCTTCTCACAGTAACGCAAGAATGCAAGAAAGAAAACTCCCTCTGTTTTCTGCGTTTTTTTTCCTCCTACTGCCGGCCTCTCTTGCGTTTTTTCTTGTCTTTCTTTTTCTGTTTTCCTCTTCTCTTTCTTTCTTTTTCTCCTCCTTTCGCTTGGTAATTAGAGGGGCTTATATATAGTCTAATATATCTCTATTTAGAAAAGATTCAATGCATTAATTCTAGGATGCAAATACCTACTAATTTGCAATAAAAAAAACACAAAAAGGAAATTGAAATATTCTGATTCCTATTCTGATTTTCAGCACTTAGTTTCCATTGATCAAAGGGTGGTACAACTCCTTTCTTTCCTTCCATAGCTGGGACCATGAGGCACCAGTTGTTTCCTTTAAAATGAGGCAATAAAAATATGGTCTGCAGCTCTCCAATCCAGCAAGAGAAACATTGAAACCAAACAGGAAATTGCAGATAAAAAGAAAGAAAAACCGGGATAGTTATGCAGAAAAAAAAACGTGGTTCTTCAATTTCTTCCTTCTAATTTTATCTTCAATCAACTTTCTTATTTTAGCGCCTTTTTCATTTGATCCTCGATCCAAAAAAGGGCTTCAAATTGGCCTACAATTGGTCTTCAAACTTTAAGCATCTTAAAATTAAGGCCATTGCAAACTCGGGCAAAAAACCTTCTCGCGACAGGAATCCCTACTTTCACACTAGATATTGAAACAGGAATATCTTGAGGTTTTGATATCGAAATCAAGCGATTGAAGAGCCCAAATTTATCTACACGTCCAAGACTACAACTTTGATGAAGGATTCGAAGTGAGATAAAATCGTTTTAGAGAATAGAATCTGGCAGTAATCTGGTTGGTCAAAAAGGGTCTCCTGATCTAATTTAGAAACTGACAATGCAGAGCATCTCGATATGACTGAGAGTATGACCTAAGAACAAATCAACAAAATTTGTGATGAAAATAGAGTCTTTAGTGCAAAACTCAGGTCAGGATCCTTCTCGCGGCAAAATTCTCTACTTTCACGTTAGATATTCAAATAGGAATAGTATGAGCTTTTGATATCAAAATCAAGCGATTCAAAAGTCTCAAATTCATCTACACTTGTAGAGCTACAACTTTCATGAAGGATAAATTTGTTTTGAATAACAAAATTGCAACCAAAGTCGGCTGGAAATCTTCTTGCGGTAGGATTCTATGTTTTCACGCTAGATTTCAAATAGGAATATCTTGAGCTTCTGATATCGAAATCAAGCAATTCAAAAGCCCAAATTCATCTACGTGTCCCGGACTAAAACTTTGATGAAGGATTCAAAGTAAGATAAAATATTTTTAGATAACAGAATCTGGCAAGAATATGGTTGGTCAAAAAGGTTCTTGATCTAATAATGTCGAGCATCCAAATCTGACTGAGAGTCTGCCCTAAGAACAGTGATCCCTAGGACCCAATAAAGGTGTAGGTCAATTTTTCAACATGTCATAAGTGATAGAATATAGCTAGGATGGTCAGATATCATACGAAACCAAGTCAAAATCAGAGCCTAAGTTGGAACAAAATTTGCAACAACAACAGAATCAGTTTTTTTAAAAAAATGCAAATTCTGAGGGATTTATATGAAGACTCCTTATCAGCCTAAAAAGACCTGATGCTTTTGGCAGCAAAGGGAGGGATAAAAGGAGTAGAAAATAACTCAAACACAGTTCGAAAAAATATTTCTTTCTCCTCTGCTTTTGTTAATTTTCCATCAAACATGAGCTACACTCTTGCACTTGGTTCAAAAGGGGTACACACCATCTTCAGTACGTGGGGTCCAAAAATGAGTAACAATAAATAGTTCCAAATTTTGGCCTATAAAAGGAGGCATTTTCCATGTATTTAAGCATCTTGGTTTTCATATCAAGATCATGTTCTTGCTCTCTCTTTATATTTTTGTAATGCTTAAGTTTTGTTTATATTAATCTCTTGTTTGTGCTTTTCATTTCATTTCCTTTACTTAGTTAACTTATATCTTATTTATGTTTTTATCTTGTTTATTTATGTTTCTCTCTTTCATTATGTTTAGCTAAGTTGATTATGTCAAGGTGAAAAGGTTACACTAATGGTGTAAGAATAAGTATAGTATAAACTCAACAAGGACTTTAATGTTTAATACTAACATGTTTTGTATTTGTTATCTTGTTCACTTTTAATACTTTGCTTATTAAATGGTTAATCTAGATTTATGTTTTATAACCATTAGTACAAAAAATACTTGGCACTTTCATAGCCCAATCGTATGGTATAACCGACACCTGTGCTATGAAACGAACTTGATTTATTGTTAACATAAGTTATAATCATGAATACCTGACAACATTTACAAGTATTAGTATTATTCGAATAAGACAACTAATGTAATCATATTAACAATTTATAATCCGATTGGAACCTCCTTTGTGTGTGGTTTCCAGTTGAGTAATAAAAAGAGTTTATACTATACTTGTTTGAAATACCATTAGTGGATCATCTAACCTTGACAATTATTTTATCCTTGTTTAATCTTTATATCAATATCACATCTCAAAGCTCTCTTCAACTCCTTTTCTGTTATTATGTATTTCTTTATTTGTAGTTTATATAGTTAACCTACATGTGGTTCGACCCTGGTCTTGCTGGGTTATTTATTACTTCGACACTCATGCACTTGGGATAAGACATCAACTCTTTGGTTGTGTCAAGGGGCGCTCTTCTCTCCCCACCATGATTCTACGGCCAACAACTCCATTCCCCTTTCATAATAGTGAAAGACTTGGAGAAAGGAGAAAGACAGAAGAATGAAGGGAAAGTCGAGATGTTTGCCCTGCCATCGGTCTCTAGTGTCATCCGATCATCTCTCTCGACTTTGCCTCCAGCATCGACACGTCCAGGTAAGTTTCCTTCCTTCCTTGCTAAAATAATTAATCGATTACTGTTGCATGCATGCGTGAACCATTCAAGCATGCGTGCAACAGTGGCTAGTCAGGTCACTGGCTTAGGCCATTCACCAGGTTGGGCCACTAGGTCCAGCCCAACCCGTATGGCTGGGCTAGATCGAGCAAAAAAAAAAAAACAAAAAAAATTAAAATTAAAAATAGCTTCCTTTTCTTAAAACTCAAATTTTGCAGGTTTATTCACTAGCGTAAGAGTCAGGAGTATCACATGTTTTGGGTTGTGCTATATTTACCAATGCCAGAATTAGAAATATTCGTAAATAAATGTTCATTGACGTCAGAGTCAGGAACATTATAGGAAAATTAGAAAAAGAGGAAAACAATTCTTAGCAATTTTAGACAAAACAAGCAATGTAGTTTGTCTCATGTAGGATGCTTAAAGGGTGATAACATCTTCCCTTTCATGTAATTAGTCTCATATCATAGAATCTCTGTTGACCAATTAAGGTTCCTAGTGACCATAATATTAGGTGACGACTCCTTGAACTAGACATTTTCCCCCAAAAAACAAGATGCCAGATATCTGTTCTTTTTCCAAATATTTTTTATTGGTCGCTGCGATGTCTAGGTGTGACAGAATGACAACTCCACTGGGGAATTATAGGACTAAGCTTTGCTTTTTATTTGTCAATTGCTATAATGTTTGTTGTGTTGTGTTTATATGGTTATCGTTTTTTACCGCTTTAGCACACATCCATATTGTCATGAATCACTTCAAGAGCACACACGTTGAAATTTATGATAGGTGGGGAAGTAACAATACCCCAATGGCTTTAACTTGAGCAACACTCGTGAAACCATCCAATTTTCGCTTGACTGTTTACTCGATAGTAATTGATACGCCGATCTGATATTACTTAGGACCTCTATCTTCACACTACTGGTAAGCCTCGTATCGACCTTTCAAGGACGATTACTGAGCATATGAGAGACCCTTTGAGACTAGATAGTGACCTATCCTTTAATACACTTAAACGACTAGAACTCTCCTACTAGGTTGTCCCCTGTATAGTCTCACTATGGCTAGCCCGACATGCGGCATCTTGAATTCCAAGACCATTGGTGGATGATAAATGACCATTATATAGGATACAAGAGTTTGAGTTGTTATAGTTGACAGAAGAGGATAAACTTAAATTGAAAGCTGAAAGCTCAAACTTAAGCAAGACTGGACAAGGATCCCCTCGTTGGCATGATAACGACATCAGGTTCCTAAAATCCATGAATAGTGACCATTGCCACCCCATGAAGGGCGAGACCACATTGAATCTGCATTTTCCTTGCTCATAGTGTCCTCACTTGCGCATGATTGCATAACTTTCATTTAGTGGGTTGAAATATAGGTTCGCTATTGAAACACACCTATAACACTTGACTGTGAAAAAGACAAATGGATAATGAAGAAAAACCTCAGTTGGAAGTTCAACATCGAAAAGAGTTGAGAAGTCTTAGAGAAGAAGTTGCAAGGCTTACTAGTCTACTCGAATAGGCCTTAGGATCTAAATTCATAGATGCAAAGTTTACAGCTCAACGTGAACTTTTGCACCCAAATCCGCAGAATCTAGGGGAAAAAGAGGTGTCATTTGAATCTCAATAGACTATGTATTCTCAAATTGCTCAACCAGCATATCCCATAAAAAGGTCGTCTACCATTGATTTTATAATGAAGGAATCTCAAAAAGACAAGATGGTGAGAAAAGATGGCCTGGATAAAATGGTTGCCCCAGAACAAAGGATAAGGGCATTCAAAGGAATTAGCCTACATGAATTGTTGAGATTTGTTGAGTGCCCAATGTGATCATCCCAAAACTTTTAGAGTGCCTAAATTCATCAAATCAATGTCCTGTAACTCATCTCAATGTATACTGCAACAAAATAGCTGAGGTGGTCTGTGACGACAAACTGCTGCTTCACTTTTTTCAAGACAACTTGAGTGATGCTGCCCTTACTTGGTATATGCGGTTGGGCAATACTAAGGTAAAAAAATGAAAGGACTTAGTTGATGCCTTCATTAGACAATATAAGTTCAATATGGACGTGGGCCCTGATAGGTCAAGCTTGCAAGCTATAGAGGAGGACAATAATGAGTCCATAAGGGAATACGCCCAAAGATGGCGTGAGGCAACTTCACAAGTTAATCTTCCTTTGTTGGAAAAAAAAAGATGATCAATTTGTTTGCCAACACTTTCAAGGCCCCATACTTTGAATACCTGATTGAAAGCTCTGCACAACATTTTTCTGACTCGGTTGCTATAGCCGAGAGGATTGAACAAGTCATCCGGTTAGGAAGGATTGCTGACTCGACTAAAGAGAAAAGTTTCACTGGGAAAAGGAAAGAAATTGACGTTCACAATATCAAAAGTGGTTACAAAGGCGAGAGCAAGAACTACCAAAACAAAGACATCTAGAGATCACTAGTCATGAAGATGAAGCTACAGTGTCATTAGGTCAAGACTGGTCTATATGTGACCTCAAATGACTATTGGAAAGGTGCCTCTGTTGAGGAATTCATAGGAGAGGGACTGTTGGAAGATTCTAGAAACTCCAATCAATGATTGCTAAGTGTTTAGCTCTTTTATGTGTTACCTTGCTAGTAATCATAGCTCAAGATGTTAGTTTAAAGTCTTTATTATTGAGCCACCCTTCTAAAATTTCAATGAAATAATGAGATTGTCTTCCAATTACATTTTTTTTTTCATTTGATTTACAACCAAATATCTTGAAAGGGGTTCCCCGTAAAGAAATCACAAATACACCTTTGAAGCCTTGCATGATTTAATAAACTAAATTCATTTCTTTTACCAAAATATTTTCCCCCGGTGGAATTTTGGAAAATTGAACTTGCCTTTTGATTTAAAAAATGATTTTATATTTATTTAAAATGATATTTTTAACATTTTACTTTTACAATGATGACATGACCAAAAGATTGATGTCTTTTCCCAAGTGTAGGAGTGTCGAAGTAATAAATAAGCCGGCAAGACCGGGTTCGAACCACAGGGAGGTTAATTGTATAAATTATAGCAACACAATAACAACAATAATAATAGTAATAATAATAATAATAATGAAGAAGAAGAAGAAGAAGTAGAAGTTGATGAGAACTTTGAGATGGAAGATCAATATGAGAATTAAACAATGATAAAAACAAATGTCAAGGTTAGAGGATCCACTAATGGTATTTCAAACAAGTATAGTATAAACTCTTAGTATTCAATTGGAAACCACACACAAAGGAGGTTCCAATCAGATTATAAATTGTTAACATGATTACATTAGTTATCTTATTCGAATAATGCTAATACT
>Ga0307507_10012190_pt1 | contig 10669 bp, 6 predicted proteins | sample 7_EM_MG_FD_207223 | JGI IMG/M metagenome (GOLD analysis project Ga0307507, IMG submission 207223) | Populus trichocarpa ectomycorrhiza microbial communities from riparian zone in the Pacific Northwest, United States - 7_EM | ecosystem: Host-associated > Plants > Roots > Unclassified | place... | reverse complement strand
GATCCCTGATCATGATCTCTTCAGTATCAGGGATCCCTGATCATGGTGGCAATCCCTGATCATGTTTATCTTCAGTAGATTGGATAATATCTTCAACACAATATTATAATCATTAATTATTTTAAATTTAGTTTTGAGTAAATAATAGAATTCTACTCATCTATATAAGTTACAATCCCGATGACAATAAAAGAGAGAATTCAGCCTCCATAGGAAAAAATTGTAGCCTCCTCATATCTTATTAATTCACTTAATATTTGATGACAGACTTAAATATAATAACATGATGATTAAGAGCATTTGTATACTTGCATCCACATTTATTTTAATAAAAACATTTAGAGACCAAGACGACTATATTTTCGATTCAATTGGACCAACAAGGGTTATTATTTTAGATTTAATAACCTTGTTTTTTAAAACTATTTTTATTCAATTAGATGATAATAAATATTTATATAAAAACAACTTGATATAATTAATATATATATGATAATAATTGATTATACCAAAAGAATATTTGCTAATATTATAAAAAGTTACTCTAATTTTATTCGAGGACAAAATAAAAATTGAATGGCATTTAATAAATTAATATCTAGAATACATTCTTAAATTTCTTCATATAATTTTATTATAAAAAAATTATTTTTTTCTTTCAATTGCATACAAAATATCTAATTGTGATTTTTATTTTTTTATTGAAACTTTTTTGATATAATTTTTTTATTTTAAAAAATATTTATGTTGAGAAAAAATATATATATATATGAGATTTATATTTAAAAGATATATTTTTACCTGCTTATTTATAATTATTAAAATTTAAAGAAAAAATATTTTAACCACCTTTACTTTTTATTCAAAGAAACAAGCTACTAGTAAAAAAAAGACATGTTTTAGTCGAACAAAAAAAATTGCATGAATAATTAATTTATAAAAACATTTTTTTCATCCAAAATTAAATTATATTCAAGGTTTGAATGGACTTATTTATTTTCTTGAAAAACTCTAATATATTAAAATATAATTTCACCAATTAAAAAAGAAACGGATAAACCCGATCCATTAGGAGTCATAGGCCCAAATATGAAATGGTCATTAAAGCCCATAACGTTTCCTAATAACGAAGCAGAAAGACCGCAGGGAAAGAACAGAGAGAGCGAGAGTAAAAATTCTTACAACGATGGCAATGAAGCGGCTAAGCCTTCTGCTCGCTCCATCTTCTGCTGCATCTCCAGCTTCTCCAGCCTTTCTTGGGTTTCCTTTTGAACGAAGCCAAATAAGAAATATGGGTATGATTCTTAAACCCTCTTTATTGTTCAAAGACAACAACCCCTTTTGCTGCCTTCATTCTTGCAGTAGTGGTGGTAGCTACAGACATAGTAAAGACAAAAAAGGTTGTTCTTTTAGCAACATTAATGATGCCTTGTCTGCCTTCAATCACATGCTTCATTTGCAACCTCAGCCTTCTATTGTCCAATTCAGTAAATTATTGTCTGTAGTTGTCAGAATGAGATATTATGAGACTGTGCTCTTTTTGTCCAAACAAATGGAACTTGCAGGAATCTCTCATAATGTTTATACCTTTAACATCTTGATTAATTGCTTCTGCCACTTACATGCTGATTCTGGGTTCTCTGTATTGGCCAAAATCATTAAACTTGGTTTTGAACCCAGTGTTGTCACTTTTTCTACCTTAGTTAATGGGCTTTGTATTGAGGGTAGGATTGCTCGAGCTGTGGAATTCTTTAATGACATGGTGGCAAGAGGATATGAACCTAATCTACATACTTATAATACGATTATCAATGGTTTGTGTAAGATTGGAGATACCTCTGTGGCTGCTGGATTGCTCAAGAAAATGGACGAGGCAGGTTGTGAGCCGGATGTTGTGACATACAATACAATTATTGATAACCTTTGCAAGGATAGACTAGTCAATGAGGCTTTAGATATCTTCTCTCAGATGAAGGGTAAAAGCATTAAGCCAGATGTTATCACATATACCTCTTTAATGCATGGCTTATGCAATTCAGGCCAGTGGAAGGAGGCTTCAGCATTGTTAAATGAAATGATGGGTCTGAATATCATGCCGGATGTAGTTACATTCAGCATGTTGATTGATACACTGTGTAAAGAAGGCGAGGTTTCAGAGGCTCAAGGTGTATTAAAACAAATGACAGAAAAAGGTGTGGAGCCTAACATTTTTACTTATAATTCATTGATGGACGGATACTGTCTCCGAAGGGAAGTTGTTGAAGCGAGAAAAATATTGGATGTTATGATAAGCAAGGGTTGTTCACCTGATGTTTTTAGTTATAGTATTCTGATCAATGGATACTGTAAGACCAAGAGGATAGATGATGCGAAGCAGGTTTTTGATGAAATGATTCATCAAGGCCTAATTCCTGACACTGTTAGTTACTCCAATCTTATAGGTGGCTTGTTTCAAGCAGGGAGAGTTTTGGAAGCAAAAGAGCTTTTGAAGGATATGTATACCCAGGGCCACTCCCTCAATTTAATAACTTACTCAATTTTGCTTGATGGCTTAATCAAACAAGGTTGTTTTGATCAGGCGTTGGGACTCTTTCGAGACATGCAAAATAGTTACTTGAAGCCTGATTTGGCAATCTATAACATCATAATCGATGCCATGTGCAAATCTGGGAAGCTTAAAGATGCAAGGGAGCTGTTTTTGGAACTCTCTGTCAAAGGGCTGCAGCCTAATGTTCGGGTTTGGACTACAATAATCAATGGACTTTGCAAAGAAGGATTGCTAGATGAAGCATACAAAACTTTCAGACAAATGGAAGAGGATGGCTGCCCACCAGATAATTGTTCTTATAATGTTTTTATCCGAGGACTTCTCCAGCACAAGGATCCAAGGGCAGTGCAACTTATCAGTGAGATGACAGGCAAAGGATTCTCAGCAGATGTGCACACCACAGAGTTGGTGGTAGATGATGATCTTGTTGTCAAACAGTTGCTTGGCTCTTGTGAAGTTCATCAAAAGGTAGTCTTGTCAAATTCTGGACCAAGCCGCCAATCACTTGCTTTTCTTTTGTGTGGTTGTTAGTTACCTGTTTGGGACTAGCATTTGGTTCTTGTGGGTTATAAATCGATACATGTGGATTTATGTGTCTTTCAACATGTGGTTTACTAGATTTAATTGATGAAAGCTATTCCAGTTTTCTCTTCTTCATCCTAATTAAGATGTCTCTGCTTCAACCAAATAAGAATAGTGGTAAATTAATACTGAATCACTTCTTCATTTCATGGTTATCTGTCATGGAGACAGGGAGGTAGTAGTAATTTTGTCATTTTGAGCCTTTGTTAAAATAATACCTTTGAGAAGGTAGGTTGAAATCAAGAGTTGAGATCTTTAATAATTATTGAAGAAGGGGCTTAGGCAGTACCATAGTAGAACTTTCTTGGTCATAATTTTTTTATGAAATGAAGAAGGTGAGATTGTTCATTGTTGGAAGACATCAACCCTTCTGATCATTTCCAAAATAACATTATAAAATTGATTGCTTTAAAATTACGAAGTAAACAGGACTTCTTTGATTTACATGTTGCTGCTCTGCATTACTTCGCCCATATCTATACCTGCATTTTGGCTTATTCATCGCCTCAATATCCTAACACGACTTATAATTATAATATATGTATGCTTGGAAATACAGCCGTGTACGTTTCAGTATGTGACCTCTCTTTTTTCTTCCTTCTGTCAATAACATGTGCAGATGCTACTGACTAGCATCCATTTTCTCTCAAGTGAATCCAGAATCTTCTAATGTCTCATTTTCTTTTTTCCTGTCCTGATCAAGTATCATGTATTTTTTGTTCAAATGAAAAACAACCATCCTGTATCTCAGGTTTGGTGTTTCTATATAATTTTTGTGGCATGTTTAACTACAAGAACATAGGGGAAGCCTGCTTCAATCTAGCGAAATATCCTTGGAGTCATGAATGATATTTGCTCTGCATGATTGTATGGTGATAAATTTGAAGTATAAAGAATTTTTAAAAATCATGTTATTATTTTTCTTGTTTATGACTACAACCAAGACATAAAAAATGTAGGTTGTGAATAAACTTTTTGCACAAAATTTATACCTGAATAAACATTTCACATCCGCTTTCTGCAGGCACACTGTGATGGATTTAGAAGAAAATGAGAACACAGAGAAGGAGATGAGAAATCAGATCATAAATTATGCTGAAGAGAATCGACATGCTTTTTATGAGAAAAAAACAGCAAAGTTGTGAAACTAAGAAAGCTCAGAACCGAGAAAGAAGAAGGTAAGTTTTTTCTAGGAAGCCACTTTTCTGTGCCCTTTCAGCCCTCTCTTGACGTAGATGCACATTACCCATGTTCCTTTCACCTTTATTATGATTTTAGACAAATGTGTTTTTCTGCAGTTGCACGTAGCCAGCCATGAGACATTCCATAAAGAAGCTGAAAAAAATTACTGGCAAGACATTGCCAAGCTCATTCCTTGAGTGGTGCCGAATGTTGAAAAGAAGAGAGGTAGGAAAGATACTGAAAACAATCTTCTAGTGGTAATTCTGGTGCAAAGCCTGGAAAACCCACTTATCTTCCAATGATGATGCATCTTGAAGATGAGACAAAGCCCTCCACCTCATATGATGCCACTGCAAAGGATGGGAAAGATGCCAAGGATGCAAAAGGCAGGAAAGATAGCAAGGATGCAAATGAAAGGAAAGATGCCAAGAATGGGAAAAGTCCTACTCCTGCAAATCCTGTTGCAGCTGATTCTGCCACTGGAATAAGCATTCTTCACTCCTAAAGATGCTGCCAATGGTGGTGCACTTGACTTGTTGAATAACTATATGCTCCTGCTGCTGTTGCTGAGGATGAGAAAAGCTGCTTCAACGGAACCAGCTATAGCTTGGTGATGACACATCGTAATTCTTGCTATTAAGTCCTGTTTTCCATTTAAATACCGTGCTTAACCATTCATTTTGCGTAGTCAGAAAAATAGGAGCTCTCTGTTGCTGGAGTCTGCAGCATGTGTTGTGGAGAGCTTTCTTTTTAACTGTAGGATTCTCTGGCTTTATGTGCCAAAAAGAAAAAAGTATCTGTTACTTGCTTTTTATGTAATTATCTAGCTATATCTTTGCTTGAGCTTTGCATCTGATTTCTGCATTTCTGGATGTGCCATTGAACTATTTTGACGTTCTATAACTATCTTAGTAGGGTTATCCATGAGCAGTTGAATTTTGAAAAGTAAGAAAACCGAAAAGGTGCCCTGAGCTCGAATCATTAGGATATGAGCAAGAAAAACTCCTCGAAGGATGTATGGGAAAAAGAGACATTACAGACGTAACAAGTTTTGGGTTGATTAGATGCAATTGGGATTTAAAACAGCCTTTTCCATGCCAAAACCCTGCAAAGGAGGTGCAGAAATGTAATTGTGGGGTTTGAAGACATGGGAGGCGATGAAGTCTAGCAACAGCTTGACATGTTATACTAAACATACCAAGTTCGAGTCAATCTATCCTAACAAGTTGAGTTCAAGCTATGTCAGGTGCAGTAGAGAGGAGCCTCAAAGCTTCAAGGTTTGTTAGATTTCAGAATGGATTGAGTAACCAAAGAGGCTATGGCCATCACCTGAAGACTTTGCCGTTTGGCTGGATTTATTTTTGAAAGTTCTACACGGAGGATTATGCACAATTTTTCGTGGATTTTGACAAAAAGGAAAGCAAATTGTTTCTGGCAGTTCTATTTTTTTTACCAGATCATTATCTGGCTGAATCTCTTTTTCAGCGTTGCTTATGACTTGGACTTTTGTATATGCCGAAAGAGTGCATTTCCAAAATTAATTCCCGTCTTTATTTATGGTCAGGTAATTCATAATACAGATTAATAAGAACCTGCAAAAGAATAGTGATAGTTTGGGGCACGAATTACCACATATTTCGACCGCAAAATTAAACAGCTTACGGTTTCCCTGCTATGAATCATGAATGGTTAAATGACACATCCATGAAGAGCTGAAAAACAGATTAGCTTGTTTATAAATATTGACAAATTTTGGAATGAAAAGAATTTTTTTTTGCATTTATTACCAAGAATCTTATAGTTAAGAAGTAAGCTTTCCACAGGCTTGATAACATCTATCGAGAGTTGCATCTATACTCATTCTGCATAATGAAGGTTTAAGCCAAGTTTCTAGATGGTGAAAAGAAATTACTAGAAGAAATTATGGTATCTTCACTGAGCAGTAGCTAGTTCATTGGAAGCAGCCTGCTCATCCTCAGCAGCAAGAGTATCCAATAGTCATCTTTAATAGGTGAAAGCAGTAGCGGCAGCTTAGTTGCAGATAGTGTAGGCCCTCTCCCATTATCGTCATCTTTCCCTTCATTTTCCCCTTTCCATCTTTCTTACTTTTCACATCCTTGGCATCTTTCCCATCCTTTCGTCTTTGGCAGGTGAGAGCTGACGAGACATAACGTGAGGTAAAGGGTTGTGGTTCGGCTTCAAAAAAAGTTGCCTCATCCTTGAACATCAGTGGGTTTTCCAGGCTTTGGTCAATTACGACAATGTTGCATCTTTCTTATCCCTCTTTTCAATTTCAGCACCTCTAGAGGTGATCTCCACACTCCACAACAGCTTTCTAGTAATGTTTGTCTGCCTCTATGAAGCTTCTCTTGGTTGGCCTAGTACAACTGCAGAAAAACACATGCATTTTTTACCTCCATAATAAAGCTGGAAGGAATGTGGAAAATATAAGTGCATGCATGCACTTCGAAAGAAACGAGGACACATGGAATAGTGGTTTTTTGAAATTTTACCTTCTCTCTCTGTATATATTATGAGATTTGTGGGTTTCACAATTTGTGCCTTTTTACAGAAAGAACCCGTACTCTTCAGCTTCATTGATGATCTGATTTCTCATCTCTCTTTTCTCCTTTAAATCTAGATGAATGGCAATTTGCCTGCTAGGAGTTCGTAAAATTTTATTCATCTACAGATTTGATGCCTCTATTATCAGCAATACATGAGAAGAAGAATATGGTTACAGGAACGAAGTGAAAACAACTTACAATGGGACAGAAAGCTACTTATGTTGGGCATTATAATTAGCATCATTGAGTATGAAAAAATTACTTCACCTTTTCTCCTTGATGACCTTCACAAAAGCCAAGCAGCCTTTTCAGGACAAGTTTGTCATCTACCACCAACGCTGTGGTGTCTGCATCTGCAGAAAATCCTTTATCAGCCATTTCATTAATAAGTTGCACGACCATTGATGCATCCTTGTGCTGGTGAGCAGTCATCCTTTTCCATTTGTCTGAAAGCTTTGTGTGCTTCATCTAGCAACCCTTCTTTGCAAACCCCATCAATTGTTGGAGTACAAACCCAATTATTAGGCTGCAACCCTTTGACAGAGAGTTCTGCAAACAATTCCCTTGCATCTTTAAACTTTCCATATTTGCACATGCCATCAATCATGATATTATAGGTCACCAAATCAGGCTTCAAGCCACTATTTTCCATTGCTCGAAACAGTCCCATCGCCTGATCAAGATACCCTTGTTTGCTTAAGCAATCGAGTAAAATAGAGTAAGTTACTAAATTTGGGGGGTATCCATTAGAATGCATGTCCTTGAAAAGCTCTTCTGCTTCCAAAGGTCTTCTTGCTTGACACAAGCCACTTATTAGAGTGTTGTAACTAACCGTGTCTGGAATTAAGCCTCGATGAGTCATTTCATCAAAAAGTTGCTTTGCCTCGTCTATCCTTTTGGCCTTGCAATATCCATTCACTAAGATGCTAAAACTAAAAACATCAGGCATGCGGCCCTTGCTTATCATCACTTCAAATACCTTTCTAGCTTCAACAACTTCCATCCGCAAGCAATATCCATTCATCAGCGTATTGTAGGTAGCAACATCAGGCTCCACACCCATTTCTGTCATTGTTTTCAATATAACTCGAGCCTCTGAAACCTCACCTTCTTTGCACATTATATCAATCAAGACACTAAAGGCAACTAAATCTGGCATTATATTACCACCCTTCATTTCATTTAACAATCCAAAAGCCTCTTTCCATCGGCCTAAATTTCGTAGACCATGGATTAAAGATGTGTATGTGACAACTGTAGGTAAAATGCCTGTACCCTTCATTTTACAAAAAATATGTACAGCCTCATTAACTAATCTATCCTTGCAAAGTCTGTCAACAATTGTATTGTATATCACCACATCCGGCTCACAACCTACTACTTTCATATGCTCAAGCAATTTAATCACCTCAGTGGTTTTTCCTACTCTACATAAACCCTTGATTATTATACTATAACTATGTACATTAGGTTTATACCCTCTTGCCACCATCACATCAAACAATTCTATTGCTCGACCAATTTTACCCTCTATACAAAACCCATTAATTAAGGTAGAAAATGTAATAACATTTGGTTCAAGACCAAGTTTAATAATTTTCCCCAAGACAGAGAACCCATAATCAACATGGCATAAGCGGCAGAAGCAATTGATCAAAATGGTAAGAGATAAAACATCATGACTAATCCCAGCCATTTCCATTTGTTTAGACAAAGAAACCACAGTCTTATAATGTTTCATTCTGACGAGCGCTGAAAACAATTCACCAAACTCAACAATAGAAGGCAAAGGGTTCGTATTAACCATGTGATTGAAAGCAGACAAGGCATCATTAATGTTCCTAAATGTTCTGTTTTTATGTCTATAACTACTGGAAGAATGAAGACAGCAGCAAATGGGGTTGTTGTTGATGTTGTTGTAGAATAACAATGAGATTTTAGAAGGAAAAATTATCATACCCATCCTGATTTGGCGGAGAAGATGAAACCCAATGAAGGTTGAAGCTGAAGATGAAGTAGCGACCAAAAAGCTTAGCTTTTTCGTTGCCATCATCATCATCGCCAGTGGTAGCGTTCTCTCTCTCTCTCTCTCCCCCTCTCCCCTCCCCCTCTCTCTCTGTTTGATTGTTTTCCACTTTGTGGCCTGGTTTTGGCTCTGACGACTTCTTGATTCCAATTTGGTTTAGGGTTAGGCCCCTTTGCTGGTTTTTCGGTTTTAGGAGAAGTTATGGGCCTATTGCGTGGGTGGGATGCATATAGTAATAATCCAAACTCCTTTCTTCTTTTTTTTTAATTTGTCAAGAAATTTTTTATAAAAGCATTTTAATGATTTAAACTATTGTTTTAAAATCAGAACCGACCTACCATGTTGATGTAAAATAATTTATAGCTTGAATTGTTTAAATTCCTTTTAAATCAATTTAGGTTTTTCCTCTTCATCTAACCCGAATTTTACTCTGAATCGACTCCATATTAAATTTTAAAACTATAATTTATAATATGGTTTTATTTTATAAGTATTAGCATGATTGATTAAAGTAATGGATAAAAAAAATATAAAATAACTGTATAGATAATTTTAGAATAAATTTATATTTTAAAAATAAGAAAAACCTCACAGCATGAAAAAAATCATTGTATTATTATTTTTTCAAGATAAAAAAAATAAAAGTTATGTATTATATAAAATCAAGACAGTAGAATGTTGATGTTGAATATATCAATTAATTTATTGCTAACTTCGCAATATATTAATTATCATGACAATAGATATATTGACATCCTAATTACAGCATTTACAGAAATCTGAAATCGAGTAATAAATACTAAAAATAATTTTTTTTATCTAAATTAACCGAATATTTACTCTTCTCAAAAAAGAAGAAAGATGAGGAATTCACTTTTTGTTTTTTTATTTGGAAATTGTATCAAATCAATGCTCTTCTTAATATATTTTAATAATTTTAATATTTTGGTATCAAAAATTAAAAAAAAATTAAAAATATTTTAATATAATTTTAAATAAAAAAAATAGTATACACCTCGCATAAATAATAAATGCTAATCTCTATAATTCATTTGGTGCCAAGTGGAGGCGTAAAGGCCTCATGAAGGATGTGTTGTGTACATTTGGCCAAGTGCACTACATTTCTTCCATCTCTTTGAATGGTGTCATTGAAGGCCTAAATCAAGGAATCGAGGGAAACAAAATTGATTAAAAAATTATTTGGGTCCAGAACTTATATAAACCTAATATTTGGGGGCTTTCTTTATAATTTCTTAAGTTTTAAAGCTTTATTTTTATACTTGATGAACCCTAAACCATAAGAAATTTTCTAGTTTTCCCATCTGACTTTTAAATGTTCACGGTGTTAGGGAAAATATTTTTCATGTGAAGGGAATGAATCCGTAGCAACGTTCATATTTAGAAAATTCTCAGAAAACAAAGGGGACAGATTAATGTAAATATTCGTACTTCAAAAGTTTTTTAAAAGACAATTTGAGAATTCAAAAAGGATGATTCTATAGAAATTATTATTAATGGTTAACTCATTAGATCAGCCGAGTTTTTTATTTTTTTAAAATTCGGTCTAATTCTAACTTTAAAACAACTAAATTCTAAATCGACTCTCCGATCCGAGTTTTAAGACTATATCTCTAACAAAAAAAGTACGAATCAAATAGCCAGTGATCTTTCATTTCGTGTTAATAGAACAAAGACTGACTTTTTATGTTTAGGCACTGTCTAAGATCACTTGAAAAGAGTTAGACGCGTAGAGAAAGTGCCATA
>Ga0307507_10012189_pt1 | contig 10669 bp, 3 predicted proteins | sample 7_EM_MG_FD_207223 | JGI IMG/M metagenome (GOLD analysis project Ga0307507, IMG submission 207223) | Populus trichocarpa ectomycorrhiza microbial communities from riparian zone in the Pacific Northwest, United States - 7_EM | ecosystem: Host-associated > Plants > Roots > Unclassified | place... | reverse complement strand
AGTGGATTTGAGCTCAAATCCACTCCACTCCAGTCCAAAAAGATCACTGCCTTCGGCTCCTTTATAACAGTTTCATATTTTTAACATGTTATAATTCCTACGCTAAAAAAGGCGAGGAAAGTGAATAAGGCGCACGATTTTGCTTGCTGATGCACTATTGTCCTATGAGCTGCAGAAACTTCAGTCAACGCGAGATGTATCTTTTTCGGTCTGGTCCCATCTGGCGTGGACTGTCTCTTATTTTCGCTTTTTCAACTTTATTAACTTTTTTTATAATGTTATGTCTGTGCCAAGATTTCATTTCTCGAAGTCTGTCTGGTACAAGGCGAATTCCACTTAGTTGACTTCGCGATGCGACGTCCATGTGTCTCTCCTGAATTTCTCGGATCGCCCTTGAGTTTGAATTCTGCCTTTAGGAACGATGTTAATCCGTCTGCTGGCATTATTCCGGACAGTGTTGATGAACTGAATGATCTTGGAAGGAATGAATGTAAATATGGAATCTAACTACGACGAATATAGGCCTATATCGGTACGGAAACCGAAGTGATTGCTACGGAGACTAACCAAAAGCGGAACAAAGGAAGTCTGCTTATGTAAGTAGGAAACGCGTATAAACGCATGTGGAGGACTCTTCCAGAACCATTGTTATACCCTAGTACTCCACTAAAACAGAGGTAGATTCTTCCTAAATTAGTATTAAACTTATTAATACATAAAAGAAACACCTTGTAATCCTCTGAGTATACTATAGGTCCTATTTAACCTCTCCCTAAGCTATAATCAATCGTCCATTAGTGCCGTCACAAGCTCTCTACGTTGTTTATACCCCCCCTTTAAAAGTCGTTAGTGTTAGTTAGAATCGTTAAATAGCGTGCCCTCTGAGGATTTGCCGGCCTGTGTATAATTTCCTATTTAGGTTTAATATCTATATTATATTAAACGAGGCCTAGCTGCTTAACGAAGTTCCTAAACTAAACCGTTAACAGTGGCTTTGTAAGACCGTCGGCTACTATACTGCCTATAGAAATATACTGTAGGTAAATTACGCCGCTTTAAACTTTGTCGCGAATATAGTGCTAGTATAGCTTAAAGTGCTTAATGCGCGCGTAGTAGTTATCGCTTTTAGCAAGGCTAATGGCTGGTTAATTATCGCTATATAAATATACTAGTAATAGATCCTTTCTGGTATAACCCAAATTAGTAAGCAATTAATAGAGCTATAAGGCTTCCTTAGCCGCATATATCATCGCTATATACTTAGCCTCTATAGTTAAGGTTATAAGTATTAACTTCTTACTTAACTTATATAAAACTAGGCCACCTGCTAGCTTATAGATATAGCTAGAAGTTAACTTTCTTAGGGTAGGCGAAATCCGTTATCGATTAGATTGATACGATACGCGAGATCATATCATATTATATCATATTGATTGATTTTTTTTTATCCGCTACCAAATAAGCGAGTAATCTACTAACGTCCTTAGCTTCTCTACTAATTAGGTATTACCTTTCTACCCTCTCTATTTATACTTCTCTTTATATAAAATACTATAAAATAAAATAAAAGTAGTAAAAAAGAGAGGAGATTAAACTTAGTAACTTTTATCTATTCCTTATTATCCTCTAGTTCCACAATCCAATCCTCACCCTCTAATACTCCTACTGCCGCCACTATAGGCTAAGAATTTTTATTGTACGATGAACATTAAGCCCTATAATCCCGCCACTTATAATTTCCACAGCACCCACTATAGAACCCTAGGAGACTTCGATACTTAGTAAAGGGGTAAGGGCCTACTAAATAACGCGGAGTTGCTGTATAAGCCTTATATAGCTAGCGTTAATTAGCTCTCTGCCTTATATAAGTAATATAGCTTATTTATAGTTATATTTAGAGATCCACAGCTCTAAATTAGAATTGTATTTATATATAAGGGCCTTCCCGTCCGAACCTGCTTCTCTAATACCCCCCCTACCTAAGCCTCTATATTAATTACCAGTAAAGCTTCTACCCTCTCCTGCTTATCCTAAGAGTAGTTAGTTATATAGGTATATTATATAGAGAGGAGAGTTTATTTATATTATGGCAATGTTGCCAGAGAATCTCTTATATAATAGGACGGGAAGTATACTAGATAATTGTATTTCCCAATTCTTAATAAAGGACGACGTTAGTGGGATTTAAACTTATAATCTATTAAGTTTAAAAGTTAGCATATATTTACATACGCCACCTACGCGTCTTTAGTGGTTACCTTTGCCTAAAATTATTTTATTTATATATCTTATACCCCTACCCCTTAGCGTTATATAATATATCTCTTATATACCTTCCCTTGTATAACTATTATATTTCTTTTATTTCTCCTTTTATCTAAAATCTAGCTATTCTCTTCTAAAATTTTACTCTTATGCCAACTCTTTATACACTCTATTCTTTTAATACTTAATATTCTAAGCTTTATCCTTTCCTATAATATTATACAACGTCCTCCTGAAAATACTCTCTCTAGTTTATTGCTTATAGCTAGAATTAAAAGTACCTCTTTTGCAAAGAGTAAAAGCCGTAGCTAGCGCTTTATTTATTGTTTTTAAGACTACTACTAAAGTGGAGAAACTTTAATTTTGTATAGTACTTTAGAGTAGTAGTCCTTATACTCGTCCTGGCTTGCTAGTTAAGTAACCCTTTTATTTAACTTGTTTATAATTTAGTTGTACTTATTAAGTTCCTTATACTTATCTTATAATAGCTTATTATATAATATTGTCTAAAGAGAGGTAATAAGCCTTTCTAATTCTTAGTATATTTCCTAGAGCCGTTAAACCTTTAGAAGTATTATTTTCTGCTATTCCTTCCTCTAAAATGTCTTAATATACTTTATATAACGATTTAGGTAAAGAATAAGTGCAGCAGCGTAAAGAGGCGAGTTATCTATTCTCTGGTAGTACTTATTAAACTTTACCTATGCATTTTTTACTTAAAGTAAGAGAGCTTTATTTAATTTAAAGAGTACCTATTATATAATATTAGCTTTAGCTTAAAATAAAGTAGCTAGAGAGTTATATAAGAGAGTTTTCTATATATTTAATAAGCACATCTATTGTAAAGAGTACTCGATTAAGTGTTATATAATCCCCTTATATCTCTAATGTTGCACAGTAGAATAGCTTTAGAAAGGTACAAATTGTATAAAGAAGCTTCTAGTCTTGTGGTGAGATATAATCCTCCTTAAGTGTATTAAAGTTGCTCTTAATATAGTTATTAATTCCTAACTTGTGCTTAAGTAAGACGCTTAGTATTTAATACTAGCTATTCTATCTTATATAATTATTAAGTAGAACTCGTCTTCTAATTAAAGTCTTAAACTCCTTTGTATGACTTGCTAAGACATAGAAGTATATTATAACATTATAAAGCTTACCAAGTGGGCCCATTGCTTAAAAAGCCTATTTCTACTTAATCTCTTTCTTATAACTTCGCTCCTTTCTACTTACGTTATTCCTTTTATATAACTTAATAGCCTTAAGTTTAAGAGTACCTTTAAAGAGGAAGGCCTGGACGGTAAGATTAATAGTATACCCCTAGCAGCGGATACGTTGTTAAATAGGGTCCTAGGTAATATCCTTATTATTGGTGAGATACTTATAGATTATACAATAGAGAGTATTATTTATTATAAAATTATCTGCAATAATAGCTCTAAGCTTTTATATAATCCTATACTCCTCTAAGACTAGGAGAAGAGTATTCTATTATTTGACTCTACTATAACTGTGACGGGCAGCGAACCTTTCACCGCACATGCAACCTTACTAAAAGGTGGCGCCACACTTCCAAACTTACGCATACCTATCTTACCACCAAAAGCTATCGATTTTCTAACTTTTAAGACCTAATTCCCACTGCCTAGCGTGCTAGAGGTAGATTTATTTGTCGTTTTACCCCCTTTTCCCCAACAGAAAATTCTTCTTAGGGGTGGTCCTAGCTTGTAAGCGAGGCACAGATAGGAACACCAAAACCAACGAACACCAAATAGAGGATAGTTTTCTACTACCTTTTAGCCTAATCTCCCCAGAAATCTTCTAGTAGGATTAGTAAGGAGAAAAGATATAAGGGTAGTAAAGACTAAAACCCCTCTATAAGCTACCAGCTACAAAATGCCAAAGAATACTCAGGCTACTAAGCCTAAAAAAAAGCCTAAAAAGCCTCCTAGAGGCGAATACACTACAGAGACAAGTGATGACGAACTCTTGTCTATACCCGACAGGCCCCAAAAACAACCTCCTATAGAAATAGGTGATAGAGAGTCTACATCTACCTTCTCTCCCCCTTCTCCTTCTCCTAGCCTGTTTAGGACAGGAGAAAAAAGAGGGCATCCTCAGTCTTCTCCTGAAAAAGAAAACCAAAAACCTGTAAAAAAGACTACGGCTAGTATACCTAGTACACCTCCCTCTTCCCTTTCTCCAGGACAACATCTACTCGAGGCTTTAAAAAGCCTAATCCAGGCCTATAATGGGCTAAAAGGAGAAGAAAAAAAAAGAACAAGTTAGACAGCTAGTGGACTATACACAAAGTATCCTAATAGGAGAAAACCCTTTTATAAAAGAAAAAGAAAAAGAAGAAGAAGAAGAAGAAGAAGAGACAAAAGATGTCCTAAATAGACTAATAGAAGAAGTAAGAGCTCTCCGTAAGGAGGTAGCCCCTATAAAGGAAACTTACGCAGAGAGACTAAAAAGGGGCCTCCCTTCTTCGTCCTCTCTACCCTCCTTATCACTATCTTCTACCCCTTCTCCTTTTAGTAGGAGTTCTACTTCTACTAGAAGTAAGAAAAAGCAGCTACAAGAAAGGAAGCTAGTCCTAATTACAGATAAAAAGGACCAACCTCTAGATACCTTCTCTATACGAAATAAAGTCAATCAACTATTTGCATCAAAACTGCAAGTAGAAAAGCCAGTTCTAGCATCTATAGCTAGAACTAAAGGAAAACAAAATATTCTCCTTACGACTACAGAGGAGTATAATGCAGATTTCTTAGTCAAGTATAAGGATATCTGGCATAACTGCTTTACCTTCCAAAGAGAACAAAAACTAGAACCCTGGGTTCAAGTTATAGCCCATAGGGTTCCCACCCTACCTTTTCTAGGAGAGGGAGGCTCTAAGCTTCTAAAAGAAAAAATTGAGACCTTTAATCCTATAAGGATACAAGGACTACCTAGATGGATCTCATCTAGTGTAAAAAGACACAATCCACAAACCAGATTTAGTTGTATAGTTTTTACTATAGAGAGCGAGGAAAAAAGACAAGAAATCCTTAAGCAAAAAGAGATCTTAATTGCAGGTACAACTACTAAGGTAGTAAAGTACCTTGAAGTCTCCCCTACTACGCAGTGCACTAGCTGCCAAAAATTTGGCCATATAGGAGACAGATGCTCTACTTGAGCCTGTAGATTTTGTGCGGCTGCACATTTATCTAAAGACCACTCCTGTTCTACCTGTATAATAACAGGCAAGCCCTGCAAGCATACTACCCCTCTTTGCATCAACTGCAAAGAAAATCACTTTGCTAATAGTAAAGACTGCGAGATTCTGAAGGCAGCTAAGCTAGTGGATACTAGCTTAGAGGGTTCTATGGAAGAATGAGACAATAAATAGGATTCTAGAAGGAGGTAACTCCTACTAGGCTCTTAGTAAAAGATATTAGAGAGCAAAAGGATAGAAATAAATTGCAAAAGGATAGGGATAGGTGTTAGGATTTCTTATAGTTTTTCCTACCGTTTTCTCATTTCCTAGTAGTTGTAGTAACTTAGTGTTTTACTAAGGAACTATAAACTACTAGGACATAGCTACTAGTACATGTTAAGCTGCCTAGAAAGGATTCATGTATATAGAACTATAGCGCCATAGCCTAAGGCTGCATGCGCAGTATTGTACGTAGTATAATACAGTTGGATATAAAAAATAAAAAATAAAAAAAACTGTAACGGGCTCGTATAAATGCTTCTAAACTAAAGCTTGTAGATTGCTACTATATAAGAATACTAAGCTAAGGAGAAGAAGGAGACTGGTAGAGACTGGTAAGATATAAAGTGTTATTAAGGCGCTAATAGTAAGTGAGCTAATAGCAACTTAGCAGAATATAGCAGAACTTGGCAGATTGCCCAGAAAACGGCAGATTGCCCAGGAAACGGCAAAGTAGTAGGTAACGCGCCCTAGCACTGTTATAATAACTAGATACTATATAAAGGGCAAAAAGAGCTTTTATTTAGTTATTCTAGCTATTAATAAAGTAGGCGTAGACTGTAAAAAGAAGGTGGTTATTTAGGGACGTCTAGATATTAATAGAAAGATAAATACTTATTAACACTAATTAAACTTATCTTTATATGATGTCTTTCTGTAACTAAAAGAAATGGGTAATTATCTAAGAGATTTCTATATATGTTATTATTATTAAATTAGATAACTTTAGATTAAAAGCCTAATAGAAAATATAGAACTCTTCCTACTCTACAATCCGGAATGGAAAGTTTTATATAATAACTAAGTTAATAAGAGCTTGCTAGATAACTTCCTTATTTAGAACCTTTATAAGGATTATAGAATTAACTTCGTCCGTCCTAAATTCTAATGCTATTTATACCTAAAGTTTCTAAGGCTTTTTAAGTACTTGCTCCTTTATACAAGTATAAGGCTATTTTAAGTTAATAGAGATTGCATAGTCTTTCGCAAGGTGTTTTTTTATATTTATAGTTAATAGTGCTGAGTAGCTTTTGTACTAATTGCAGTATATAAGCCGTCGGTTCTTTTTATCGAATATTGGCTTGTTTTTGTATGGTGGGCGAGTAAATTTATAGACTGGAGATTAAAGCTAGGCCTGTTATGTGCTAGAGCTCTTAATTAAGCTAGGAGTATTTTTAAGAAGAGATGAATCCGCTTCTGAAGCCATGTTTCGTATAATATTGTAGTAGAAAAGTAATAAATTTAATAGAAGAAAATTTGATGGGGAATGCTAAGGAATATTATGATACTTTGATACAATACGAGATATTGTATTGATAGTAGATCGTCAATCTGTATCGCGATAAGATTAGATTTCGCCTACCCTGAACTTTCTATTAACTAAATTGGCGAACACTGCATCGCTATAGCCGTGTAGTTATAGGTTAGGTATATTACCTAGTACGCTTCCGCTATACTCTCTATTGTAATTAGGCGTAGTATAGTCTATAGCTAACGCCTTAGCAAAGGCTTTTAGAGGTGGTTGCTGCCATTAGGGTAAGCTAAACTCTATACTAAAGTTAATTGTCCCTATATAGTAGGCGAGTATCTATATTATAGCTTCTATATATAGTTTGGGAGGGTTATATAGGAACTAATAGAGCTTCCCTATAGCCCAAGCTATATTAGGCCGAGTTTAATTATATAGATAAAGTAAAGAGTTTATTAGTAATTAATACCGTTTTATTAACTTTATTAGAGCTTAATCCCTAAGCTTATATGGCCTAAAGTCTACTATAGAGGGGTGAATTGGTATAGAGGCTGGTGTGTAATCTTCTATATAGAATATATATAGGATCTTCTTAATATAGGCGTCCTATACTAGTTGAATTAATCGCGCCTGGCGGTTTCTTATAATTTAAATACCTAGGTAGTATGCAATTGGGCCTAAGTCTTTTACTTTATATTTATTCCTAAGTGTTTCTTTAAGCAGTTTAATTGTCTATATATCTTATTTAATTAAGATAAGATTATTAATATAGACGATAATAATTTGGCCACTTTACTGGCTAATAAAGATGCATGGGTTGGCTGGAATTGGTATATATTTAAGGGTAATAAGGAAGCTCTTAAGCTCCTTATACTAAAGGTATAGCGCCTACTTAAGACTATAGAGAGCCTTAAGCAGTAGGCCTATAAGAGTAACGCTATTTTTTATATTAGGAAAACGGGAGAGTGGTAGGGGCTAGCTAGGGGCTAGCCCGGGGCTGGCCTAGGGTTATTTTAGCTAGATCCGCTGATCTGCTTATATATACTTCTTTACGCTAGCCTAGGGCCCCATTAGCAATATTAGCAATATTAGCAATATTAGAAGCATTAGCAATATTAGCAATATTAATAACATTATTTTTAAAAATTATAATATATCTTTTTACTATAATAGTTATAATATTTTCTATAACTACAATATTTGCATAAAAATAATAATGTTTTTTAAAAAATTTCCTAACTAGGCCTAGTACCCGCCTGCTTGCCTGCCTGTCTGTGCCTACCTATCTATGCCTACCTGTCTGTGCCTACCTGTCTGTGCCTACCTATCTGTGCCTACCTGTCTGTACCTACCTGTCTATACCTACCGTCTATGCCTATTATCTGTATCTGTCTTTGGTATCTAATTTAATTTAGGGGAGAGGTTGGCCCGATTAAAGGCTCTAATTAATTCAATTAATTAATTAATTGTATTGATTCGAATTATTCTCTATAGGCGTTAGCTGGCTGTACATTCGAACGGTGGTTGTCTAGGGTACCTCCCTAGGAAGCCTTGATTCCATTTGATTCGGTAGCAGGCTGATATCCAGTATGTCCAACAGTCAGCCTAGCTGCGAACTTGAGAAAAATAGCTGACTGACTGCGTCAATTGGATCGCTCGCTGTCCGTTGACTGTTGGATAACGTACGCTGACTGTCAAGCTGTTAGCTAGCTGTCCCAATTAGGAAATTTGTATAGAATTTATGATGTTTTATTTCGGATTTTTGGCAGCACCTCTCTATATATAAATATTAACATTGCCCGATTAAAATCTAGCCCTAATTTACCTAATATAGTATTTAAATATAGCCAAATTCGTCCTGCACTCGCAGAGGCTTAAAAGGTAGGTAGAATGGTTGGTGGTAAGGGCTCTGGAAGCTCTATTTCTATATAAGATTTAATTAAATATAAAGCTCTATTGAATCTACCTTACTAAGCTAGCTTTTCTGCCTCTAAAGTTGGCTTATAGCTAGTAAGATTAATATTTAAGCTTGTCAACCAGGGTGTAGTTAAAGCTCTATTGGAGTTAATACAGTCGATTAAACTGCTTAATAAAAGGCCTTTAATTAACTACTACTTCTAATATTAATCTGCTTTAATTGTGTTGGCTAAGAGTCTATTCCGCTTATTAGTAATAATCTTTTTAGCTTAACTAAAGGCTTGTTTGTATGTAAAGCTTATTACCAGTATAGAGAACACATTAAGAGTAATCTTAGCAAGCGTTGGATAAAGGATTTGACCAATTTTAAGCCACCAGTTAAGAGGATTGGGAACGACGTTATTCCGCTCGTTGCCGTTATTAGAATGGATCTTAATGAACTTAAGGCCTGCGTCGTAGTAGCAGTTAAGCTCACTAGCGAGCTTAATACGCTTTTGATTGCGCCTTAAGGAAATAAGGCTCTTAGAGTAGCTGGAGGAGGCACTCGCGATATAGAATTATCTCCCAATTCGGTATTATCGTCAATTGGAAGAAGGGAGGAAGCAGTTAATCCACAAACCCTACGCGGTGTTAAAGGAGTTGAGTGACGCGTAGATTGTGGATTTAATGAGGAAGGAGTAGAGGAAGAAGCAGAGGAAGAAGCTCTACTGCCTGGCTGACGCGTGAAATGTAATATACGTTGCATTTTGCATAGGTGGCATAGGAGAACGGGTTTACAGCGCGTGATGGAGATATTAGGGAAAATGCTTTATTTAGAATGGTTAAGCGAGAGATTCCCATAGGTTTTTTATTGCTTGGCATATAATCTCAGTTAAAGATTTAAATATCCTTAACTTCTACCAAAAGCTTCAACTCACCACCAAATCTTACCACCAAGGCAGCGAGCTGCCAGCTAGCTGCAGTCTTATAGCTGACTGACTGTCACAACTCTATAAGCTCGCTGACTGCTTACGTTATCAGCCTCTTGGCAGCGACGCTGGCAGCGACGCTGACTCTTGGACACACTGCTGATATCGAGGCTCTGGTTCGATTCGATCGATCGATTGAATCGTTCGTAGTGTTCGCTGGCTGGTTGTTCGAACGGTCGTCGTCTGGTTCTGGTAACGGTCATCTGGTTCTCACGACGGTCGTCTGGTTCTACGACGATCGTCTGGTTCTACGACGGTCGTCTGGTTCTACGACGGCCGTGTGGTTCTAGCGACGGTCGTCTGGTTCTGGCGACGGTCGTCTGGTTCTGGTAACGGTCGTCTAGCTCTAGGACGGTCATCTCGTTCTCGCAACGGTCGTCTGGTTCTGGCGACGGTCCTCTGCTGGCTGCCGTTCTAGTGCCTCCTAAGGTAGGGAGGATGTAAGGAAGGGAAAAAAATAAGGTGGCTACAAAGGGGTAACTTGGCAGAGGCACGTGTAGGCTATCGGGAATATAGCGGGGACCCGATAGTAGTGTGTGTTATGCGGAGCTTCGTGTAGAGCCTCCGTACGCAGAGCTTCGTGCAGAGCTTCGTGCAGAGCTTTGTGTAGAGCTTCGTGCAGAGCTTCGTGCAGAGCTTCGTGCAGAGCTTCGTGTAGAGCTTCGTGCAGAGCTTCGTGCAGAGCTTCGTGTAGAGCTTCGTGCAGAGCTTCGTGCAGAGCTTCGTGTAGAGCTTCGTGCAGAGCTTCGTGTAGAGCTTCGTGCAGAGCTTCGTGTAGAGCTTCGTGTAGAG
>Ga0307507_10012188_pt1 | contig 10669 bp, 9 predicted proteins | sample 7_EM_MG_FD_207223 | JGI IMG/M metagenome (GOLD analysis project Ga0307507, IMG submission 207223) | Populus trichocarpa ectomycorrhiza microbial communities from riparian zone in the Pacific Northwest, United States - 7_EM | ecosystem: Host-associated > Plants > Roots > Unclassified | place... | reverse complement strand
GGGAACTCCCAAGCGACGTTATCGCCTTTGCGTTTTGGATCGCGGGGTGTATCGGCGTGGAGCCGCTTTTGGGGGTACATTATAAGCCCAAGGCGAGTCTCTTCTCTCTCTTGCTTAGTGGAATGGAAGAGAGGTACTGATAATTCATGATAGGCACGTGGGATGGTGCTGCTAGAGATCGACAAAGCCTACCCGGAGCATGAACGCCTTCTCGGAGAACATCGCTGGATTGAGTTCTTGAAGAACCCAAGGGCGGATGAGAAGGAGCGAATTTCCCAAATCTTCTATTGTTTGTATGATACAGGGCGAGCTGCACAGAAAGACGGTACATTTCCCTCTTCCCGCTGTTGTGTTTTTTGCTACAACGAGACTTACGTACGTGATGTGGAAAGGATGGAAACGCATACACGTAGAGAGCCACTGGTTCAAAGACTGGAGTCCAAATAATGGGTATGTTCCTTTCCTCCGTTCCTATCCTTTTCCGCTAACATGCACTCTTGCCCAGTGTAATCCACAAACCCTACCCAACCACACACTGGTGTCCCGTCCCGCCCGAAGACAAGACAAACAAACCCCTCTGTCGGCCTCTCCCGGTCAAAGTCAAACCTCCCCCACCTAAAACACCCGCTCCCGTTGTTGGGTCATCTACATGGGCCGACACAAAGAATGGGCCGTCAGCTAATACGCCCAAGGCACTCACGGGTGCGTGGGCGAAGAAGCAGGCGAGTGCCAGCGCGAAAACTGCGCCTAGTTTGGGATGTGAGTTGTTTTTTTTCTTGCTTCTTTATTTTCGAGTTGACGGTGGTGGTGGTAGGGGATAAACCGATCATGACGAACAACACCAACAACAAGTCAGCTCCACCCAGTGCGGTTTCTCCGACTGCAAGCAGCAGCGGGGGAAAGAATGCGAATGCGTGGGGACCTCCGCTTCCAGGTGGTAAACCCAGCACCTCGCCTAGTGCCACTCGACCACCTAATTCGCCTTGGGGTCCCGTTGCGCCTAGGTCCGGTAACGTTTGTGAGTTTTTGTGCTACCTTCTCGGATGTGATTGGTTCTAACTTGACATTGTCTACTTTGAAGGGGTCAAGCAAGGTACTAACAAGCCCACCTCAACTCCTGGACCCACTCCCACCAGCGCCACTCCTAGCCCCAACGAATCTGGATGGGACGACCAACCAACCAACACGCCGCAAACCTCATCCAATCCAATCGAACGCCTCAAAGAAGGCGAAGTCATGATCTCCCTCTCCCCCAGCCAAGAAAAGAACCTCTACGGTCTAGGCTTGGACGAGGACGAGGACGATCTTACGGAGATGAACCCTGAGGAGATGGAGTTGGCGTATGTCGCGCCGTGGGAGAAGACCGCTATCCCAACCTCTGCCAATGACTTGTGGGGTGGGTATGCTGGTTCCAGTGGCGGAGGACAAGGGGGACAAGGACAAGGGGAAGGAGGGAAGGGAGAGAATTTATGGAGCGACGAACCACCCCCCGACCCTACTGCCGGCCAGCTGATGTGTCCCAGCCATGGGAAGCTGTGTAAGAAGGGGATATGTTCTGAGATGTCGAAGCTTGTGAGGGAGGAGGAGAGGAAGAAGAGGGATGCTGAGAGGGGGGGAGGTGGGAGGAAAGGCGAGTTTTGTTCAACTTCTCTTCATTCCCATCTCTTTTCGTTTTTCTTCGATTGGGCTTTTTCGACTATGCTCTTTTTCGTTACAGGTTTAGCTTTTTCGTGATTTGGCTTTTTCGTGGCTTTCTTTCCTCTTTGTCCTTTCTGTTTCCGTTTCTGCCTTCGTGGTTTTGGCTTTTCGCGTCTTTACTTCTTATGCTTTACTTCTCGCGTTTTGGTCTCCGCGTTTCAGTTCATCTTTTGTTTTCCGCGTTCTCGCGTCTTCGCTTGTCATGGTTCTCTTTCCATTTCCCTCTCCGTTTTCGCGGCTTTGCTTGCCATCTGCCTTTCGCTTCTTTCGTTTCGTTTGGCGCATCTCTCTTTTAGCATGGAAGCTGACCCTTTCTCTTTTTATAGGCAAGGGCAAAGGCGGCCGCAGCGGCAATGCCACCACCAACGCATGGGGTGACACTACCTCTAACAACGGAAGCGGCGATAATGGAAGCAGCAATGGCGGCGGAAGCGTAGCCGACGACGACGTGGACGAAGACGGGTTCTCTTCCGTTCCACGTGGGAAGCGAGGGGGGAGGGGAAGAGGAGGGAGAGGGAGGGGGAGGGGGAAGGTAGTGGTTAGTGCGGGTGAACGTGGTGGGAATGGGGGCACGGCAGAGAAAAGCATGCTTGGGAAGATGAGGGCGTTCGATGATGATAAGGAGAGCGTTGTGGGCAGTGAGAATGGGTGGGCTGCAGAGTGGGCGGGGTGAGGTGGCTGGGCATTGACCTTGGAAGACCATCGCCTGTTGAACTCAACTTCAGCATCAACATTGTCAACACACCGGCATGTCGACATCAACGATGACTTCCTGCTTTTTGAATAATGTCGTTGGACCGGGTCTTTTCATCCTTCTTCTATTCTCTTGGACCTCTCGTCTCCTATCTCCTCTACTCTCTTCTCTCCTGCCTATTCTTCTCTCCTTTCTCTTGCCTATCCTCTCCTCTACCTTCTCATTGTCTCCTCTCGTCCTATCCTCCCTACCCTCTTCCAACCACCCAGCCAACCAATCAATTTACAGATGGACTATCAATCTCCTTGACTCCAACCTACCTACCTACCTTTCTTTTCCAAGTTTCTTGACTGTACTGTACCTGTATACTTCCAACCTTGCATTCCCCCCTTTCCTCCCCTCCCATTGTACTTGTCTATATTCCTCATTCCTTTCAACCATCCCATCCCAATCCATTGTCCTTGTAACCCCCCATCCCTTGACCCCTATGTATCATTCTAGTACTTTGAACCATCCTTTGTACATACCCTGGACCACATGATGTGATTATGAAAAGAGATTTGTGTATATGTATCATGGAATTTGACCAGAGCTTTGAAAAGAGGAAGGAAAAAGTGAGGAAGAGTGTGAACATTATTGTTTAGAAAAAGCAATTGCACCTATGTTTATATTGATGGACACACCCGGAATTGAACCGGGGACCGCCCACAGGTAACCAACCATATACTGGAAAATGCTAAGCGGGCGTGATAACCAACTACACCATGTGCCCATACAAAGTTGGTAGATTCCGTTCATGTTTGAAGATCTCAATGGTCCTCGTTATGTCTCCTTCAGGTAATAAATTTTGTCTGTCCACGGCCTGCTTTGAGAACCAAAATGTATCCATTCATATCGAGAGCTAAGAAAAAAACTAAATATACAATGTCCTTCAAATACTAGGGACGTTGGCCATTCAATCGGAATACACAATCTTCGCAGCACTTCGCTTCTCCACACCCTTAAAAAATCCGTTGATTAGCTTCGTCATCCCAAGAAAGAAAGGAAACGCGAAACTTACGTTCTCTTTCCAGGCGAGCTGCGCCTTCAACTCCGTACCACCAAACAGCATGATCAACTCATAGTCTACCTTGTAGTAGGTTGACGAGCTGGCGTTCACCGCCTTGGGAGAAGGCTTCAGATGTGAGAGGTCTACCTCGATCGTACACAATTGGGAATAGAGGGCTACATGTCCCTGGGTCAGCCGAAGGTGGGCGACACAAAGGTCAGCCACGTACATGTGTTTACATCCATAAACGCGGCATCCGCGACGGTTCCCTTGTATCCCCAAACTGCCGTCGAAGCAGTTGACAGCCCACTCAAGTTGTCAAACTCCCAGTAATGGGCTCGTCTGAACTCTTTCGTTTCGGATACTTGAGTGTTCTACGGAAAGCGTAAGAAAGTCGGAGGAAGGACTAACAGGTTCGTGACGTACAGTTGGCAATAAAACCCAGAAGATACCGCCCAAACGCTTGATACCGGAGATAGAAGTTAAAACCAGGTGGGAGCGTTTCGAATGCTCGGAATTCGAAGAATCATAGTTGATGCCACCACGGCTACCATACGTGATCTTGGATACTCGAGTCTTGACGTGGTGGTCGATGTAGTAGGAGAGCGCACCGTCAGCTACGGCTTTGTTACTAAATCTCCTTCAGCTGTGATAAAGTACCTCTTCAAGAAAATGACATACACGTGGTTATCGGGCCGAATGACTGTGAAGCCGTCAGGCCTTAACCGATCCGAAACTTTGGTGTACAGCCAGTCGCTTGCGGCAAAGCCTCCCACCAAAATTACGTTCTAATTGACAGTGATATTAGAGAAATTTCCCAAGGGAGGTGCATTTTGCTCACTGTGAACTTCTTGTGGCCCGTCCTGCGCTGCTCACGAACAGAATCGACGATACATTTGATAGAAGGTTCGAAAAATTCCGCCACCTCGGCCCTAAACGAACGATAAGAAAAATTCAAGTTCCAAAAGATTCCGAACACACCCTGTCAACTTCAGCTGGCCGTAGCGGATGTTGCAGTCGGGTTCGTTGTCGCGGGTGCCACCGAACTTGATGAACTGGGGTTCCTCGGAGTTTCGGAAGCGCAACTTGGTCGTCTTGTCAAAACAGCGAACAATATGGTCGAGATCGTCCAAAAAGGTCGATTCGGAGAGGAGCTCTAAAGTAACCCATGAATTATCAACGTTGATGACTTAAAACGCATGACATACTTTCTAAGAAGAGACGGGCATGGATGCTGACGAAAATAGAGCCATGGAAATGACCTTATGAAAATGGTCAAATAAATAATCGGCGATAAGGCAGCAGTACTCACATTGAGGTGCTGCGATCTCATCAAAGGAGGTTGTTACGTTCGGGTTGCGAGCATACGCGCTGATATCGACGGTTCCTCCTCCAGCATCCACGATCACAACTCCATCACCTTCCTGATAAGCGCTCAGCGTCAGTACGATTGAAAACAAAAGGTGGTGTCCTTACTTTGAGAGCGCTCGAGGGAAGTCCATTGCGTATAGAAAAGTGAAGACTGGCTTCTCCCTCCGTCACGAAAGCAATTCGATCGTAGCCGCCCTGGTTGTCAGGGATAAGGCCCGCTAACGCCGCCGCCTTGCGCATCTGCGTTTGCTGCGCACCTTCCCATCCGTTCGGGTGAGATAACACAAATTCGATATCCTTCTCGACCGATCGCCACAAATCGACGCCGTTAGCGTGTGTCTCCTCAATGTACGTCCGGGCGCACTTGAAAAGATAGCGTAGGAAATCGGCGAGGACGTCGAGGACACTTTTGCCAGGGGGGAGGGGAGGAAGTTGGCCAGTGATCTCTTGGGTTGCGTTGGTTCTGGGACGGAGATGGAGCTTGAACCTGGGGGCGGTTTAGTCGAAAAGGAGCAGACTCGAGATGTTGAACCAAACCATTCGGCTTTTATCCAATCTTCATCCTCGGCAGTCTCGTAAATCCCCTCCTGCATGGCCTCAGCGCCCATAGCTCTACCCCTCCCGTTCGTGTCATAGTAAATGATGGTCGGTATCTTCGATGATCCACTAACTTGATCCTGCGCCGGGAATCTAGCAGAAGGAGAGGGGAAGTTAGACGATATCAAACGTCCAAAAGTTCCAACGCACTTTGTTACACCTTTGATCTCTGGTACTTGTCCGGGATCCAGAATACTGTACAGCGCCAATTAGAGCTGATAGATGAGTCAGATGTCTGGCACACACCTGTAAGATATGCCGCTGTACGTTGTACCAACGTCAAACGCTATAGCAAGCTTCCGACGAGTTCCAGCATAGGGGGCACGCGTGGTAGACATGAGGGGCGCAAGGGAAAGAGGGTCAGCGTGCTGTGCATTGCGTTCGCAGCCCTTTTGTGTCCAGCGCTTATAGTCACGTGCGGACCATCAAAGGCACTGCAATTTATGGTGCTCGTTCCTGAAATCAGCAGTCGTTGAGGCAACGTTGAGGTGACCAAGAGGTGCCTCTGTCGTGAGGTGAATAAGTAGAATGAAGGCTTTGTGAAGGCTGTGAGAAATATATTTCGAGTGCATACATACATGCCAAGGCCACGTTGCAGCGGGTATGTAATTTTGTGCCAGACGTTGACCAGACGACTGATCGAACACGAATGTTGGTTTAACTGCCTTCGCTGCAGCCCTTTGAAAAGCCATTGAAATCGAGACCAAAAAGTCGATTCAGAAATGTTCTGGTCAGGTCAGCCGAAATACTAGGAGAGGGAACCGCACGCTAAACAGGATGGGAGCGATTAGAGCTGGAAACAAGTTTAATGAAGTGCGTGTGAACTTTGAAGGATTTTAGAAAGATGTAGAGCTATTGGAATCCGAATACGGGATACAGGATGGACACAAATTCACCGGCCCGGGATCCAGATTAGCGCTCAATTAGAGCTTTAAAATCATACAGGCAGGGATCCGGATTTTTGTTGTACAAAAAGTGCGGCGGCTCTGGAAAGGTCCCTCCAGAGGAATTGTCCTCTTGGATTGCCTCGCAGAAAAATCTATACTTTTTCTTATTTAGTTGTAAATTTCTACTTCACTACATAGTGGCTCTGAACCTTCTTGATGTCGTATTGCAATACGCTTCCCGTAATTTTGCGTTAAATTTTGACCGACCTCAAGAGGGATATCTGTATGTCTGAAATTTATGTTCGTCGAACTGGTTATCGTGTGCGTGCCTGGTGGCTATGCAAGCCTCCTTTCATGACTGACGATTACCAGGTGGTCCAGTCATAAATAGGCAAAAACCCCTCACGATTGCACTTACAACCGTAAAGTGATCCATTCGTTCAGATCGCATTTCAAGTGATAAATCAATATACGTTCTCACTTCCAACGGGAAATTGCCGAGCGTGATCATATTATCTTGATATTCATCTGCTCATTGCGATTGACAGGGCCCAATTTCCCACTCAGTGATCAGCCTTGTAAGTCTTCCTCAATTTGAGTGCTTGTCAAGCACTTGAACTCGTCACGATCTGACAACAACGATCACACGCTTCTACAGGTCAGAATCTCCTCTAAAGATCTAACGTGGCAATTCCCCATCTGTTTGCACCGCCTCGCTAACAACAGCAGCTTGGCAGTGCTCGATAAGGCCTCTTTGACGCCAAATTATAAGACCAGTCGACCAATTACTGAACCTCAACAATGTCCTCTCGTACTCCGTATCGTGGATCTCTGCGGCGGAAGCTGGTTCTAGCCTTCGATGTTGGTACAACGTACAGTGGGATATCGTATAGGTACGTGCCACTGAGAATGCTTTGGGGATTCACAGACTTATCTCTCAATCCAGCGTCCTCGACCCCGGACAGGTTCCGGAAGTGAAAGAAGTAACAAGGTGAGTTCGTTGGGAGGAAGGTTAGGAGCGCGTAGTTGACTTCAGCTAGGTTCCCAGCCAACGAACTTATCAGCGGGGCATCTAAGATCCCTACTGTCATCTACTATGATCGATTGGGCAAAGTTCGAGCCGTTGGTGCGGAGGCGTTACAGGAAGGTATCTTTGAGATAGCTGAGGAGGAGAATTGGATAAAGGCAGAATGGTCAGTCATGCGGAAAGGCCTCTCGCCACAAAGAGATCTTCATCTTTCATAGGTTCAAACTTCACCTACGTCCCAAGACGGACACTTCGCGTAATATTGCGAACCAGATCCCCCCACTCCCCTTGAACAAGACTATCGTTGACGTCTTGGCTGACTTTCTCAAGTATCTCTTTGATTGCGCTTCGGCATTCATTCAAGACACACATGCCAACGGCCCTGACCTCTGGGCTTCTGTTGAGAAAGAAATCGACTTTGTGCTATCTCACCCCAACGGATGGGAGGGCATCCAACAGTCGCAGATGAAGAAAGCGGCTGTACTTGCGGGGCTTATTCCCGACACGAGACTGGGCCATTCACGAATTTCTTTTGTTACAGAAGGCGAGGCCAGCCTTCACTTCGCAATTCAAAATGGCTTGCCCGAGGGTGCGCTGAAAGTGAGTTAACTTTCCCTGATTTGCTGTGGATGGCGGCCTGATGGGGTGTTGCGGTAGAAAGGGGACGGTGTGGTTATCGTTGACGCCGGAGGAGGGACCATCGATATCAGTGTGTATAGCCGAAATCTAAACACAGTAAAGGACGCATACGAAGAAATTGCCGCTCCTCAATGTACAATTGTTTTTTCTTTGCTTCCGTCGCAATTAACTGACATGCGCACGTTAAGGTCATTTCCATGGTTCCGTCTTTGTTAGCATCCACGCCCGCCTTTTCCTCGAAGGCATGTCATATTTTTCAAACTCACATCGCCTTTAATCAATATTCTCGGCAGAGCACCTTGCTGAATCGATATTCAACGAAGACCTCGATCACATCGTCCAATGCTTTGACAAAGCGACAAAGTTGCGCTTCCGAAATAAGGAAGAATCGCAATACATCAAGTTCGGCTCTACCAGAGATAACGACGAGGCGGTCGGCATTCGGTTTGGTCAACTGAAGTTGAAAGGGTGGGTTGTGGTTACCACACCCCTATACGTGAGCGGCTCATATTTGTGGCAACCCTAGATCGGAGGTTGCCGCATTCTTTGAACCCTCCGTCAAGTGTATCGTCAACGCTGTTACGGAACAGCGAAAATCGGCGCACAAAGGAATCTCAGTGTGTCCTCTTCATCATTTATGCCCAATGATACTAATATTCCCGCAGCACGTCGTTCTAGTGGGAGGATTTTCCGCAAGTGATTGGCTGTTCGACAAGGTTAACGAGGCGCTCAAACCTATGGGATTAAATGTCATACGCCCTTCGAACCACGTGTAAGCGATCTTGAAACTCTCCTCCTTTAACGATGTAGCCAATGACCTTGTCACAGAAACAAGGCAGTGTCAAACGGCGCTATTTCGTTCTATCTGGACCACTTTGTCAAAACCCGTGTATCGAAAGTGACATATGGGTACTTCTGTCACATCCCTTACGTCCCAAGTGATCCGGACCATGTAAGCCGTGTCGGGAATTCCTTCATTAGCATCGCTGGCGAAAAGAGGCTCAGTAACTCGTTCGATGTTATTTTGTCCAAAGTATGTATACGTTCGCTAAGTCTTTCTCCCAGCCTGCCTTTTTTTACTTTTCCAATTTTCTATTTTTGTTAGAACACTCAAGTAACAGAAAGCAAAGAATTCCGGAGGTCTTACTTCAAAGATTCCACTTCGCCAACGGAGGGCTTCAAAGATTTCAGTTGCCCAATTACTTGCTATCGTGGCACCAATCCTTCTCCAAAATGGAAAGACGTCGACTCGGGTAAGTCACCTTGGATCTTCCCCTTCGTAACTTATCCTCAATTTTTTTTTTGAAAATACGTCTAGACAATTATACGCAGATTTGTAGTATCAAAGCGGACTTATCACACATCGTGACACCCCAATCGAAAGTTGATGGGAGATACTACCATATTGATTTTGATATCATCCTGCTATTCGGATTAACGGAATTAAAAGCTCAACTAGCATGGCTAGAGAAGGTGCGCATCGCATCATTATCGACGCAACGTCATTGCTGATGTATACCTTGCGCTGTATAGGGTGTTGAGAAGCGGTATGTTTAATTCTCTTCCTTCTAAGTATGAGAATGGGCATTGACTTGATTGTAGGACCGCCGCGGAAATATTTTACGACCCAGACATTACACGAGATTGATCAAGTCCTTTTCTTGTCCTTTTCTTCGTCTAAGAACCCAACGTCTGCGTTGGTGGAATTCGTCTGGTGTTGTACAATTTTCTGGAGGACAATTTGTGTGTCTTTTTTTTTGAATTATGCCTCTACCCATCGACTATAGCTTATGATTGAACCCTGATTTCGAGGGCGGCTCAGCGCATTGGTGATCTTGTGTATAACAATGATTCATGGACGAGTAGCACAATGTAGTCAACTGTAGCGGAGAATGATTTCTGACATCAAGGGGGCATCATTGTAGCCACGTTGTGTGGCTGTGTACCGTGACTCCCGCAATTTTGATCCGTCGCGGCAAAAACTTTTCATTTTTGACCACCTCATCCCGCTGCGTCTTCCATATCGTGCGTTTCATGTACACACTACGCAACGTTTCAACTTACATGACTTTCCAAGGGCTCTTGGTCTAGCCGAACAGCTGTAGACATGTTTCCTACGGAAATCCTCTTGACGATTTTCAAAATTGTGTACATGCAAAACCGCGAGGAAGTCACAGACGAAAGGGAGTTTTCTTTTTCAAGCAACTCTCTGGTCCCAGAGATCGTTGGGGAATACAAGTGCATTTGGAGGCGCGACGAAGAACTCAGAAACCCCTGTCTTTTCCCTTATAACATCGCTTCTGTATGTGCCAGATGGCGCGCAATTGCTGCCAGCGTACCTGCCTTTTGGACCCGAGTCGTCTTTTTTCTTGACTCGGGACCTGAGGGATCTTTACTCGTCGATCTTCAGCACCAGCTGCAGTGGTCGCTCGATCTTCCGCTGGAGATTACCTTTGGGAGGATGAACCTGGGCGACGACTTCATGTACGACATGGAGGAAGCAGCTCGGGTGCGAAGCGCAATGGAGCTACTCCTGCCCCACATATCTCGCTGGCATATGTTCTACATTTCTACGATTCGAAGTTCCTCCTTGCCAGTGATCCTGAAGGAACTGCATGGCACTGCCCCGATTTTGAAGATACTCAGGTTGGAATGCGAGGGAGACGACGCTGACGACGATTTAAATGTGTACAGTAGAGACGTCTTCA
>Ga0307507_10012187_pt1 | contig 10670 bp, 10 predicted proteins | sample 7_EM_MG_FD_207223 | JGI IMG/M metagenome (GOLD analysis project Ga0307507, IMG submission 207223) | Populus trichocarpa ectomycorrhiza microbial communities from riparian zone in the Pacific Northwest, United States - 7_EM | ecosystem: Host-associated > Plants > Roots > Unclassified | place... | reverse complement strand
CTGCGTCAGGAAGCATGGGGTGTAAGGTTGTGTAGCCAGTAGCGTCTGGGGTAAGGCTGTATGGCTAGTGTACCTCCTGACTCACCTGGCGCAAGCGAATGCGGCAACCCAGCTCTGGGTTCACCTAACGTTAAGGGCGCAAAGTTACTGTACCTGGTATCCTGACGCAACAGCGGTGTGCCTGACGCAAGGTATGTTTTTGCTGATGGTCCTTGTGGTCCGTTATCAATACTGTCCTCATCTTCTTGCATATCTCGAGATTCCAGTATTTCCGTTGAAAGTAGCATTCCATATGGCTGGCTAGTAATCCTCTGGCTATCACCTCTTGAGATCTTCATTTCAGTTGCTCTTTTGTAACCAGTGTAGATCAAGTTGCTTTACCTGTAACTGTATCAGCTGTGATAGGACATGCTTCTAGAGGGTATTTCTTGGTTCTCTCAGCGATAAATAATAATCCTTTCCCCGCAATTAGTATCATCATATCCCCGGCACACCACTCATAGTTCATGTCATTTAAAACTCAACATTCAACTTCTGGTTCATGCTGACGACTCTAAGGTCGACTCGCTCATGGCGGTACTTTCGTCGGAGTTGATGGGTCTGGTTTTGTTGGTACTGCGAGATCATTCTCGGGCGTTGAGGCAGTCCGGCTCATAACCTCCTAATACTTGCAGTATATGAATAGCACAACTTTAGACCATAGAAAGATATTTCACACAGAACTTAGACTCTTCGCTGGCGGGCACGGTATAATATTTTTCTTGAAGTGTCCTTTAGTCTGGGTAGAGGAAAATTGGGCAAACTATATCCATATCGGATAGGGCAACCTAGGGTGTACCACAACGGACAGTTACAGCCGATATAACAGTTACTAGTTGAACATGATATCCCTAATATGATATCATGGTCCCCCATAAATATTCTATCCACTCTACCCTGCAGGTAACGTTCTCCTTCCAACACTCCCCCAGACATTTGCCACTCTTCATCCTCCACAGTTAGGCCCAGTTTCCCCCCTAATTCCTCTTGCTTGACTTTGTGGTAGATTTTTATAAATCCATCTCTGATGATTTCATTAGTTGGTATATATGTAACAGTAATACTACCGTCACGAACCTGATCCCTTATGCAATGAAAGTAAACCCTCCTGTCTTGCTTCAAGTCTGATATTCACTGATAGTTGCGTATTTGATATTCCGCTGATTGTCACTGTAGCCAGGATGGGAGTTGCATTTCCTTGACTGCGGACCTGCGGGGTGGTGAGCGACTGGCAATGAGTGGTGCAATCCGTGATCAAGTTTATAAATCTGAAATGAGTTATCGATGTTGGCATACCGAGATCAAAGACGCATAAAACTCTACCAAAATTGCACAGACACCTGCCTAGCAACCCGTCAAAGTATAACTACTATAGTCGGTCACATACACTACCGTCTATCATCAGAGGATAGTCACCTGGCTCTGACTATATGGTCACGCGTTTGGTTCACACCTGTGTCATAATTATTAGTAGTTAAAATGTAATTATGTGACAAGTTTGTGGATGGCAATAATAGTTCAAAGAGGTCTGAGACATTTAACAATGTGTTTCCATTTTAGGATGACTGTGTTGTAGGAACGACAGTCTTCTACGATGACCGATGGAATCAGAATAACGACACTCAACAAACATTATTTATGAAGAAACCAGAAAAATACATACCAGCGCCCTCCGGGCCTGCTCTGGACCAGTCAGTACGAACATCAGTGCTTGAGCTTGGATAGCTGTTTGAAGCAATCATCGGTACTAGCTGTTCGGCAACCCGCTGCGCAAACAGTGAGGGACTTGGACACATTCAGTGATCTGACGCCCATGAAGTTGGCCACTTTATTTTTATTTCTGTGAATAACGATTATTACATGCGCATGAGTTGGCTACATGCACTCTGGACCAACCTATTATCTATGGGACTGACACAGCCTCAGGGTAATAGTGTATTCCAAATCTTGATCATCTGAGTATGGGGTCGAACATTTGTCAAGGTCTGAAGGTGTTGGCATTTCTGAGTTCCGGGAACTTTGTTCATTCGATACTGAGTTATTATGTTTTGCACATGAAGCTCGCGAATACTCAGAAGCGGAATATAACTATAGAAGTGCCTCCGTCACCTAAAACAAAGAACATCAAGCACGAGAGAGGAGATTTCATCACTATAAATAGTTATCACTCTAGTAAAATCACTTGTGTCTCTTGATTATTTTGTATCTACTCTTGCATGATTGATCTCGTTATAGTCATTCTACGAGCCTTCTCAGACAATTATTCTCTGTCTACAGAAATACACATCCATGGCCTAGTTTCATATCATAGTTATCATATCGGCTAGCATCAGGAAAATGTCAGAGCATGGTCCAAGGTGGTCCTGAACGCTCCTGGTCCACGAAGGGGGGTTGTAGTCCCCGTGGTCCACCTGGTCCACTCCGATCCATTCTGATCCACACTTTTTGAAATTTTACTGAAAATGTGGACCAGGGTGGATCAGGGTGGACCAGGAGGACCAGGGGGACCATAATCATCCTTGGTGGACCAGGATTGGTTTTTACATTTTGCTGATGTACTCCTAACAATCGAGACCCGTTGCAGTCGCAATATATTCACCATTGGCAGTGCTCTTAGCTGTAATCTATTTTTTCTTTGATTGCCATGCACTAATACAGCCATATTGATCGCGAATAAACATCCCCATAGTGGACTTCAGAGGATTAGGGTCGCTGGCCAAATCTCAATCTCTGTAAAGGGCAATGGTTTTATATGGGCTGTTCCCCTCTTCGCTTATTCCTAAATTCAGCTAATATCCCACTGTCCTTGACAGGTATATAATGACCCATCTAGCATTCATCTTCTGTCTTGCCAGTGGAGTGGGATCTTCGTAATATGTTCCCAGCACTCCTACTGCAAATGAAAGATCGGGGCATATAACAATGGTGCGGTATTTCAGACTTCTAATATGCTCCTGATACTCCTTATAATCCACCATTTCCTTATTACTACAATTGCCTAGCAGATTCTGTGTTTTCCTCATACTGCAGGCCTTTTCACCAACCGTAGTGATCTTTCTGTTTCGCCTTAACCAGGACATTTCTGAGTCTAGTGACGCACGTACCTCTTTCACCCCCTCTATCTAGAATCTCTGTAGAACCTGTAAGATTTAACCTGGCTGGTCGAGAGTTATCACCTTTGTCAAAACATCATGGGTAATCCACATACCGAGAGAATGACTAATTGGACTCAGCTCCCGAACTGTGAAGGTGTTTTGGACAAAATCCCTCTTGTCTTGATAGTGCTCCTCTCTCCAGCAAGCAAAATATCATCCACACATACAAGGAGAACAAGCTCCCCCTGAAAGTAGACACCAGCTGCCCAGTTACTTTTCCTAAACTGATTGGTAACCAGTTCGCTATCCGGCTTTCCATACCAATTGAATGCCGATTGCCAGTGACTTTCAAGACTATTCAGAAGGCGCACGCATACAGGTTCCTGACTGCCTGTATACACAACTCTACCAGTATCCTTTCCAGCTCCTACCTCTCCCACTTCAAACCTAACGGTAACTGCCGATATAGCTTGACTTGTACATCACTTTCTAGAAAAGCTGCAATGACATCCTGTCGATAAATCTTGTATTCATCGACAGCTGCAAACGACAATACTAGTCGAACAGCACTAAGTGAAACCAATTGGGCATATATATATAAGAAGTCAATTCAGGGTTTCTGTTCAAACCCAAGGGCAAACAATTGTGTCTTATATCGTTTGTGACCTCTATCAGAACCCATGTTCTTCTGCCAAACCAATCGTGACGTACTAGCTTTTCTGCTTATTGGTGCTTTGTCCACCACTACCCAAGTCTTAAGTCTTTCTAGATTCCCAATTTCCTCCTCAACAGCCTTTTTCCACATATCTTTTTCAGGTAATCTAAGTCCCTTCTCAATATATTGTGGGCCAGCCTCCACCATTCCAAGCCAATCAGCTTGACCTGCACCCACTTCGTTTTCTTCTTCTTGTTGGTCCTCAAATTCCCATGCTTTTCCCAAATTCGATCGTAAAGCGGTTATTTCTCTAGTAAGCTGAGTAGGAGCAGACCTCACCTTATCAGTACCGATCCTGGGGGCACCTCCATGGTACCTACGAATAGGTTCCTCACTACATTCTGCAGGTGGCATGACATGTATTACTCTGAGTGCTTCTCCTTGTCCTGGGGCTGCCACTGGGTCCTCATTATCGGTTTCTGAGCTGCTCCCAAATAATTCACCAAATTCATAGTGCTCTGCATGATTCGCCCCTCTATTCCCCCCCTTCCTCGGTGATGCTGCCACTAGTGAGTTCCAATGTCCACGATTTCTGCAGAAAATTACATCCTGGCTGGTAATCAACTGGCAGCGCTCCAGATCATAAAGCTTATGATGCCTGGATGTCAAGCAATATCCTACAAAAATCCCATTTCTCCCCTGGTAATCCAATCTCTTGCGGTTCGCCTTCGGTATCTGATACATGACCTTACATCACAGGACGCCAAGAAGACTGATATCTGGCATTCCACCAAATCAGAGCCCATAAGGGGTGTTTCCTTTCAGAGGGGTACTTGGTGAATGATTACAGAGATATATTGTGGTTTCACAGGCGACAACCTAAAATTAGTTTGGCGCTCCCATACTCGACATCATACTTAAGACTAGATGAATGAGTGTGCAGTTTGGGCATTCGGCAAGTCTATTCTCTTAGAGGTTGTATGGGGTGGTACACTCACTTCGACTTCCATTTGTATCTAGATAGTCAAGAAATCTCATCCCTTGGTATTCCCCTATACAATCACTTCTACATGACTGAATCTTTTCACCAGTAGTCTTCTCCGCTGCAGTCTTAGATTCTAGAAAGCAGTTGAATGTATCTGACTTTCTGGTGAATAAAATGTCCACTAGATTATCTTGTATACCCATCTGTGAAGAGAACAAAATAGCAGCACTTTGCCAGAGAGAGTGTTTCGACGGGCCCACATATATCAGTATTGATAGGTTTCAGGATCTTAGTTGCCGTGTATTGCGGATGCAAAAATGGTTTGTGGGCCAAACCTCCCCACACCCACTCTTCACATTTTCCTTTACTTTCCTTCCCACTATTAGCTTGCGCTGAAAGCTGCATGTCCACGACTACCTCTTTCATAGACCTAATTAAATTGTAGCTAATATGAGGTAAACGCCCGTGCAAGAGGTCTTCATCCCCTTTCCTTGGGATACTTTGGGTCTCGGCTTCAAAAAAAAGTATGTTCTCTTTGATCAGATCTTGCTTCCGGGTTATTGATTGAATGGGTATCTAGAAGGAAGAGGGAATTTCGCATCCGTGCAGTTCCCATAAGGACAGAGTTGTTATATAGGTAACAACCTATTTCGGGTTGGATCCTTACCTCTAGTCCGCGCTCTATTAATGGACCGAGAGATAGTAGGTTTCGGCACCCTTTGACGTGAAGGACATTTTGGATAGCCACCTTTCGGCTTCTGCTATGTGGTAGGCATATAGTCTCCTCCACTGTACCAATTCCCTCATATATAAGATTTTTTCTGTGAGCGAAATTGACAGTGCTCTCACCAAGGGCATACCATTGATAGTTTGTACAGTAGGATCAGATCCCAGAAACGTGATTGGAACAGCCACTGTCAATCCACCACTCCTCATCTAACCCCTGCTGATTGGCCAAGAGCAGAGTATTAATTTCCCGGTTTCCTTTAAAACTCCAAATGGCGGACGCAGATTGGTCCGATTTCTGGGTCTGTTTCCAGTCCCTCTTCAAGTATTTCCCATTGCTACTCTATTTCGGTTTCTTCCCTCGTGGCCTACGTTGCCCGAGGATGCACTAGCTCTTCCAGTCCTGGACCACCATTCCTTCTTCTTATGACCCTGCTGGCCACAATCATGGCATATGATAGCCATATCAGGTCTATCTGTTTCATTAAAGTGATTTTGTCTTTTATTATTATTGGCTCTGGGGTTCTTGCTCCGAGAACCTGGTCCATTTCTTGTGTGGGAAGACATGACTTCGCCTCCACCTAGCGTTCCGCCATTCTCTCTTTCTGAGTTGCGGCGGCTGTCGTGCTTTACCATTTCGTCCATTAGTTGTTGGGGCCGGCTGGCGTTACTGTGGATATGGCGAAATTCCCTCCATGCCTCATCGTCCTGAAATAATACCCCCAGGATGATATAGGTAGCCTCCATGTTACTAATCCCTCGACGTTCACTATCACAAAGCCCAAGGTCACACAACAGAGATTTAAACGGGTTATTAAATGGGATAACTGTAGGAAAGTCGGCAAGTTTCAAAGATCGGATATATCATCATTCACACTGTGGAGGTGTTGAGCTCCAGAGTCCTTCTTGTCCTTTCTCAATACTGTCTACATCTTCTCAGATCTGTCAACATTCAAGTATTTCCATCGAAAGTGGAATTGCATATGGCTCGCTAGAAGTGACTTAGCCATAACATCTTGGGATTTCCATTTCCGTTGCTCTTTCGTACGTGGCGTAGACGCCATGGTATTACCTGTACTTGCATCAGCTGAAATGTACCTGCTTCTGAAGGGTATTTCTCTCTTCCATCAACGATAAAGGTTCATCCTTTCCTGGCGATTACAATTATCATATCCTGGGCCCACCGCTGATAGTTTGTGTTGTTAACAACTTGACATTCAACTTCAGGTTCATGCCTGACGACTCTAAACTTGACTCGCTCATGGTGGCAGTTTGGTCGCAGTTTATGGATCCGGTTTTGTTGGTTGTTCAAGATCTTTCCAGGGCGTCCAGTCGTCTGGGCTCATAACCTGTTGATGCTTGCAGTATCTGAATAGCACAATGTTAGACCATAGAAAGATATTTCACACAGAACTTAGACTCTTCGCTGGCGGGCACGGTATAATATTTTTCTCAAAGCGTTCTTCATTCTGGGGAGAGGGAAATTGGGCAAACTATATACATACTGGATGTGGCCACCTATGATGTACCACAAAACACACTAACAGCCGATATGACAGTCACCAGTTGAACATGATATCCCCAATCGGATATGACGGTCACCCATAAGCATTCTATCCACTATACCATAATGGCAACATCATCCTTCCATCAAGCATCAACACCAGCCAGTATTCGTCCCCGTCCGGGGCCCCCGTAGGGCCCGGCGGGGCGACTACCAAGACCCCGCGACGAGACTGGACGGCAAAATGCCGTGCGCCCTGGTCCCTGAATTTCCAGGAGGGCCGTCATTAGGAAGGACGACAAGCCCCACGATCTGAGACATATTCTGGTAGAGGATCGTAGGGGATAGCCGGGGGTGGTGGAGGATGGCGGGGGACGGCGGGGGATGGCAGGGGACGGCGGGAAAACAGGGGAAGGTGGCGGGGGACGGCTGGGGACGGTGGGAGACAGTAGGGGACGGTCCTTCACTCGGATATGTGGGGCAAGTTGCAGAAAAGACCGGACGGGACGACAGCATACCGTTCGTCCTCGGCTTAGGTTCTTACTTGTCCGGCAACTTTAGAAAATAACGGGACTGGACGACAAACTGCCCCGTTGTGAACACTGGACCCAGCGAGTGATAAGTACAACACTTTGCTGTTTGAAGGCTAAGTAGGTGGGGTTCAAAATTAGAGGGTAGCAGTAGTGATGGGCACGATCATGATCGACCATGATTGCACATTAGGACTGCTCCAGCATCCTCCAGTGATCGCGGAGTGGGTTATCTGTGAACACAGGGTGGCTTGTCATTTTCATTCCTGGTCCAAAATGTGGCTTAAGTTTAGTGGCTTTCCACATTAATTCATGGACGAGTATTTGGTTACTTGAGATTAAAGAGTCCTAAATGTATAGCTGTTCTTGACTTGGAAACCTGTATATATATTCTAGTTAGATGTTATCATTATTGTTGAATAGAGGAATTTGGAATATGTGAAGGGTTGGCTTTAGAGTTTTACAATGGGAGGTATCTGTAGGTGAGTGATCAATTATGATCGAGTTTAGTCGATCATGCTCGAGCATAGTTGACAATGATCGAGCAATACCAATTACCGATCATGATCTGATCGTGTCCGTCTCTAGGGTAGCATGAGCCGCGGGGATGATACTAGTGCGAGACATCGCGGTAGGGCAAGCAAATAATTTAGGGCATAGGGTGTCATTGGTTTGTGGCTATCCCAACATGGTGGGGTAGCTGCCCTGTGCTGGTCGTCTTGTCGTAGCCAGGGTTCCGAATGGTCCGACCGGTCAAGTCTTGGAGGTACCCCTAGACGGTCACTCTAAATTGATGTCCGTGCCTTGACTTGGCCAATAAATGTAGTCAAGGACTGGTCGCGATTAGTCCCATACAAGGGTCCTTATTCCCCCGCCGTGAATGGAAGGCAGGGAAGGTGTATCAATAACAAGTTAGCTCCCAGGGCAGACATACTTAGTAAGTTACACTACCTGTAGCATCACTAGATTAATTAACTAGAAAATGTGATAACTTACCCTAAAAAGAAGCCTAAAGAAGGGGTTATACAAAATAGTCCTGGTGTAGAGAGTGTTAACCAGTTTTCTGAATACCAGTCAATAAGTTTGTTTCAGATCGCCATGTGTTTCGGGTCACCTTGCAGTAAGTCACTTGTGAACCTAATTTGGGACTCTAATATAATGGGAGCAATGTGTGCATTCCAACTTCCCTGAAATTCAACAGTTTAGTCCATGGAAACAATAAGTTAAATGACGAAAGACTTAACACAAATTAAATACTGGAAGAAGTCACCAGGTAGAAGGCTTTCAGGTCTCTTTACTCTTAGGGTTTGATCTGGTTTCGCTACAGGGGTTTCGGCCATTTGGCGGTTGCCTTTAAGCCGTTAAGCAGCAAGCCGATACACATTCTATCAGGGGGTTGACACGCAGTCCGCCCACTCTGACTGAGCCCGGTCCAATCAGTTTTAACAATTACCACTCTCAGGTCAGTCTAAATTCCACTAGCAGACTAGACTAGACTTTAACCTAGTTTAGATGGTCCAAGCTAGTCCTCGGCGGATCATTCGGAACCCTGGTTGTAGCTAAAGTACTAGGACAAAGCTATTGGTCCCATCGGCGGGAATTGGGCAACCCCTCAAAAAGCTCCACCTCAACGATCAACCACCTCTCAACAACTATGCCTCCAGAAAAGATTGCCAATCCCACAAAGTTTGACAAAGGGCAAATTGTTGCCTTGAAAGAAAAAACTCTCGCTTTTTCTGAATTTGGAAAGATCTTAAGTTGTCCCAAGAGTACTATTCTAAGTTTCTACAACTGGTTCCAAAACAGGGGTGATTTGAAAACCCTCCCCATGCCTGAAAGACACAAAATTCTCAATACCAGAACCCATCGCCGCCTAGTCAGAGCATCTAAGAAGGCACACCGCCATCCTTTATCAGAGTTGCGCAATGAGGTTGCACCAAATGCCTCAGTCAAGACCATCAAGCGAGGTTTAGCATCAGTCAACATCAAGAAGTGGAGAGCCAGGAAAAGAGCATTTCTGAAAGATGAGCATGTTGTCAAGAGGCTAGCTTGGGCCAAGAAGTATAAGGATTGGACACAGGAGGACTTTGAGGGGGTCATCTTCAGTGATGAATATATGGTTAAAAAGTCCCTAGAGCCTAAGGGTATGTGGGTGTTCAGAACACATGAGAAAAAGTGGCATAAAGACTGCATTCATGGGTTTACAAAAGGATCTAGGATAAGGTTGATGGTATGGGCTTGTGTTTGAGGTAATAAGAAGGGTCCTATGATTCCTATTTTTGACAAGAGTGTAAATAGATATGTATATATTGGAGTTTTGGAGTATGGCTTAGTTGATGTCTGGCAGGAGGTGGAGGACAGAGTTGCGGATCCTAGCTGTTGGAAGAAATATTTGGAACTGCTCACACATACATATTTTCCCATTCGCACAGTCACACGAAACGAAAGTCAAACCAGGCGGTACACATCATTCCTCACCAGCGGTTTCACACCAGTTAGCTTCACACTTGGTCCAACATCCACCCTTCATATATAGTGTGACGACCACCAACACTGGTTCCCATCGAATGAAACGAAAACAGTTCCAATGTGGAACCACACTCTGACCCTCAGTTTCCTATGCTACTAGGACCTCAGATATCGACTATGCACCTTGCATGGAATGCCCAATTGTAGGAGGAGTGGCAGTCAAGTGGAATACCCTCATGTGCGATTAGGCATGCCCAGGCAGCATGCTTGGGTGAAAGGTTTTCTCTTGAGAAGGATATAAAACAGTTGGTTTTCCACTTGGTTATTTCATATCTATTAGTTCATCGCACACTCATTTTTCCTCTCTATACTTGGTCATCCAATTGTTTTCATTACTATCTTCGCTAGAGTATTGCATCTTCAGTTCTATACTTCATACCAATAAAAATTCTTCGTTTGTCCAGCAAATCCAAATTTGCATCCACTGCGCGGCCCACCTGTTGTTTAAGACTATCTTCCAGCAGGATGGTGCAAAGATATATACTGCAAGAGATACTATGGCTTGGTTTGCAGGAAACAACATACAGGTTATGGAATGGCCACCCAATTCCCCAGACCTCAATCCTATTGAGCACTGTTGGAAGAGGTTGAAGGAAAAGCTACACCA
>Ga0307507_10012185_pt1 | contig 10670 bp, 10 predicted proteins | sample 7_EM_MG_FD_207223 | JGI IMG/M metagenome (GOLD analysis project Ga0307507, IMG submission 207223) | Populus trichocarpa ectomycorrhiza microbial communities from riparian zone in the Pacific Northwest, United States - 7_EM | ecosystem: Host-associated > Plants > Roots > Unclassified | place... | reverse complement strand
CCATTCAATTTTTACTTTGCTTTCAAATAGTATTAAAGCTATCATTTTATAACATTAACAATCATTCTTTTTTGCAAAACCCATAATAATTTATTTGTCTAAATCAATTTGGTGACTTTTCTAAACGTATCTATTTTTATTATTATATAATTAAATAAAAAATAGTTTTTTAATAAATTATTAAACTCAGCTATGTACATGATCGAAGGTATTAATTTGACAAGTTAACTCGAGTTAATCTAGATTATTCCAAGATATCGATGTTTTAATATTAAAAACTCAGATGAGGCAAAAAGCTGGGTTGTAGGTCTTCAAGTTGATTTGTTAAGCCTAGTTTAATAACATTATCAAAGAGTTCCCGACAACAACTCACAACATTGGATTGTTTTTATGATTTCTTATTAGATTTGCATCAAAATTATCAGAATGTTTTTTTTTTTAATTAAAGTTAAAAACGAGTTGTTAACAAGAGTTCTAATAATATAGAGAAAGATTTTGAGTTCACAATTCAAATATTATGATGGATCAATTGTGTTAATAAATATGAAAAGGAAGGTGTCGAATATTATAAATAATGTTATCTACAAACATAATGAAAGGAAATAAATCAAAATGTACTGGTTAATAATTCTGAATAAAATAACTAAAAGAAAGAATTCATTCTTTTATTGGGTATTGGAATATCTCTCGATCAATCCTTGATAATAATGTTTACTGATCTCATTCATTCTTTTCGAAAAGGCTGATAGCCAAATCATTATATGCGTACATTAATTATATAAGCAGGAAGAAGAAAAGATTATGCAAAACATTGGTTGGCAAAGTAAACACATCAAAGGTCAACTCTCACTCTTCATTGATGTAGTCGGCTTCTGCCTTCATTCGCAGTTACAGGCTTGGACAAGCTGTTTATTACATAGAATATTAAATCATGCGATTGAGATGTCTTCGTACGTAAAAGCCAGATGACCAAATCAGAAGAAGGGGAAGAAAAGAGAAAAGAAAGAAAGGAGGGAAAAAGCTCCTAGTACGTACTGGATCAAAGAAATACCGTCCGTGGTCAATAATTTGAGCCAGGAGTATCCCAAGTCTCAGGTATGACAGAGTGAAGTATGCACCACTCTGGTGGACTGGATAGTATTGAGCCCATAGAAGAAATAGTGAATTCCTCATTTGCATTCACTACTTCCTCTATCTTCTCCATCACTTCTCCCATAGGTGGGCGCTCTTCCGGTGATTTTGATACACATTTGAGAGAGATAATGAGCAAAGGGAATGCATATTGCCTCGCAGCGTGATTGAACTCCTTGTCGAAAACTTCTCCTGTCCATTCCTCCCTTACTATGGATCTGACCCATTTAGGAAGGTCTATCCCACTCTTCTCCACAGTTTTTCCTGTTAGTAACTCAAGCATAATTATTCCAAAACTGAAAACATCGCCTTGTTCCGACAAGATTTTCTCAGGGGCTGTATAACCATTGGAGGAAAAGGACCAAACTCTCTTGGGGTCCAAAAATGTTGAAAATCCGTACTCACTAATTAGTGGTTCTTGATTTTCATCCAGCAGGATATTTGAAAGCTTAATGTTCCCATGAGGTTTGATCTCATGCTCAATAGGATTCCTGTATATGAAGTCCAAACCCCTTGCAATGCCAATTGCTATTGACAGCCGATGTTTCCATGGGAACTCCCTCTTGCCTTCAATGTAGTCTGCAGGTTACCAACAACAATCTGCTGATATATATGTTTGCATGTAGAAAAAGTAACACATTTCAAGATCTGAACGTGCTGGTCATAAGAATAAGGGTCACGTGATACTATGTTGTTCTTTATATCTTAACCTCATTAGTTACAACGAAAACCGAACATTAATTCTCTTAAGAATATATTCTGAATGGAAAGGCATATAAACTATATTCGAGAAGCAACAAGTTCAGACATTCTTTTATTCTCTTTAATTTGATGAATGTGGAACAATTTCAGACATGGGAGAGAAGTTCAAGAGTGGCCAAGCATGCCGCCTTTTACACTTCTCAGGCCTGAAATGGCTTGCACAGATCCTTTTGCATTTGAACACCCACGTGTGTGCATGCATGCTTGCTTCTCTGAGTCTGAGTGCTTTTGTGTGTGCATCAAGCATGTTTGGGACAATTTTAAATCAAGAATAGCAAAACTTACCCTCTAGCAGGTTTAGCAGGCTTCCACTGCTTTGATACTTGTATATTAGAAGTTTTTCCTCATCAGTGGAATTGTAACCAACAAGGGGTAGAATGTTTGGGTGCTTCAAATTCCCAATCTGCCTCATTGTTTGGCCAAACTCCTCAAATGATACCTGCAATTTCTTCAATCTTTTGACGGCGTATACGATATTACCAAGCTTCACCTTGTACAGACTGCTGCTAGGGGTCTGACTTTGTAAGTCAGCGGTAGCTTCAAAGAGGTCATCCAATCCGAATCTTTCTTTCTCTTCAACAAAGAAAACGAGCTCTGAGCATCTTTCTTTAGGCTTCAAGTCTTCTTGAGGCACAGGTGGAGGAGTTTTCTGAGGAGAATGTGCCAGAGATTTCAGAATCTCCCTCTCTTTGGCCGAATCAGAGAACCTCTTATTCACAAAATAAGCTAATACAGAGAGAAATACAATGCCAAAAGCTAATGGGACGACGTATATGGCTTTGTCGTACCATTTCCTTTTGCCAGAACCAGGCTTGCTTCCATTAGATGGGTCTGCAGGATGTTCGACGGAACCAGCGTCAGTGCTATTTAGGGCCACGGAGTCTGCCACTATTGCCAATTTTTGAAGATTGTACATCTTCACTGCACTATGTTTCATAGAATAATGATTTAGATGCTTGAATTCCAGTTCGGGACGAGGAATAATTACAGTTAAATAATTGTTAGAGATATCCAAGGTCCGGAGATATTTCAACTTGAATAGAGGCACAGGCACCCTCCCAGTCAGAAAATTACTGCTTAGATTTAAATAGGTCAGGCTTCTGCAATTCAATATGGAGTGAGGAATATTTCCTTGGATGTGATTCTTTGCTAAGCTCAGGACTTGCAGGTGTTGGAGCCCACAAAGGGAGTCTGCATCAATTGTCCCAGTAAAGTTCTGCCTGTCAAGCCTGATTTGTGTTATAGCAGGAGGCTGAAAATTGCACTTGACTCCCCGCCACCTATACGAGCAAGGATGTGGCACTATCCCACTCCAGCTGATTCTCAGCACATTTTGGGGATCAATGGCTCTCATGAAAGTGAAGAAAGACTCAGTTTCGGACAACTCACCTCCTGAACATGCTGTGATGAAGAAAAACACGGTGATGTGTGCCAGGGCCTTCAATAGCAGATAGCAATTCCTCCTCCTCCACATTTTACTAACATCTACTTATTTGTTTGAACATTCGAAAACAGGATGAAAATGTGATCAAGGTGGAAAGTTTTAATCAGCAGTTTTTTCACTTTCTTTTAAGGTATGTCAAATCAGAGAAATGGACTGATACTACAAACATCACTCCTCCATTGTTTTTGTTCCTCAGACGAAGACATTTCTTTCATCATTTCCAAAGATTATGTAGATATGGCCAAAGTTTCAAATATTGTTCAATACTTCGTTGTCTTCTATGGGATACCGAAAAGCATATTAGAGATTCTTCACTATAGATATAATCAAAGTTGAGATTGACCCACAACCAGATATATTAGGCTGCGAATCCAGGCTCGGCGTTTGCTTGATAACAGTTTGAAGTTGGCCTTGCATGATTGTTCTTCTGAAATTATCACATTAATGAATGTTTGTAAAACCTCGGGTTACCGTCGGCCAAATTATTAAAAAATTACCCTGAAGTTTGGATGAAATTGAATTTAGTTTTTGGATTTTAAATTTTGATCGCTCAAACTGTTTTTTATAAAAATAGATTTTTTTTTATTAATTTTGATGTGAAAACATATTATTTAAAAAAAAATAACAAAGTGATGGAAACCTGAACAGAGAGGATTGTTTTTTATTAAAAAATAGTTCATTGTATTTAATTAAAAAAATTTAATAACTAATAAACCCAAAATTCATGATAACTTTGAGTAACTTAGGCCATTAGAATAACATGTCACGAACATCAGAATCAAAGGATATTTTGTAGAAAGCAATGCATGTCCTCTGGAACATCTGTGCTCAAAGAACATGCATTTTCAAAGCTGCCATCATTTAATTCATCGATTAAAAAAGAAAAAAAGAAAAAAAGAAGCTCATGTTTGATAAAACCAAGTGGGAATGGACATACGTGAAAAACATAAAGCAGTTGAGGGAAGTTGCACACACAAGACGACAAATTTGTGGGAATTTCTTCAACTTCAATTACAATGGAATTTTTCAATATTTTACTCCAAGAATCATGTTTACATTTGAAGCACCGTAGCTCATCGTAGGGATATCAGAAGCTGTCAGTGCTGGAGACCGACAAAAACTAACCTTCTGGGTTGGAAAAGCATTTGGATGTTTTTGCATCTGTTCATCATGTTAGGATTATTCATAACATTTCATCACCACTTCATCAAATGTTTATATTTGGCTAAAGAAGGAAAAACAGGTGAAATTACTTTATATTTGGCTAATAATAATAATGAGAACTCAAGGAGTTTTATTGCCCTTCGCTAGTAACGGCTTTGATTTGCTTGCATGGGACTTCTATAAATAACAAACTGGTGCCAGGGGAGAAGGGTGGAAATGTAGTAGTGCCGTGCCGTTCAGTCCATGATTATTAGCTGTCGTTTGTATGTATATCAGTTTCATTTGCGATAAGGTTCACTGAACCTCACAAGGATGAGATTTCTTCCAAAGCTGATCGATCATTAGGATAAAATGTTGAGAATAGATTATTAGATATTGGAATCACCAACATTTACAAAACAAGGTTTTTCTTTTTTCTTTTTTGTTTTGTGTGGATAAGAGAAGTATATTAACCAAAAAAAACAAAATAACAGCAATAGGGTAAAACTCACACAACTCAAAAACACAGACAAAACCCCACCTAACCTAAAGCAACGAACAAGAAAACTGGGACGTACCCCGGAGACAGAGGCTAAGAGGGCATGCCCTCAAAACGTAAACAAGAAATGAAAATATCATCAGAAAATCCTCATAAAATATGAAGTAGTATGTTAATATTCAAAGATACCATATTATGAAGAAGATTAACTTTAGAAACAATACAATTAACAATATCGCTATAAACAATTGAATTGTTGCGAGGAGCTTCACCATGGAGCCGAGCATTCCTTTCCCTCCAAATGTAGTAAACTACAACATCTAATATCAATATGGTTATCAACGATTTAAGAGAACTACCTCCACCCAAAAGAAAGAGCCGCAAAATGGTACTAATCCAGGATCTGCGCCAAAAAAGAATGAGGCATTTAGAACAAAGATCATACCAAATGCGATGAAAGAACATGCAGTAAAAAAATAAATCATCAAAATCTTCCCTACCACCCCCGTATAAAAAGCACTGGTCAACCTGAATGGAACCGTAGGACATGAACTTATCCCAAGTCGAAAGTGTCTCGTGAATAGCAAGCCATAAGATGAAAGAGAATCGCAGGATAGCATGTTTATGTCATACAAGCTCTCACCACTCCACTTTGTTCTATAATGGACGGATAGAATTCCAAACACTATGAATGGAGAAAATACCTTTAGGATCATCCTTCCAACACACAATATCAAACATCCTATCATCCAAGTGAAAAAAAAAAACAGGGGTACATCTAGTAGGAGTCCAAGTTCACTCTTGACCAGCAATAATACAACTCAACCTTGCTTCTCTACCCAAGCCAGAGTCAATAATAATTTTGTCCCCAAAAACCTTCACCAAGTGACCCCCAGGATGCCAATTATCAAACCATAGAGAAGTGGAACAACCATCACCTATGCGGTAGCATATAAACCTTCGAATAAGACTGCGAAGACCAAGAATCTTCCTCCAACTCCAAGAATAGTTCCTAGGACAAATCACCTCCTAAATACTCCTACCTCGCAACAAGTATGAATGTATCCAAGACGATTAAATTGAATGAACCAGTCTAATGCATATAGTCCATAAGTGTTTAACCATGACGGCTTGATTCTAAACCTTCAGATTTATATCACCTAAGCCCCCTTCCTCCTTTGGTAAGCAAATCTTATCCCAAGAAATTTTAGCACCACTTAAAGCAAGATTACTATCATTCCACAAAAAAGATCTCAACAAAGAAATGATTTTCACAACAACAGCCTTCGGAAGAATGAATAGAGAAGACCAGTATAGGTGAATAGAGAAGAGAAAGGATTTGATAAGCTGAAGTCTAGCCGGATATAAAAGAGTGCAATTAATTCACTCTTAGCCTTAGCCATAATATGGTCCACAAGGATCAAACAATTAGGAGATGTGAGTTTTTTAGTAATAAAAGGAACACCAAGGTACCTAATGAGCAACTTCCCTTCCTTGTAATCGAGAACATTAAGAAGCTGCATTTTAGTATCAGGCTTAACACCATATAGGAACATGCTACTCTTGTTATTATTAGGAGACAAACTAGACAAAATCCAAAATTGATCAAGGCTATGGTTAATTAAGGAAACCATAACCACCTTAGCTCGACAAAAAATCATCAAATCATTAGCAAAACACAAGTGAGTAAGATGCTCCTTCTCACAATGCTAGTGAAATATAAAGTCATTTTCTCTAACCATCTAACCTATCAAACCTGAGAAAACTTCCATAGCAAGAATAAACAAGTAAGGCAATACATGATCTCCTTGCCTTGACCCTTTACCACTAGGAAAGAAACCATGAACCTCACAATTGATAGAGACTAAAAATATAGAAATAGAGATACATTCAGCAATCCAGTTAACCATACGGGAAGGAAAACCAAACATATGAAGAACAACCAATAAAAAGTCTCACCTAACTGAATCATAAGTTTTCATCAATTCCACCTTCAAAGAACACCTAAAATGACCCTCTCTCTGATAATAATTATGAAGAAGCTCTTGAAATGATAAGATGTTATCACTAATATTTCACCTCTCAACAAAAACAGAATGAAATGGGCCATCTAAATCTGGAAGCATACTCTTAACTCTATTAGCAATAATCTTTGCAATGCATTTGTAAATGGATTACAACAAGAAAGTCATAAAATCCTTAACCCTTGAAGGATTAGGAACCTTAGGATTTAAAGCTATAGTAGTAGCATTCACCTGTTTGAGTAACTGGCCAGAATTGAAGAAAGACCAAACAACATTAATAGTGTCTCGACTAACAATACTTCAAGCTTTCTTAAAGAAACCCATATTGAACCTATATGGATCGGGATTCTTATTATCTTTAAAAGAGAAGAGGACCTTCTGAATTTCATCATCACTAATATGAGTTTCAAGACTCATGGTTTAAGAAGAAGATAACCGCCAAGAAAAAGCCTCACAAATAAAAGAATAGTCAATACTAGAATTTGAACGAGACCCCCCAAAATATTCTCAAAGTAGTTAATAATGGTGTCATTTACCTCCTTTGCATCAGTAATAAAAGTGTCAATATCATTATGAATGAAAAGATATTTTTTGCGACAGTGATGATACTTGACCGAGTTAAAGGAAAACTTTGAATTCTTGTCCTTTAAATTCAACCAATGAACTCGATATTTTTTCCTAATACCAGAATTTGACCGAGACCCCCCAAAATATTCTCAAAGTAGTTAACAATGGTGTCATATACCCCTTTTGTTCAGTAATAAAAGTGTCAATATCATTATGAATGGAAAGAATTTTTTTACGACAGTGATGATACTTAATCGAGTTAAAAGAAAACTTTGAATTCTTATCCCTTAAATTCAGCCATTGAACCCGATATTTTTGCCTAATAAACCTCTCATCGGCTTGAGCAAGTCTCACATACTCCTTTACCAATATAGACTCAGTTCTATGAATATCCAAATCAAGAGGGTTTTGCTACACCAGACATTGAGCATCTTTTATGGCTTTCTTAGCCATCAAAACCCTCTTCGGTATCTTAGCAAAAAACTTCTTATTAAATTCTTTCAAAACAACCTTAACATACTTTAACTTTTTACACAAAATGACCATCAAGTACTAGTGACTTTCTCCACCTAGGCCTTGACAATAATCTGTACAAAGTGAGGATAATCAACCTAAAAATCAAAATACTTGAAAGGAACCTTCCTTTTAGGTATGTACACAAGCTTAACTAACATCCAAAAATGATTCAAGATACCAAAAGCATGCAAAAATAGCTCTAGAAACTGCAAAATCACACTTCCATTTCATATTAATAAGCACATTATTACATTGCTGATTAATCCAAGTAAACATAGAACCAAAGAATCTAAGGTCCTCTAAACCTAATTGAATAAGATTATTAAGGTTATTTTTTCATAACGGCCACCATATAGCACCACGTCTCTTCTTATCTAGAGAATAAATAACATAAAAATCACCCATAAGAATCGATGAAGTGGACTCTCAACCATCACTATGACTCACAATATCAAACCATAAAGCCTCACGTTTAAACAAACTATTATCTCTATAAATGATAGAAGCGTTGAAGCAAGTATTGGTACCCAACATATTAACACAAACATAAATAAACTAATTCGAACTACCTAAAACATCCACCTTCACCACATCAGCATCCCAACAAATTCAAATTTGAATGCAACATGAAAAATCATAATAATACAAGAAAGACCAATTTTGAAGAAGAAGAAATCTAGAAACACTATCTTTATTTCTTTCTCTAACTTGAGTTTCAACTAACCCAAAAAATCCACCTTTTCATGTTGGACAAGACGACGCAATTATAAATGCTTTATAGAATCATTCAAACCTCTAACATTACAACATTTGATAAACATAGAAAATGTAGAGAGGAAGACAAATAACAACACAAAGATTACCTCAATTTACCTGTGCAAGGAGCCTAATTTCTTTTTCTTCTTGGAAGAACCTACCAAAACCTTCTTCTTTTTCTCAAGAAAGTCTTTATCCTTATTTGCAACTTGATTAACATTTCACTTGCTGACATAATTTAAATAAGATTAAGGAGGACTTACCAAAATTAAAAGCATAGACTCTTGATTAGTACACTCCCTATCCATATCACATTCCCTAACTTCAATATCAATCTCCTCCTTATGCCCATTGAACTCACTTATAGAAGAAAGAGATTGGATAAATTTTCCATTAATGGTCTTCCAAGTAATAGTGTTGGATTCGACAGTCCTTTGATCTAAAATAGTACATGTACCCCTTTCTCTTACATTATATCTCCTCATAAACAATTCATAACATAATTAGAAAAATGAATTCTCATTTTTAATGAGTACATTTGGACATTAGATAAGTATAAAGACTAAACATTAAGAGAGAAAAATATGATATTTTGCATTATCATCAATAACATAGTTTAATACATGTTGCGACTGGCGAAATAATACAGTTTGGTACACTCTCCATCGAAAGGAAAATGAGTCATCATTACATGTGGCCCACTCCGGTCACCATTACTGATCTTTCTTGATGTCATTGGATTCATTTCATCGAGATCTTTATGATGATATTGTTAGTGTCGTAATTGGAGTTTCAATGTGTCTCACTTGCCTTTGAACGGAGAGTGTGATCCACTTTTGTCAAAATTGATGACCTTTCTTAGTGTCATTGAATTTATTTTATCGAGATCTTTTTTATGGTAGTAGTGATGTCATAATAAAGTTTCAATATACTTTTAAAATCTCTTTATTTTTTTCTCTCTCCTCTGTCCTCATTTTAACTAATATAAGTTTATTTAACAATTTCTTTGAAATACAACATTTTCATTTAAAAATATCTTAAGATGATATATTTTTTTTAATCACGGTGCTAAACTATTTTATTTCTCCAAAACTTTTGATAATATTTGACCAATTTTGTTTTCAAATGGTGTTCGTAACAAAAAATAGCCTGATATATTCCTTTAAAATATGCTTTCAAAGGATTGGCTTCTGAAATTAGCACATGTAAATTGTAAGGTCATCTTTTATGTACTTTTATCCTCGCTCTATGAGCATTATCATAATACAACTCAATATAAAAAACCAGTATGATATTAGAGGAAAATCTAAAGAAAAGAAAAACAAACAAGAAAAGAAACTTATTTTAATTTCTACATCACTAATTAAAACCACTATTTACATTACTATTTTCAGAAAATAAAATATTACTCTTTGAGATTTGCTTTTCAAAATACTTTTTATTTAAAAATATATTAAAATAATATTTTTATTTCATTTAACAAAAATAATTTAACATCACCACTTCAAAATCATTAAAAAAAAATTAAAACAAAAAAAATTCAAAATTTTTCATAAGCATTTACACTCACTCTTAGTGGTCACCGAAGTTGATATGGAAATGGAAACAGGAGGGAGGAGAGTACACGTAAGGGAAGATCCCAACACCAGATATGAGCTCGAAGACCATCAGCAAGAATATATAAAGAGCAATACATAATTTTTAAATTCAGTTTCTAACCTTTCTGTTATTTACCAGCTATAAGGCAAGAGACAAATTTAAACAAATTAGACAAACTTATGGACCCGTTAATAAACTTCCCACGTTCTGCGGATATGGATACGAAGAA
>Ga0307507_10012184_pt1 | contig 10671 bp, 2 predicted proteins | sample 7_EM_MG_FD_207223 | JGI IMG/M metagenome (GOLD analysis project Ga0307507, IMG submission 207223) | Populus trichocarpa ectomycorrhiza microbial communities from riparian zone in the Pacific Northwest, United States - 7_EM | ecosystem: Host-associated > Plants > Roots > Unclassified | place... | reverse complement strand
TATAAGCGTTTTAAGCGTGGTATGCGTGGTAGGCATTCGATTTGTATGGTAAGATCACCCAAATTCGATGCTGTGTGGGCGAGGCTCGCTTAATTTGATTTTCGCAGCACTTTCGAAAAGAGTAGTAGGGCCGCTATCGCTTTAGCGAACGGCTGTCCTAACGCCTTAAGGAAGGCGTTTGGGATACCATCGGCCCCAGGGGCGCTGTATGGGAGGCGGTCTCTTATTACCCTCTGCACGTTATCCTTATCAATATACGGGAGCTGTTCTGTGGGCAGGGGGTACTGGTACCCCTCCATGTCGCTTTAGGTAGTTATATATTAACTATAATACAGTAGAGTTTGACATGCCTGCTTATCTAGGCCTCTACCCCAGTTTTCCAGTGGCTTATTCCTACCCTTAGGCGTCACCACCTTCTACGGTTAAGGCCGGGCCAAAACCTCTCCCGCCTGAGTAACTCCTGTTTGCTCCTTAAGCATATCTCACCGGCATACCGCCCTAGAGGCGAACGGTCCCATCTATTAATATACCGACACACGTATCCATTCTCTCAAGCCATATAGCAGTCTCTCCGGCCAGGACGTGATCCTACCTGCCTACTAGGTGCACCAAGGGTCAGAGCCTAGCTAAGGGGTAAGGACCTTAGAGCTAGCAGTGGCTGCTATATACTACGCCCCGCAGGAGACTAGTAGTATAGGGGCGCAATACCCTATACTGCTGCTAGTTCCCGTTTCGCGTTGCCTGTAGGAGTCTCCTTATGACAGGCCGACCGTGTCTTGCAGGAGGGGGCCGTAGAGACGCTAGGTCCTATGCCAGGCAACCTACTCCCCCCTCTCCTACTAACTAAGCTTGTGTCCCCCCTTTCTATAAGCTAGCCTATATCTCTAACTGTTAAGTCCTCGTCCGACTGGCCTGTGTTTCCCCTACAGCCTCCCCTATATATATGCATTAGGTTGCGTGCACCACGCCTATTAAGACCCTCCTGTAAGTCGCCTTATATATATGCATCAGGTTGCGTGCACCACGCCTATTAAGACCCTCCTATAAGTCACCTTTTAACGCTATAGGGCCGTCGAAGCTGGCCTGTGTTTCCGCTGCCTAGAGCTTTGCCCGTGTTTCCACCTCGTTAAGCCGTCTGGTCGCCGTCGCGTCACTATCACGTCGCTGTCAACCAGGTCGCGCGCACCACGCCTATTAAGACCCTCTTCTGAGTTACCTGGGTGTACCGGATACCAGATAGGCCCTTAAAGGGGCCTTAATAAGTTCTCTAGGCAGGGCCTTAACAAGTTCTTCACGGTGGCCTTAGGGCCTTAATAAGTTTCGTATAAAGTATCTGCGACGCGTTAACCTTAATAAGTTCTTATAAAAAGAGGTTCCCTACGCCCTCGCCGTATCCTCTTAGTCTCAGAGCTAGTGCAAGCCTAAGGGTGTCCTGTTGTACGCCTAGGACGCGTCCGCATCCGCTGGCTTAATAAGGCCAGTTTCGGCCCTAGCTACGAGCTAGGTAGTCGTACGTTAGGTGGTTTTTGTATCCCAGTTTCCCTTGATTAATTGCCCCCCTAGATGGTAGGACAGGAGCCTTAGCGGGGGCAGTAGGGCTCCTAGTGTTATTGAGGGCGATGCATCGTACGCGTCGCGGGCTCAACACCACAGAGCCGTAACGACAGCGCGCTGCATGCGCTGCGACGGCTCCCTACCATCGCCTCTGCACTTGGCCATTATGAGGAACGATTTCCTGATGATGTTTCCACCCGCGGCGACGTGGACGCGTGCAGTAGGGCTTCGCGGGCCATAGAAAGTATTATATAGAGTTCTATAATAAATAAAGAATTAATTAATATAGGCCTATTGCCCTATGCCCTATATTAGGCATATACCTAGCCTATCTACTAAATAAACCCTACTAAAACTCCAACTATATATAATGCATACTACACGCTGTGTATATAGCGTATAGGCCTAGTATATACTAGGACTTATAGTTTAACACTCTAGTAAGAAAAGTAGGTTAAGTAGTAGGTTCTGTCTGTAGCTTATATAGAGCATAAGTATAATATATGTAATGGAAGAAACTAAACTTACTAGAGCTCTTACCTCTACTACAACAGCCTATTATCTATTTACTCACTAATGCTAAATATTAGCTGTGTATATATAAGGAATGTGCAAGGTAAGCTTACCCCTTTAATAGTAGGTAAATAGTAAGGGGGACTCCTTATAGTTACCCAGCGGGGTTAGGCCGCGTTATATATATAGTTAGCGTATGCTAAATATATATAGGTAAAATACTAACCCTATGTTTTAAGCTAGTGGAGGGAGTAAATAGGCTAACACACTATTTCTCTCTTATTAGTATACGCCTAGTATAAGCATATATTAACCTATGGTTAGTAGAAGATATTAGGGGTTTATATATATAAAGTATATATATATATAAGCTGCGACGGGCTCGTATAAATGCTTTTAAACCGAAGCTTGTAGATTGCTACTATATAAGAATACTAAGCTAAGGAGAAGAAGAAGAAGAAGACTATTAGAGACTAATAAGATATAAGGGGTTACCAAGGCGCTAGTGGCAAGCGAGCCAATAGTAGTACTGGCAGAATATGGCAGAATCTAGCAGATTGCCCAGAAATGCGGCAAATTGCCCTAGAAACGGCAATGTAGCAGGTAACGCGCTCTAGCACCGTCATATCACCCCCCTCTCCCAAAAAAGCCTGCCCTTAGGCTTTATCTAAGTTCTTTGTTATTATCTAGATTATTATAGTTATCTAACCCCTCTTCTTAGCATTTAATCTAGCTGTCTAATTTGCGTGGTAGTCTAGGGAGGTCTAGGTAGGCTAAGTAGAAATCTTATAGCTTATAGGGAGAGTACTTAAAATTAGATACGGAGTACTATTCTAGATCTTAATTATAACCTACCTAGCTTATATAGTGTTACGGGACACCTACATAACACCTTATATACGTCCACCTGTTTCTACTAACGCAGCAAGAAGAGACTGACCGCGAGACGGCAATCTGTTGGCAATCTACGGCAATCTGTTGGCAATCTACGGCAATCTAATAGCAATCTGCCGCATTCTGCTATATTCTGCTAAGTCCAACGAATCCTGCCAAGTTCTGCCAGAACCGCTCCTTAAATCCTATCCTGCTCCGTGCATGTGTCGACCAAGCAACGAAACTAATAATATATACCCTTTCTCCCCGTTTCCTTACCTTCTCTCCTTACGTAACGTCTTAACTTTATTACGCAGTTTATGTACATAGCTTAATAATATCTACTTTGCTATATATTACCATCGCTTGTGCTCGCTCCGTAATACTACGTTGCGTTAACCTTATATACCACCCTCCGAAATGTAGAACGACCCTAAAGCCCCTATAACAGCCGCTGGCATCATGTCCGCACTCTAAGAACAATTGGCAGAGATATAGAAGTCCTTTATAGACGCCCTTGCATAGAACTAAGCTACTTTAACTTAACAACAAGCCGAATAAGAGGCATGATACCTGCAAATAATTAAGGACCTTTAAGAAGAAGTTCGCACCCTTAGGATACCCATACTAGGGCCCCAAGACCGAATGCCTTCTCTGGAGACGAATATGCGGGACAAGAGTCCCGAACCTATAGTAACTATTCATCCCGAACCAACTACTGCACCGTAACAATCTGAACAACTACTAGACCCTCTAATATTTACTGGTAAATAATAAGAACTCTAATTATTCCTAAGCCAGCTTAAAAATAAGCTAACTGGTAATACTAACTGCTACCTAACTAAAGCCAACCAACTCTGCTACGCCCTAAGTCGACTAGGAGGAGATATAGCTGACTTTATTAAACCCCTTTAACCGAACTTAGTATAAAGTCTAGTTGTACTACTTAAAGCCATATACGGTGACCCGAACCGTTAAGCTACTGCTTAGAGGAAGATAAACCACATAACTTAAGAAACGAAAAGTTTCCCAGTATACTTCTCTAAATTCAACCGTTACGTAAAGGAAATAGGCTGGAATGACTCCATACTGGTTAACAGCCTTATTAAGTCCCTAAGCCCTAAACTAAAAACCTCCCTAATAAGTATAGACCTACTAGGAGCTCTTAATGCCTGCGCAAATGTTATTAATAAATGGTATAATAATATACTACGCCTGACACCGAAGTCCACTCCTCAATACAATATAACAGCCCCGTAAATGTCCACTAAGTTATTATCTTAGCCTAAACACCCTGACGCCATGGATATTAATACAGGGACCCTAGAATACGCTCCACTAGGGTCCCCTAAATAAGAACAACGTATTAAGCTAGGCCTTTACTTTAAATATAAAAGCAAGGAATATATCTTAAGATACTACTCCGTCCCTATACCCCAACACGACTTATGAACGGCTAACACTAATAACCGTTTACTATATTAATCCTCTAGTTACCGTCTCCGATCTTTACCTGGCTCCAGCCCTGCGTCTAGTAAGCACTATTTACAAGGACAAAGTTATAACCGACGTTCTATAGGAACCCCTTCCTACTCGCCACTAAAAGGCACGTCCTGGAGTTAAGTTGCTCTCTAGGATAGCTATATTACAGGATCTTGTTAAATATATTAGATATTACAAAACCTAACTCTTAGGATTATAGTATAACCGTTAACTGCCGTCTTTGGCAGAAAGGTTAATAGGCTAATACTTAAGTCCTAATTAACACAGGAGCTAGCGGCATAGGATTTATTAATAAAATCTTCACATAAGACAATAGGTTTACCCTAACACCCCTTAACCGGCATATTAATATATTTGGATTTAATAGCAAACGCACTATCTTGGGCCGTATTACTTATATAGCGGCCCTAAGACTCTGATACCTAAACCATAAAGAATTAATTAAGCTCTTTATAACTACCTTAGGTTACCTAGTAATCCTCAAACAACCCTGGATAAAGCTATATAAGGTAACCATTAATTGGGACAACCTTAAGCTTCTATTTACCGCCTCCTACTACAAGTAGAAGTGCCTTACAACTCGCTGCTTAAACCCTAAACCGAAATCTGGAAAATCTATTAAGATCCACTAGTCTAAAATTTCCACTAACGTCCACCCTATACCTAAAAAGTCTACCCAATTCCACCTACTAGAGAATTCTACCAAATTCCACCAATATAAGACTTTCACCGACGACCACCAAGAACCTAAAAATAATGTATAACTACATAAACTAACTCTAACTACTGCACCCAGAACCAAGTAGAAGCTTAAGCTTAACATATAAAAGTATTAGAAGAACTAGTATTTTACTATAAAAAGGATACTTAAAGAACTCGAACCTAAATCTAATACTAACTCTATAACCAACACCAAACCTAAACCCGAATAAGAAACTATATAAGAAACTAAGGATAATCTAAGCTTGCTTAACACCTTAGACATCTATATAATTGGAGCTACTCCGCTAGCACAACTTGCCAGGAAACCAGAACACATAATCTTCGCTGTTATAATAGCTGATATTAAGAAGGCCTTAGCACTAAAGAAGCATACTAACCCCGCCACAAAGGTACCAGTAGAGTACCATAATTATTTAGATATATTCTTATAAAAGAAAGCCAATAAGCTACCGGAACGCCGTCCATATAATTATAAGATTGTAGTTAAAGAAGGAAAACATCCTAGATTCGGACCCTTATATGGGATATCCCAAAACGAACTCTAAGTACTATGGAAGTACTTAGACGAACATCTAGATAAAGGTTTTATTAGAGCAAGTTTATTACCTATAGCCGTACCAGTAATCTTTGTTAAGAAACCTAGCGGCGGTCTATGCTTCTATATAGACTACCAAGCCCTTAATGCTATTACTGTTAAAAACCAATACCCAATCCTATTAATCCAAGAGACACTAAACCAATTAAGTAAGGCTCGCTTCTATACAAAGCTTGATATTATCCACGCATTTAACCACCTTTGTATTACAAAAGGAGACAAATAGCTTACTGCATTTTGTACTCGATACGGATTATTCAAATACTTAGTAATACCATTTAGCCTTACAAATGCCCCAAGTTTATTTTAACACTTTATAAATAATACCCTGCGCCTATACCTAGACGTCTTTTGTACTGCTTATATTGACGACATCTTGATATATAGTAATAATCTGGCTAAATACCAAAAATATGTTAAACTAATCCTGCAAGCCTTGCGCGAAGCCGGTCTATAATTAGATATAGATAAATACAAGTTCTATAAAACAGAAGTCCTATACCTTAGACTTATTATTTCTATAAACGGCGTATAAATGGACCCTAAGAAGGTTAAAGTAATTGTAAACTAGCAAGAACCTAAGAACGTTAAGGACGTAAAAGCCTTTATAGGCTTCGCCAACTTCTACTAATAGTTTATTAATAACTTCTCCGCCTTAGTTTTACCCCTTATAGCCTTAACCCAAAAGGACAAAGCCTTTATCTTTAATAAGGAATGTAAGAAGGCCTTTGCTTATCTAAAGGTTATATTTACCACTACACCTATGCTTTAACACTTCGACCTAGACTGAATAAGCGTTATAGAAGCTAACTTATCTAATTATATTACTGGAGGCATTCTATCTTAATATAATAAGGAAGGAGTATTGCACCCTATAGCATACTTTTTAAAATGACTAAGCCCAGCTAAATGCAATTACGAGATCTACGATAAGGAATTACTGGCAATTATTAGATGCTTTAAGCAATAGTAACCAGAACTAAAAGAAACTAAATTCCTAATTAAAGTTCTTAGTAACCATAAGAACCTATAGTACTTTATAACTACAAAACAGCTAAGCCACCATTAAGCCCGCTGGTTAGAATATCTATCCCAATTCCAATTCTTAATCATATACCGCCTAGGTATTTAAGGCCAGAAGCCTAATACCCTAACCTAATGTTCACAGGACGCACTAGCTTAAGAAGAAGTATGCTCTTACTATAATCAGACTCTACTCTGCCCTAAGCTATTTAATCCCCCTATTAAAGATCTTACGGTACACGCCCTTAAAATAACCGATTAAACTATTAAACAGATTATAGTTGATAAATATCCAAATAATGAATTTATCTAAGAGACGCTTAAGCTAATTTAAGACGGCGTTAGACGCTCTAAAAAGGTTTCTCTAAGTAAATGCGAAGTCCGCGGAAACTATTTATACTACTAAAACCGCCTAGTTATCCCTAATCACAATAAACTTAAGCTTAAGCTCCTTGAACATATATATAACCTACTAGTAGCCGGCCACCCAGGCCGAGGAAAAACCCTAGAACTGCTCCAATAAGAATACTACTAGCCGAACATACATAATACGATATAAAGGTACGTCTTTAGCTGCTATACCTGCCGACGAGCCAAAGCTTCGTATAAGACGTATAACGGCTTTTTAAAGCCACTGCCTGTTCCGGACCGAAGATGGAAGGATATCTTAATTAACTTCATTGTTAATCTCCCCGTAAGTAAAGGATGCACGAATATTATGGTAGTTATAGATCGACTATTTAAGATAAGATACTTAATCGCCTGCCCTAATATATTAACACCTACCGTTGCCCAACTGTTCCTGGATTACGTATAGAAACTCCATAGACTCCCCAAAACGATTGTCTCTAATAAAGGCCGCTAGTTTGTCTTAGTGTTCTAGAAAGAACTAACTACCTAACTCCGTATTAAAGCACTGTTGTCTATAGTATATTACCCAGAAACGGATGGTCAAACGGAACGTGCAAATGCTATAATAGAACAGTATATTCGGATATATACGTTGTATTTGTAGGACAACTGGATAGACTGGCTTATATTTGCTAAATTTACTGCAAATAACTCCGTCTTAGAAACCATAAAGGTCTCCCCGTTTCTGGCTAATTACGGCCAGCACCCGCGAATGGGTTTTAAACCCTTTAGTAATATTCCTCGCCTAGCTTATTAGGCCTTATAAGTTGCAGAAGCAAACGAATTTATAAAGAAGATAGAAGAACTATAAGAGTTCCTTACTAACGAAATAATATAGGCCTAGTCTGTCTATAAAGCCGTAGCAAATAAGAACTGAACCCTAGCACCAGCTTACTAAATTGGTGACTTTGTCTGGCTAGACGCAAGAAATCTGAATACGAAACGACCTACTAAGAAACTTAACTGGAAGAACGCCGGCCCTTATAAGGTTGGAAAAGTTATCTCTCCTTATGCCTACCAACTAAAGCTCCCTAATATGGTTAAAATCCACCCTATATTCTATACGTCAGTCCTCCGCCCTACCGCCCCTGTATTAGATGCCCTACCTGGACAGATCTAAGACCCTCCCCCACCAGTTAAAGTAGATGGTGAGGATAAGTACCTTGTTAAAAGAGTTAACGACATTAAGTACGATAAACAGAAACGCAAATATATATACCTTATGAAATGGAGAGGCTTTACTAAGCCCTCATGGGAACCCGTTAACTCTATAGGACTTACACAAGCCGCAGAAGACTTTCACGAACTCCACCTAGAACTACCACAGCCCCATCTCGCAGAAGCTCGAGTTTAAAGGGGGGGTACTATCACGGGACACCTCCGTAACACCTTACACACGTCCACCTGTTTCCACCGACGCAGCAAGAAGAGACTAACCGCGAGATAGCAATCTGCTGGTAATCTACGGCAATCTAATGGTAATCTACCGCATTCTGCTATATTCTGCCAAGTCTAACGAATCCTGCCAAGTTCTGCCAGGACCGCTTCTCGAATCCTATCCTGCTCTGTGCACGTGTTGACCAAGCAACGAAACTAACAATATATACCCTTTCTCCCCGTTTCCTTACCTTCTCTCCTTACGCAACGTCTTGACTTTATCACGCAGTTTATGTACATAGCTTAATAATATCTACTTTGCTATATATTACCATCGCTTGTGCTCGCTCCGTGACATATAGTATTTTAAGGTACTACGGTCTTTCTTAACTGCTAAGATCTCTTTAACTTCCTATTCCTTATCCTCTGCAATCTAAATTAGTAATAGGGGGTCGTTGTACTATCTAGGCAATAGGTTATCCGTGGCCTTTTATAGTTGGTTTAAAGAAAAGACAGGGTGGATCTTTATTAACTCTAGTAGCTTAACCTTAAAAGAGTGCCCTACCTTCTTAGGGATTTTATAGGGGCTAGCTATTTAGTAGTCTAGCTTATAGCTTAGCCTTTAGGTCTTCTAGTTCTTTGTTAACACCTATACCTTATCTTTTACGTAAAAGTCTACCTTGTAATAATATTGGTTCACGTCAGCCTCTTTTTTCTCTTATACCTTTTTTATAATTACTTAGGCAATCTCCTAGGCTCCGTACATTCTCTTAGTAAATGTCTAGGCCTCTTTATAGCTAAGGCGTTTACGGGCCGTTATAGGTCCTATAGGTCTATCCTAATCAAAGGATGTTTGTGGCTTGTATTTATAGAGTAACTTAAACAGTAATATTCCTATACTATTATAAGGGAGCGTAAGCTGTGCGTAGTCTATTATAGGTAGTAGTTCCAACTAGTTGTCCTAGTAGTAGTTAATAAAGGGGCAAAGTTGCTAGTTAAGGTATTAGTTTATAATCTTAGTTTAGCTATTAGTCTAAGGGTAAAATATAGTAGAGAGCTTAATCTTAATCCTAAGGATGCGGCAGAATTCGTTCTAGAAGTCTAATATAAATTAGGGTCTATAGTTAGAGATAATTAACTTAGGAGCGCCATAGATCTAGTAAATGTTGTTAATATATATATAGGCTATATCTTTTATAGTTATAGTCTTAAAGCAGGAGAGGGAAATGGCTTGCTTACTTAGTTAGTTAACTACTATAAAGGCCATATTATAGCCATATTTATCCTTTAGAAATAATTTAAAGTCCATTATAATATACTGCTAAGGGCGTTTAGGAACTAGCAGTGGTTATAACTATCTAGGGGTTTAATCCCTAGGGGTATCTACCTATTTATAAGCATAATAATTCTTAATAAATTGTTCTATATCAGACAGAAGTCCTTACTAGTAGTAGTAAGGCGCTAAAGGTTAATAGGTCTTATCTTAACTAGGGTACGCTATAGAGACTTAATAGTGGGCTTCATAGATTAGCTCCGTTTATAGGTTATTAACGTCTAAAACTATAAGCCGTTCTTAGTATAAGAGCAGTCCGTCTTCTATTTCTAAATTAGGGTTACCTTCTATAGCTTAGTTACGGAGGGCTTTTAGAGATTTGGCTATGCGGTTTACAATTAAGATATAGCTAATTAGTCCTATTAGTTCCTCTAGGATCTCTCCTTCTATAGGCGCCAGCTTATTTTATTTAGAGCTTAGTTTCTTAAGGATATATAGGTTAAGCTATTTGGGACAGAGGAGGGCATATATCTGGTGCTAAGCCTTTAGCTTATTCTATAGTTCCACGTCCTATTCTCTCTAGGTAAGGGTATTAGCTTTAGAATTTTACCTACTAGGGCAGTATATAATCATAAAGAAGAATTAGAAGAGTATTTTAGCCCATCTAGCCTATTAACCGGTAAGCTGCTTTATTATTATTGTCGGAATATAAGGACAGCAGTTACGTGGTTACGTGTCGTCGTCGTGTCTTTAATTAGTCATCCTTATGGTGACTAATCAGCCCCCTACTTAGGCACTGCGATCCTTATAATCCTTTGCTATCAAG
>Ga0307507_10012182_pt1 | contig 10672 bp, 10 predicted proteins | sample 7_EM_MG_FD_207223 | JGI IMG/M metagenome (GOLD analysis project Ga0307507, IMG submission 207223) | Populus trichocarpa ectomycorrhiza microbial communities from riparian zone in the Pacific Northwest, United States - 7_EM | ecosystem: Host-associated > Plants > Roots > Unclassified | place... | reverse complement strand
CCCACCCCACATGGGCGGACGCACCGCGGGAGCCGGACTCGCGACGCTGCTGCCCGAAGGGGTGGACGTCACCGTCGTCGAGACGGTCGACGAGAACCCTCAGGCTCTGCGTGCCGCGCACGTCGTCATCACCGCGCTCTCCCCGGTGACCGCCGAACACCTCGCCACCGCCCCGGAGTTGGAGCTGGTGCAGTGCGCGAGTCACGGCTTCGACTACGTCGACCTGGAGGCCGCCCGCGCCCAAGGGGTCGTCGTCTGCACCATCGGTTCCAGCGGTGCCGAGGCGCAGAACGTGGCCGAGCAGACCTTCGCCCTGATGCTGGCGCTGGCCAAGCAACTCGTCCCCGCACACACCGCACTCGTCGAGGGCGACTGGGCGCTCCCCTGCCTGCAACGCTCCCTGACCGAGCTGTCCGGCAAGACCCTCGGCATCGTGGGACTGGGCGCCATCGGGCAGCAGGTCGCCCGCCGTGCCGCCGCGTTCGACATGACCGTCGTCTACGCCGGCCGACGCGCCGTCCCCGAGGAGACGACGGCCGGGCTCGGCGGCGCCCGTCACGTCCCGCTCGACGAACTGCTGCGCCTCTCCGACTACGTCACCCTGCACGCGCCGCTCACCGACGAGACCCGGCATCTCCTGAACGCGGAGCGGCTCGCGCTCCTCAAGCCCACCGCGTTCGTCGTCAACACCGCGCGGGGCGCCCTCATCGACCAGGACGCCCTCGCAGACGCCCTCGAAGCAGGCGCCCTCGCGGGTGCGGGCCTCGACGTCTTCGACCCCGAACCGCCGACCACGGCCCTGCGTCTGCTCAAGTCTCCGAACGTGGTGCTCTCGCCGCACGTCGGCGGTGTGACCCGGGAGACGGTGATCCGGATCGCGCTGGCCGCCGTGGAGAACGCCGCCGGTTACCTGACCGGTAGACCGCCCGGTGATGTCGTCAGCTGAGCCGGTCCGCGATCTTCGCGGGGCGCAGTGACGGCGCTCCCGTACCGGCGATCGACAGCGATCCGGGGCTGGCCGTCACCGAGTCGGTCAGCCAGCGCTGCGTGGCGGAGCCGTCGCGGACCTTGAGGACGATGTCGGCGCCCGGGTCCTTGGTGGTGGAGGTGAGCGCGAGCTCCGAATCCCAGCGGGGCAGCAACTCGCCCTGCACGGTGAGGTCGTAGCGGACATCGTTGCCACGCCTGGCCTTCGCGTCCGCGCAGGTGCCGAGTACGACGACACCGGCGTCCGCGTGCGAGTCCAGGCACAGTCCAGGGCTCGCCACGCTGCGCAGCAGTCCGTCGGTGTCGTAGGACCACTCCTGGGTCTGCGCCGACGAGCACACCGCCAGGCTGGTCCCGGCGCCGGCCTTCGCGGTGCCCTGGATGTCGAGGCACAGGTCGGCGGCGGCGTTGTGCAGTCTCGTCCGCTGGGGTGCGGCGGGGAGCCGGGCCGTACCGGGTGCCGACGACGACACGTGACCGGAGCCGCTGTTCGTGGTGCTGGAGGCGACCGGGTCGGCGGTGCCGTCGTGGTCCGGCCACAGGCTGACGGCGAGCACGGTCGCGAGAACTCCGGCACCGACCAGGCCGGCGCCGACGAACAGCGACCTGGACGACCGGGCCGACCGGGCCGCGTCCACGATACGGCGGCCGGGGGCGGGGAGCCGGGACAGCAGACGGTGCCGTCCGTTGCCGCCGCTCGGGCGCCCGCCGTGCCGGGAGGCGGTCCTCGTCCGCGCGTCGCGCGGGGCGCGGCCGGGACGTGATTCGAGGTAGGGGCGGGCTGCCCAGCCGAGTACCGCTTCGGCGAGGAGGACTCCCAACCCGCCTTCGAAATAGCTGAGTTGTTCGGCGGCGAAACGGCAGTAGCGGCACTGGGCCAGATGCTGCTGGACATCCGGCAGCAGTGCGCCGCCGCGCCGAATCGGGACGTCGAGGAGGCGGTTGTAGAAGCGGCAATCCTGGGTCGGCGCGAGTTCCCGGTGGGCGCGTACACAGCCTTCGCGGAATTTTTCGTGCGCCTGCTGGAGAGCGGCCGACGCGTTGTCGGTATCCATCCCGAGCAGTGCCGCCGGCACGGTTATCGACTCGGCCTCGACCTCGGTGTGCCACAGCAGACACTGGGCGAGCGGCTGAAGAGTCTGGAAAGACCGCTCGGCGAGCTTGCGATTTTCGGGTGTCATGGACTTGGCAGCACGCATGGCGCGCCCCCCGAAGGGTTTCTCCAGGTCCGGCAGAACACCGGATATTCGCTCTTCCGCGGACCACTCCCGGATCGTGTCGCGAACGGTCAGCAGCAGCCGGGGGCGCAACGCCACACCGTGCTCGCCGAACGTCAGCCGGTCGAACACCCGGTGGAAAGCGGCGGCGGCAGCCATCGCGGGGACACTGCCCGTGGCGGTGAGACAGACGCCCGCGTAATCCTGGACCGGCTGCCAGTGCCGCGCCATCAGCAGCGCGACGGAATGAGCCGCCTCGCCCTCCGGACGGCCCCGCAGCCGGGCGGCCAGGGTCTCGTCCGATTCCTCCGGGGCCCCGCCGTTCGGCGGAGGGTAAGGAGGACGGGGAGGGTGAGGGAGGGACACGGAGTGGATTCCTCGGATTCGGTTCATCAACAGGTCAATGAGCCCCGGGCATTACCCCCGCGCGGGTGTTTCACCCTTGCACAACCCACTGAACCCAACAAGGCACTTGGGCAACATGCACATCTTTGAAATAAAGTCAGATCCGGTGACAACTCGGTTCACTCGCACCGGCTTTCGACTTTCCATGCGCCCCGTGTGAAGCATGCGCACACGCCGGTGCGCCACGCACGCTCCCGGCGCACGACTCACCGCGGTCCACTGGAATCGGCCCTTCTCGGAGGCCACGCGCTGGACGGCGGCTCTCCCGCGCCAAACGGCCGCCGACCTTGTTCCTCCCGCCCTCGGTCGGCGGCCCCGAGGGCGGGGGCGGCCCACCCCCGCCCTCCCTCGGTCAGGCTGCGTGCCGACCGATGGTGTCGAGTTCGGCGATCGTGTCGGCGGTCAGCACCAGGTCCGCGGCGGCGATGTTCTCGCGCAGATGGGCGCGGGACGAGGTGCCGGGGATGAGGACGATGCTGGCCGAGCGCTGCAACAGCCAGGCCAGGGCGACCTGTTGGGGCGATACGCCCAGGCGGGCGGCCACGTCCGAGAGAGTCGACGACTGTAGCGGGGTGAAGCCGCCGAGCGGGAAGTACGCGGCGAAGGCGATGTTCTCCGCCGCGCACCGCTCGACGAGGGCGTCGTCCGCCCGGTTGGCCACGTTGTACAGGTTCTGCACAGTGATGACCGGCGCGATGGACTGCGCCTCGGTCAGCTGGGCGTCGGAGACCGTGCTCACCCCGAGGTGCCGGATCAACCCGGCCTTCTGCAGTTCGGCGAGCGCACCGAACCTCTCCCCGATCGACTCCTCGTAGGCGCCGTGATCGGTGCCGACCCGCAGGTTCACCACGTCGAGCGCGTCGAGCCCGAGGTTGCGGAGGTTGTCGTACACCTGGGCCTTGAGGTCCTCCGGGTGCGCGGACATGATCCAGCTGCCGTCGGGGCCACGCCGGGCGCCGACCTTGGTCACGATGTGCAGGTCGTCCGGGTAGGGGTGGAGGGCCTCCCTGATGATCTCGTTGACGACGACGGGGCCGTAGAAGTCGCTGGTGTCGATGTGGGTGATGCCCCGCTCGACCGCCTCTCGGAGGACGGACACCGCTTCGGCGCGGTCCTTCGGCGGTCCGAACACGTGCGGGCCGGCCAGCTGCATGGCGCCGTATCCCATGCGCGTGATGGTGAGTCCCTCGGCGAGGGTGAGGGTGCCGCCGGAGACGGTGTCGGCCATGATGGTGCGCCTTTCGGTAGGTGACTGCTTGCTGCTCCCGGCCACCGACTCTGCGCCCGTACCGGCCGGGCAGGCAGTACCCGGATGTTCCTGGTAGTGGCAGGGACACGCACCTGTGGGGATTCGGACCTACGGTGGTGGGTGTGGACGGCAAGAACGCGCTCGGTCAGTTTCTGCGGGCCCGCCGTGAGCGGGTCCGGCCCGAGGACGTGGGCCTGAGCGGCGGCGGGCTGCGGCGGGTGCCGGGGCTGCGCCGGGAGGAGGTCGCCCTGCTGGCCGGTATCAGCTCCGACTACTACCTGCGGCTGGAGCAGGGCCGGGACCGCAACCCGTCCGTGCAGGTGCTGGAGGCGCTGGCCCGGGTGCTGCGCCTGGACGCCTCCGCGACCGCCCATCTGCTGAGCCTGGCGCAGCCGGACCGGCCGGCCGCGTCCCGCAGGCGGGTCAGGAGGCCCGAGGCGGTACCGGCGAGCGTCCGCGAACTGCTCGACACCTGGCCCGCCCACCCCGCGTATGTGCAGAACCGGTTCACGGACTGCCTCGCGGCCAACGCGCTGTGCCGGGCGCTGTCCCCGAACTACACGCCGGGCGTGAACCTGCTGCGGGCGGTGTTCCTCGACCCCGCCGAGCACGAACTGCGCCGCGACTGGGAGGAGTTGACTGCCGAGGGCGTGGCGACCCTGCGCGGCCACATCGGTCCCGACGTCGACGATCCGCGGCTGATGGAGCTGGTGGGCGAGCTGTCCGTGCGCAGCGAGCGCTTCCGGCTGCTGTGGAGCCGCCACGAGGTACGGCCGATGGTCGGCCGGACCAGTCTCCTCAGCCATCCGCTGGTCGGCGACTTCGAGCTGCGGTCCAACAAGTTCGAGATCCCGGGCACGGACGCGCTGAGCGTGGTCGTCTTCCATGCCGAGCCGGGCAGCCGCAGCGCGGAACTGCTCGGCCTGCTGGGCAGCCTCGCCGCGTCCGACGAAGCACCCCAGGACGGAAACACACGGGCGCACGAGGAGATCGCCCGCCTCGACGAGGACCGGTGACGCATCGGATCGGTCAGATCTGCCAGGAACGCAGCCGTTCCGCCGCGCCGTACACGTCCGTCTTGCCGGAGATCAGGTCGCGGGCGAGGTCGACGAGGGCGCCGTAGGGCGGATCGATACCGACGCCGCTGACGAACATGTAGGCAACCGCCGTGGCGCAGGCGAAGCGGGCGTTGGCCGACGGCAGGGGCTTGAGCAGGGCGAGGGTGTGCAGCAGCGCGGTGGCCCGCCAGGCCGGGTCGGAGTCGACACCGAGGCGGGGTGGATCGACGCGGTGCCGGGCGACGGCTGCCACGAACGCCGAGAAGTCGTTGATGGTCGGCTGGTCCGGCAGGACTTCCTCATGGCGCTGGAGCAGCCAGGGCACGTCGATATGGATGTCGGGCATGCGTCAGGCGACCCGCCCCTCGCCCTTGGCCGACGGTTCGTCGTCGGGGAACGCGGCGGCGAACTCGTCGGCGTGCGTGGCGAAGAACCGGCGGAAGGCTTCGGCGCCCTCCTGCAGCGCCCGGTGCCGAGCTATGTCGGCCGCAGCCGCCTCACGCACCAACGCCTTCATCGACGTACCGCGCTCCTTGGCTATCTGCCGCAGGTCCTCTAGCTCGCGGTCGCTGAACTCCACGTTGAGAGCTGGCATGTGTTCACGGTACCGCTCGGGTACTTACCAGTAAATACCACCAGGTCAAGAGGTACGGATGGCGGTACCGGACGGCTTCCAGCGCCATGTCCGAATCCCGCCGGACTCGGCCGTCGTCCCGGAGCAGACTCGTCTGTATGACCCTCTACACACTCTTCGACAGCCCTGTGGGCGAACTGCTCCTGACCGGCGAGAAGTCGACCGACGGCACCACGCTCACCTCGCTGTCCATGCCGGACGGCCGAGGCGCGGGTGCCGACCGGCGACGCGACGACCCGGCCTTCACCGAGGCCACCCGTCAGCTGTCCGCGTACTTCGCCGGACACCTCACCCGCTTCCGGCTCCCGTTCGCCGCCCAGGGAACGGAGTTCCAGCAGCGGGTGTGGCGGGCCCTGGACGAGATTCCGTACGGCACCACGACGACGTACGGCGCGCTCGCCGGGCGGCTGGGTGTGCCGCGCGCCGAGATCCGGGCGCTGGGCGCGGCGATCGGCGCCAACCCGCTGCTGCTGGTGCGCCCGTGCCATCGGGTGATCGGTGCGGACGGCTCGATGCGTGGCTACGCCGGCGGGGTCGAGCGCAAGGTGCGGCTGCTGACGCACGAGGGCGCGCTGCAGCCGATGCTCGGCTGACGGACGCCGGGGATACGGAGGGAGTAGTCATGGATCACACCAACTGGTCCGCCCTTGCAGGGGAGTTGGACCTGTACGGCAGCGCGCCGACCGCGCAGTTGCTGACACCGGCCGAGTGCCGCGACCTGGCCGCGCTGTACGAGAAGCCGGAACTGTTCCGCACCACCGTCGACATGGCCCGACACCGCTTCGGCTCCGGCGCGTACCGCTACTTCACGCACGACCTGCCCGCACCCGTCGCCGGCCTGCGCGCCGCGCTCTACCCGCGCCTGCTGCCGATCGCCCGGGACTGGGCGGCCCGGCTGGACCGCCCGGCCCCCTGGCCGGACTCGTTGGACGAGTGGCTGGAGCACTGCCACCGCACCGGACAGAACCGATCGGCGCAGATCCTGCTCCGCTACGGCGAGGGCGACTGGAACGCCCTGCACCGCGATGTGTTCGGCGAGTCGGTCTTCCCGCTCCAGGTGGTGATCGGTCTGGACGAGTACGGCACCGACTACACGGGCGGCGAGTTCCTGATGGTCGAGCAGCGGGCCCGCGCCCAGTCCCGGGGCACCGCGACCCCGCTACGGCAGGGCCACGGCCTGGTGTTCACGACCCGCGACCGACCGGTGCGCAGTCGCCGGGGCTGGTCCGCCGGAGCGATGCGGCACGGGGTGAGCACCGTACGCTCCGGCAGGCGGCACGCGCTGGGGTTGGTGTTCCACGACGCGTCATAAGTTGGACCGGCGAAGCCAGGTCCCCCAGGGGCGCGGGGAACTGCGCCACCAGCCCCCACCGGCCAGAGCCGGTCAGACAGCCCAAAGCCCCCTCCGCCGATAACTCCCCTCCCAGAAAAGCCGGTTAAGCACACGCACCGGCGGCGGAAAAGCCCCAAGAAACCGATCCCGCTCCTCTCCCGACACCCCATCGACAAGCCACGGCACAAACACCGCGGCCCCACGCAACCCCTGTGTCTCCCGCATCCGCCCCGTAAAAGCACCCCAGTCCGCATCGGTCAACACCTCCCCCATCAACGGCAGCGCCCCGTCCTCCTCATGCTTGAGATGATCATCAAGAGTAGCCAGCAACGCCCTTACGAGATCGGGGAGTTCAGGAGCCCGGTCGGCCAACGCAGCGTCCACGGCGTCCAACAGCGGGTCGATCCGAGCATGCTCCGCCTCCATGTCATCGAGCAGCGAAAGGTCCCGCACACGTCCCGCGATCCGCGCACGAACCCGCGGCCACAGATCACTGTCCTCCGCGGTGTGATGGACGTGCAGTTGGTGCTTGAAGTTCTCCCACCCGGCGCGAACGGAACCGGTGTCCGCCCTACCGTCGGCGACCGCCGCAGCGAGCCGCTCCAGGTCGCGCCGGAACGCGTCGTGGGAGGCGTACATGGGTGTGAAGTCGATGGTCATCGTGCGGCTTCCTCCAGTTCGGGCTCGGACATGGGCAGGGCGTGCGGGTTGGCGGACGGTCCGTGGTGTCGTCGTACGGCGAGACAGGCGAGCGCGCCGGTCAGAAGGACGGCGACGGCGACGTACACGGCGGGCCCCATCGCATGGACGAACCCGTGGCCGAACACCTCACCCCCGAGGACACGCATCCGCTCGGCGATGTCGTGCGGGACACCGGACGGCGCGCCGCCCTGCTGCCCGGCGCCGACGTCGGACTCGGCCTTGGAGAACGCGGCGACGAACGACTCCCGGTAGGCGCCGGGGAGTTGACCGGCCCGTGCCCGTGCCTGCTCGGTCAGGGAAGAGGCGAGCCGCGCCTGGAGCACCGCGCCGATCACCGCACCGGCGAGCACCGAACCGACCTGGCGGAGCGCGTTGGTGACACCGGAGGCGGCGCCGGCGAGCCGGGGCGGGACGTTGCGCATGACCTCGGTGGCCATCGGGGCGAAGGTGCAGCCGACGCCGAGCCCCGTGAGGAACAGCGGGAAGGCGATGGTCAGCCAGCCCGTGTCGACGTCCGCGACACCGACGACCCACACCAGTCCACCCGCCCAGGCGAGCAGCCCGCCCATCAGGATGAACTTGCCGCCGACCTTGTCCGCGAGCGCTCCGGCGGGCCCGGCCATGACGAACGAGCCGAGGGCGACGGGCAGCAGCACGAGCCCCGCCTTCTGGGCGCTGAAGCCGAGCACGGACTGGAGATAGATCGTCAGCGTCAGGAACATTCCGACCACGCCGAACGACACGGTGACGCCGACGAAGTTGATGAGGCTGAAGTCTCGGTCCTTGAACAGCGAGAAGGGGACGAGGGGTTCGCCGTTCTGCTGCCCGCGCTCGTGCAGCAGGAAGCCGGCGAAGAGGACGACGGCCGCGCCGAACAGGCTCCAGATCCAGGCGTTCCAGTCGTATCGCTGCCCCTCGGTCAGCCCAAAGGCCAGGCAGAACAGGGCAGTTGAGGCGAGGGCGACGCCAAGGGTGTCGAAGCGGCGCCGTACCGTGCGCCGGGCGCCCGGGATGATCGCCATGGTGAGGACGAGCACCAGCGCGCCGATCGGCAGGTTGACGAAGAAGATCCAGCGCCAGGACAGATGGGTGATCAGCACCCCGCCGAGGATCGGGCCGAGCGCGCCGGAGACCCCTGCCACGGCGCCCCAGATGCCCATCGCGACACCGCGCCGGTCGGCCGGGAACACCTCGGCGATGATCGACAGAGTCTGCGGCATGAGCAGCGCCGCGCCCAGCCCCTGCACCGCCCGGAACGCGATGAGCTGGGCGGGGTCCTGCGCGAGGCCGCAGGCGAGGCTGGCCAGGGTGAAGACGGTGACTCCGGCGGCGAACAAGTTCCGTTTGCCGCGCAGGTCGCCGAGGCGTCCGCCGGTGATCAGCAGGACGGCCAGCGCCAGCGTGTAGGCGTTGACGATCCAAAGGATCTCGTCCAGGGACGCGTTGAGGTCCTCGCCGAGCTGAGGGATCGCGATGTTCACGATCGTCAGGTCGAGGAGGGTCATGAAGAACCCGAGCGACAGCGTGATGAGGATCGCCCAGGGGTTGCCGTGCCACTTCTTGAACACGATGTCGACTCCTTACGTCCGACTACGCGTCCGACTTCACGTCGGACTCGCGTTCAAGAGGGGCGCACGGTCGACGGGTGTGACACGGCACGAATTTCCCGAGACCTACGTCACATTCAGGCCGTCTGCTGTCACATTCCGAACCCCGCCGCCCCTCGCAGTAGTGAGCACGCACTGGGGAGGCGCATACATGTCCGAGATCTCCGAGATCGCTGGCACCGATGAGGCGACCACTGTCTTCATGGACCATCGGGAGCTGCTGTTCGGTCTCGTCTACAACATGCTGGGCAGCGTCGCCGACACCGACGACGTCCTCCAGGAGACCTGGCTGTCCTGGACGTCGCGCGCCCGGCGCTCACCGCTCGACACCATCACCAACCAGCGCGCCTATCTCGTCCGCATCGCCGTCAACCACGCGCTCCAGCGCCGCGCCACGATCAGCCGCCGCCGTGAGACGTATGTCGGCCCGTGGCTGCCGGAGCCGTTGGTCGACCAGCCCGCCGACGACGATCCCGTGGACCCCGCGTTGCGCGCCGAGTCCGTGTCGCTGGCCATGCTGGTCGTCCTGGAGTCGCTGAGCCCGCTGGAGCGTGCGGTCTTCGTTCTCAACGAGGTCTTCGGGTACGCCCACACCGAGATCGCGGACATCATCGACCGCACCCCTGCGGCCGTACGACAACTCGCGCATCGCGCGCGGGCCCATGTGCACGCACGCCGGCCGCTGTACGAGGCGCATCCCCGGGTACGGAGGGAGGCGACCGAGCGGTTCGTGCGGGCCGCGATCGGCGGGGACATCGCCTCGCTGATGGAGATCCTCGCGCCGGACGTCACGGTGTGGACCGACAGCGGGGGCAACCGGAAGCCGGCGGGGCTGCGCCCGGTGCACGGACGGGACAAGGCCGTCCGGCTCATCAACTCGTTCGCGACCGGACGACGCGGCCCCCAGGACCTGGAGCTGCGCTACCGGCGGGTCAACGGCGACGACGCGGCCGTGCTGTTCGAGGGCGACTCGCCGTACGCGGTGATGGTCATGGACCTCACGCCCGAGGGCGACCAGGTGTCCGGGGTCTACATCGTGACCAACCCGGAGAAGCTCACACACGTGCACAAGGACGAGGAGGATGACCAGTGACCGACACCGCCGACCCCTCGCGGGGCGAACGCGTCGCCGACTGGTTCGACGGCCGCCTCGGCATCCGCACCCTCGGCAAGCAGTATCTGCGCAAGGTGTTCCCGGACCACTGGTCGTTCCTGCTCGGCGAGATCTGCCTGTACAGCTTCGTGGTGCTGATCCTCACCGGCGTGTACCTCACCCTGTTCTTCCACCCGTCGATGAACGAGGTGACGTACCACGGCAGTTACGTCCCCCTGAACGGCATCCGGATGTCCGAAGCCTACGCCTCGACGCTGCACCTCAGCTTCGACGTGCGGGGCGGGCTGCTGGTCCGGCAGTTGCACCACTGGGCGGCGCTGGTGTTCATCGCCGCGATGCTGACGCACATGATGCGGCACTTCTTCA
>Ga0307507_10012181_pt1 | contig 10673 bp, 3 predicted proteins | sample 7_EM_MG_FD_207223 | JGI IMG/M metagenome (GOLD analysis project Ga0307507, IMG submission 207223) | Populus trichocarpa ectomycorrhiza microbial communities from riparian zone in the Pacific Northwest, United States - 7_EM | ecosystem: Host-associated > Plants > Roots > Unclassified | place... | reverse complement strand
CCTAGGGTATCCTATTAATCTTAAAGAGATTAATCTAAGTTAGCTAATAGGTGGAAAACACTTTATAGTTCCATATATAGTATCTTAAAATGGATATAGAGTTAATATAACTGCCCTTATTAACACTAGAGCAAATGGCTTTGCCTTTATAAATACTGCTTATGCAAATAATGTTGCTAAGTTCTTAAATATAAATGCTACCCGACTAGAGAAGCCTATTTAAGTAAAAGGCTATAATGGTTAAGCTGGTATGCCAGTTACCTACGTTTTAAAGCTACATATCGCTATTAATAGATGACGCCAGTTTGGTATCCCCTTCTGCATCCTAGACCTAGGGTTATATAACATAATTCTTAGCCAAAAATAGATATCCTACTTTAATATTTGGCTAAACGTTTAATAAAGACAGTTTATCTAGCCGGAGAATAGACCAAAGTTACCCTCCTTTGTTAGGGAAATCCGCACTAACCGCAAGACGTTAGCCGCGAAGGCTGATCCTACCTACTAGCAAGATGTCAGGAACCGCGACCTAGCCTTCGCCTAAGAAGATACCTGCCGTAAGGCCGGCAGAAACTCCATACTAATAAGGATACTCCCCTAAAGGACTATAGTTAAGGAGGACTCTACTTACGGAAGTGGAATAGATACTAATATAGATAACTTCTAAATTGCGGAGATCCGGCTAATGGGGAAGAGGACATACTAATAGGATATAAAGGACAACCTTCAGAAGATGCAATGAGAGCTAAAAGGAGTAAGGATAACGCTAATACCCTAGAAGCCCCTAAGGCCACAGATAACCCTACTATTATATAATACCCCTATAGTAGATATTGCGGTAATTAGTGCTATAGGTTTCCACTTTAATATGTATTAGAAGGATAACAAAGTCTTTACTACTAGTTTATATAAAATTAACCAGATTATCGCCGAGAGGGAAGAAGTGCTAGTAGAGGAAACTAATAAGGAACTAGTTAAGCACCTCCTCCCCAATTATCTCCTAAACCATAGAGACGCGTTCTTAAAAGTAGCTTTAGATATGCTACCCCCCTACTAAACCTATAATTATAAGATTTAGTTAGAGACCAATAACTCCCTAGGCTATAGCCCCCTTTACTAGCAAACTATGGAGGAACTAAAGGTAATAAAGTAGTACCTAATTAACAACCTCTATAAAGGGTTTATTAAACTAAGCCAGGCTCTCTTTACTTTCCCTATTTTATTTATAAAGAAACCTAATAAAAGCCTTTGTTTCTGTATTAACTATTAGAAGCTAAACGTTATTACTTAAAAGGATTAGTACCCTCTCCCTTTAATTAATAAAACCCTTGCATGTCTAAGCTGGGCCAAAATCTTTACCAAGCTTAATGTCCGCCAAGCTTTTTACCGAATTAGGATGGACCCTGTATTAGAAGACCTAATAATATTCCGCACCTATTACAGGTTTTATAAATATAAAGTCCTTCCTTTTAGACTGATAAATGGGCCAGCTACTTATTAACGGTATATAAATAATATTCTTTTTAACTACCTTAACGAATTCTATACGGCATACCTAGACGACATTCTTATATACTTAGATAATAAACTTGAGCACTAAGTTTATGTTAAGAAGGTCCTAGAGAGACTACAGAATACAGGCCTATAAGTTAATATTAAAAAATATATATTTGGAGTAAAACGCATAAAGTACCTTGGGTTTATTATTAGTATAGAAGGAATTAAAGTTAACCTAGAGAAGGTTAAGGCAATCCGTAACTAGAAACCCCCTTATACTGTAAAAGGAATCTAGTCCTTCCTTAGCTTTTGTAATTTCTACTATTGGTTTATCTGTGACTATAGAGTCGTAGCTAAGCCTCTTATATAACTAACTAAGAACGACACGTCTTTTATCTTTAATGATAACTATATAAAAGCCTTTAAGGAGTTAAAGGACTGACTTATCTTCTCACTAATTCTTTGTTACTACAACTCAGACCTTAAATTAATGCTGGAAACGGACGCCTTTAATGGGGTAGTAGCGGGAGTCCTTTTATAGCTATACCTAGATGATAAATGGTACCCTATTACGTTCTTTTTAAAAACAATAGCCCTAACTAAGTGTAACTACGAAGTACACAATAAGGAAATGTTAGCTATTGTATAATTATTGTCCCAGTGGCGCGCAGAGCTTAGAAGCATAGACTTTTAGATTAAGGTTTATACCAATTATAAAGCCCTTAAGTATTTTATAATAATAAAACTGTCAGGAATTAGGCAAGCGGTCGTCACGTAACGCCGCGGCACTAGCGTGGCGAGGAGTCTTAAGCTCCTCGCCCTTCCTCATTCCAATAAAATCAAGCTATTAACCAACATCACTATAACCTACTCAAGTAGTCGTTATTGGTAAGTCACCCTGTGTGACCAATACTAATTAGTGGTTGAACACACAGTCAACCACAGAGCAGCTAGGTTATCGACAGAAGAGACAGTCTCGTGCAGGGGTTCCCGGCAATACTATACTACCTTAGGCTTGCAGAAAACCAGTAACAGAAGTGTCACTAAGTACTAGGAGATACCAAGTTGCGTCTATTACGTAGAACAATCACATTTACAAAGATTTGGTTAAGTACTTTAGGTCAGAAGTGTTACTAAACCTAGGGTCTTAAGTCAACATCCAAAACGCGTTGACTACGCCTTAAATTGCCTACCTTTTAATAGCAAACCTATAAGATCCTACAAAGCCGAAAATCCTACCTACCTTTAATATACGACACCCCATTAATTCTACTTCTATTATGGCGTTAACCTACCCAAAGAAGTATAAGAATAACATTAACCCAGAGATATGGAATAAAGACATTAACCCTATAAACGCCGAGTAATAGGACCTAAACGGATTCTTACTATACTGTATAGCACAATACACAGACAGCAAATACAACAATACTGTGCTATAGTATTGTATAAAGGAGGACTTTATTAGATAGACAAAGGAAACATAGGCCCTCGTAAAGAAGAATATTATATAAAACTTCCATAACTTCCTTTAGGAGAACGGAGTATTTGTCCCTATAGATGGAGACACTATTAAAGACAATATTTAAGAGCAAGTTATTAACGCAAAAGAAGAGTATAAATGGACTCCACAAGAGATTAAGCACCAACTATGTAATATAAAGAAGCTTAACTCACAATAGAATCCAAATAATACACCAATAGAGACACGTTCTAATTCCATTACTCTAGGCACGAGTTCTTACATGCCGTACCCATCGCTCCCACTAATTCAACCTATAACTTTAACTACTGCCCCCCAAGAGCAAGCGCAAGACCCCCTTGCTTCGCGATTTAATAACCTTTAAACTCTGCTATAGGAAGATCAGGTACTACGCCATGTTCCATTAAGCTCTATATCTCCACTGCAGCCTATAAAGCAATCCCCACTTTAATCTCTAATATAATTTTAACGTGGCCTAACACCACTTAGAGGCACCTTAAAAATGCTTACAGAGCTTATAAAACTCTATTTAGACTAGAAGAAGAGGTTTAACGGGGAACTATATAATATCCTTAATTTAAAGCTGCGTATCTTCTATAACTATTGCTAGAAGGTTAGACTAGAACCTAACTAATATTATAACACTTATTCCATTATGCTTAAGGGCCACGCTAATACCTTCTATTATAATTATTTAGCAGAAAAAGGATATAATTTCAACCAAATAATATATAAGACAAGATGCCACTTTAAAATAGAAGAGAATAAGCAGCAGTATATATTAGAATGGAGAGAGACTACCTTTCTAAGAATTATTGCTATAAACCCAGATACCTCTCAACTTAACTATCTTCAAAAGCTCTTTAATTAACTTTAGATAATTTAGCGTGGTTTATCCAAATTATATTAAGAGGACTTTAGCCTATGCGATTAAGTCATTAGCGTATACTAAGGTGTTAAAAAATGCAACCTTGCCCTCTTTAATCCTGCAAATACTTACAAAGGAGTGTGTGCTTAATTAAGATCCTCTATTGGCACCGCTCTGCGCTCTTAAGAAGTATAGCAATTTAATACCTAACCTTAACCTACTTCAATCAACCCAACTAACCAACACGATTATAACTGGACTAATTAAATATATAGTGGCTAGGGTAGGGGATATAGCAGAGGGTATAATTAACGTCAACTATAAAGCAATTATGGAGGTCCTTATAGAGGTTTATCTTAAAATAATTAATAGAAGAAATACTATATTTATAAGAAGCCAAATTGCTAGTTAACTAGGCACCCTCTTAACAGACAAAAGGAGGCATATAATAAGTTTCGCCAGAGCGCACAAAATGTTGGAAATTATAAGGTTACTATAGCCTACTTCCAAAGCTTCCTAGTTCAATATAAAGGCAAAGAAGATCTTAAGGGTAAGGTTAATAAGGCCAAACAGCTTCTTATAGATATAGAAATTAAGGACTACTCTCCCAACCAATACTTCACTAAGTATAGTGAGGTAGATGGTATACAAACCGTCACTGTTCTTAATAACCAATCTATACTCCATACTATTACAAAGTCAGACATCTTTAATAAGCCAAAGGAGAGTTCTACATTCTCCTTTAATAACAGATACTCGGCAAACGTCTTCTATAGTATTATGCTAGATATTAGAGCCATAGGAGTATCTATAGTAGGAGAACCTTAAGTTCGAGCTCTTTAGCAGCTTAATAGCTCTGTTTAGATCAACTAATTAACGGCAGGCCAATATACAATTCGTTTTAGCAAGGGTACTGCAATCTCTTTTAGCACAATTAAGGTTAAAACCCCCTTAGGGTACATTACTTTCTATATTATTCCCGCAAACACCCCATTTCTATTTTACATCAGAGATATAGATAAATTAGGCATTAAACTTAATAACCTTAAGAATATGCTCGTTTAGGGAGATAATTAGGTGCCTATTATACGCAAATAGGGTTACCCCTAGTTGCTCCTTTATTAACTAGAAAAGAGTGTTGCTTAAAGCCACTTAACTAAGTTAGAGCTACGTCAACTACACCATTATTTTAGCCACCTATCCGTTTACTAATTACTTAGGGTTCTTTAGCAAGTAGGCTATAAAGTTAAGGTTAAGGCAATTAAGCATCTTATAAAGTACTGCTATTACTGCTAAATAAACCAGAAGTCCCCTAGCCGATTTAAGTTCACCCTTAAAGATAACTACAACTTTAACTTCTATATCATTATTAACATTATATATCTTAGCGGCAAGCTAGTACTCTAAGTTATTAACCTCTTAACTTCCTTCTAAGCCGCATGTTTCCTAAAGGATATATTAGCTAGGAACGCATAGGATACTCTTTAATTATACTAAATTAATATCTACCTAGGACCCCCTAATTAAGTTATTTATAATATAGGAAGGAACTTCTCATCTGCAGAGTTTTAGTAATAGGTAAAGGCAATAGAAATTAAGATCAAGGAAGTCCCTATTAAGGCACATAATAGTATTAGAAAAGTAGAATAATATTACACGCCATTATAACAAGTATATAAGATTATTTCTTTGGAACTAGAGGGCGCTAGCAAAGAGCTTATTTTACAGATAGCTGTTAAGGCTATTAATGATTCTGCTAGCCCAGATAGGCTTATACCTACATTGCTAGTCTTTGGCGCCTACCCTTAAATAACTAATAATTCTCTACTATCCCTATCCGTTATATAACAAGCGGAGGCTATTCGCAAAGCAATAAAAGAGGTGCAACGTCTCTACGCTATGCACTAGGTCAATAACGCACTAGGAATAAAAAATGGCCTAAATACCTTAACTACGCTTAATCTGCCACTCCAATCTAAGGTACGCATATAGCGTAAAAAGGGAGGATGGTCAGGCCTATATAAACTCATTATAATTAATAGTTAGACTTATACTCTTTAGATGCCCTATAAACCCACTTAATTCCACTTAACCATTATTAAGCCCTACTATAGAAACAATAGTTCTAAGCCTTTATAGGATGCCCTAGAGGATACCCTAGAGAAGAACTACAATTAACGTACTCTAGAAGGCAACTATAATCCTAATGTAATTATAGTAGATGTGCCGCAACTATAACGCGGTAGAGGTCGCCTAAAGGGATTATAAAATCACCAACACCTTATTAATTTCGAAGAGTAATTTATTATCGCTATTAAGAGTGGAGACGAGTTATTAATAGCCTTTATAACAGCTAAAGAGAAGGCTGACTTTAAGCTTACAAAACAGCTCTAAAAGGAAGGCCGTATTATAACTTTAGGAGCTCCTTTCCAAGTATCTAACAAGCAGGAGATCGACGGTCTTATTGCAAGAAAAGTCTTTAAATTTAAGAAGTATAACCCTACTAAGTTTAATGGAGTTCGCATCTTTAAGTTAAGAATAGTTAATAAGATTAAGGGCAAAGCTACTAACACCCCATTTAAGAAGTCAAGACTGGTTATTTAAGGTTATAACAATAACAGTAAGGAAGTAATTTTTATGCAATCCCCTATAATTTAACGAGCTAGTTAGCGAGTTATTATTACGCTAGCTCCCTCCTTAATAAAGAATAGAATGGCAGTTTATTTGTAAGATATTACTTAGGCCTATACCTAATCAGAGACGCACCTTTAGCGCTTAATACTAGCATACCTTCTAGAGCAAATTCGCTACCAATATCCCAAAGATATAATTATGGTTATACTTAAGCCATTATATAGAATTACAGAGGCAGGAACTTATTAGTGGGCTACTTATAGCAAGCACTACAAAGAGAAGCTCTTAATAACTACTTCTATATTTAATCCCTGCTTCCTTATCACAACTATAGGAACTCCATTCGGAATTATCGGCATATAAACTAATAATATAATTATCTTAGGAGACGACCAATTCTTAGCTCTTAAAGAAGATAAGCTAGTAAAGGCAAATCTCATAGCAAAGCTAAAGGAAAAGCTTAATTTAACAACACCATTACTTTTTAATGGATGCATTCTCTCCCTAAATAAGGATTCTATTGCTTTACGCCAGAAAAATCAAGGCAAGAAGATTAACATTATTAATATTAATTCTCCAAAGCAAGGATATATAGAGCAACACGCTTATGGAGCTTATGTTACTTCTATTTATCAACCTAAGGCTTTATTTAATCTCTCTATTACCGCTTAACACCAGGAACTAACTAAGGATAACGTCCTTGCCCTAAATAAGCGTCTTTCCTAGCAAATAAACCATCTTAATTAGGGACTACTCTATATGCCTATTAATCTTCCTACCGCTAAGCTCTTTGTATTTATTAATAGATCATTTATAAATAATAAAGATTTTAGCTCCTAGCTAGGATATAAAATTATTATTACAAATAAATCTACTAGAGAGAATGACTTTATAATCTACAGCAATCTTATTTATTAGAGCTTAACTAAGAGCAAGCGCGTTACCCAAAGCATTCTAGCATTAGAGATATATAGAATGGTTAGCGGAGTTAATATAGCAATTACAATTAGAACTACCCTAAAGATAATTACAGATTAACTTAAACTCCCTATTATCCCTATAATCGTATATACCAACTTATATTCCCTCTATAAGTGTTTAGTTAAGCTTGGTACCACAAAGAAGAAGCGTCTTATAATTAATATTATAGCACTTTAGCAATCCTATAAGCGTTAAGAACTCTTTAAGATCTAGTAGATTAATAGCTAAAACAACCTAGCAGATATAATAATAAAGGCAAACCTAAACAAGGCACTAGAGACGTTCGTTAACACAAATACTCTATATATATAAGTTAAAGGTTGGGTTAAAAGGAAGTAGGAGATATAGCAATTTAAGAGTAGCCAATTAGGATTTTCTATGCCCGGTATGGAAAATCGCTATTAGCTCGCTTATAATTAGCGCCTTGGCGGCCCTAACACGATATCCACCCGCAACTCTAAGTAAGAAAGCACCATATGCTAAAAGGCAAATTTTAGAACAGCGAGACTTATATTGCGGTGGTAATAGTAAGTAAGGAGGATTAATATTTATTACGCTAGTTAAGCAGTATTTGTATATAGATGGCAACCACAAAAGAAGAGTTGCCAGTGTCGGGAATTAGGCAAGCGGTCGTCACGTGACGCCGCGGCACTAGCGTGGCGAGGAGTCTTAAGCTCCTCGCCCTTCCTCATTCTAATAAAATCAAGCTATTAACCAACATCACTATAACCTACTCGAGTAGTCGTTATTAGTGAGTCACCCTATATGACTAACAAAAACAACTTACCAGTCGACAGGCCTGGTGGGCTAAAATACTCTCCTAATTCTTCTTTATAATTATATACCGCCCTGGCAGGCAAAATACTAAGGCTGACGCCCTAACCTAGAGAGAATAGGATGTGGGGCTATAAGATAAACTAAAGGCTTAGCACTGGACACGCGCCCTCCTTTGTACCAAATAACTTAACCTATGTATCTTTGAGGAACTAAGCTTTAAACAGAATAAGGTAATACCTATAGAAGGAGAGACCTTAGATAAACTAATAGGACTAATTAATTGCATCCTAACCGCGAACCGCATAGCCGAATCCCTAAAAGCCCTCTGCGATTAAGCTATAGGGGGTAACCCTAGTTTGGAAATAGAAGACGGACTGCTTCTATACTAAGAACGGCTTATAGTTCTAGATATTAATAACCTATAAATAGAGCTGATCTGTAAAGCCTACTATTAAGTCTCTATGGCGCACCCTAGTTAAGACAAGACCTACCAACTACTATCACCTTGTTACTATTGGCGAGGACTTCTATCTAATATAGAACGATTTATTAGAAATTGTTATACTTATAAATGTATAAATACCCCTAGGGACCGAACTCCTAGATAGCTGTAACCACTGCCAGTCCCTAAACGCCCTTGGCAATATATTATAATGGACTTTAAATTATTCCTAAAGGATAAATATGGCTATGATATGGCCTTTGTAGTAGTTAACTAACTAAGTAAGCAAGCCGTTTCCCTCTCTTGCTTTAAGACTATAACCGCAAAGGACATGGCCTATATGTATGTGGATAATATCTACCGGATCTATAGCGCTCCTAAGTTAATTATCTCTAACTATAGACCTTAGTTTATATTAGACTTTTAAAACAAATTCTGCCGTATCCTTAAGATTAAGATTAAGCTCTCTACTATATTCTACCCTTAGGCCGACGGCTAAACTAAGATTATAAACTAGTACCTTAACTAGCGACTTTACCCCTTTATTAACTACTACTAGGACAACTAGTTGGAACTACTACCTATAATAGACTACGCACAGCTCACGCTCCCTTATGATAGTATAGGAATGTCGCCATTTGAGTTACTCTATGGATACAGGCCATAAACATCCTTTGATTAGGATAGACCTATAGGACATATAACGGCCCGCAAACGCCTTAGCTATAAAGAGGCCTAGATATTCACTAAGAGAATATATAGGGCCTGGGAGACTACTTAAGTAATTATAAAAAGGGTATAAGAGAAGAAAGAGTCTAATATAAACTAATATTGCCGCAAGGTAGACTTCCATATAGGAGATAAGGTATAGGTGTTAATAAAGAACTAGAAAACCTAGAGGCCAAGCCGCAAGCTAGACCACTAAATAGCTGGCCCCTATAAAATCCCTAAGAAGGTAGGGCACTCTTTTAAGGTTAAGCTACTAGAGTTAATAAAGATCCACCCTATCTTCTCTCTAGACTAACTGCGGAAGGCCGCGGATGACCTATTGCCTGGATAGTATAACGACCCCCTACCGCCAATTTAGATTGCAGAGGACGAAGAATAGGAAGTCAAAGAGATTTTAGCAGTAAAGAAGGACCGTAGTACCTTAAAATACCGTGCGAGCTGGGTAGGTTATGACGAAGATCTAGAATGGTACCCCGCATCTAATTTTAAGTACTCTCCCTATAAGCTACAAGATTTCCACCTAGCCTACCCAGACCTCCCTAGACCACCACGCAAGTTAGATAGCTGGGTTAAATGCTAGGAAGAGGGGTTAGATAACTATAATAATTTAGACGATAATAAAGAACTTGGATAAAGCCTGAGGGCAGGCTTTTTTGGGAAGGGGGGGTGATGTGACGGTGCTGGAGCGTGTTACCGGCCATATTTAACCAATCAGGATTTTCCATGCCCGGCATGCAAAATCGCTATTGGCCCGCTTACCACTAGCGCCTTGGCGGCCCTCGCGACATGCCTACCTACTGCCCCTGGACGATTCTTCTTCTTCTTCTCCTTAGCTTAGTATTCTTGTATGGTAGCAATCTACAAGCTTCGGTTCAGAAGCATTTGTACAAGCCCGTCACAGGCAGCGCCAGTAACGGCAACAGCGATGGTAATTTTAGCCTCCTTGCCTTCTTTACTATATGCAGCTTTGGCTGCGGCTTTAGCTTTAGCTTCCTTTTAACCTTTTTAGACGGCTGGGGAGTAGCAGGAATAGGTGTAAACTAAGCTCGCTTTTGTCCAGATTGTTTTAGAGCAGAAGACGACTAATGGGTAGGTAGTGGTGGTATAGAGGGCAATACCAAGAATTGTATATAATTGGCTTAATTGGGTAAGTTACTGACTTTAATTTTAGGCAGTTATAATCAAGATTTAGCGTATTATGGTAGTAAAATTGAAATCATACTCCCTCCGCAAAATTTTGGTGAGGTGCGATGCGAATTTTT
>Ga0307507_10012179_pt1 | contig 10677 bp, 9 predicted proteins | sample 7_EM_MG_FD_207223 | JGI IMG/M metagenome (GOLD analysis project Ga0307507, IMG submission 207223) | Populus trichocarpa ectomycorrhiza microbial communities from riparian zone in the Pacific Northwest, United States - 7_EM | ecosystem: Host-associated > Plants > Roots > Unclassified | place... | reverse complement strand
AAAAATGGACCGTTTCAATTGATGCTGTAGTGTACTCTATTCACATATCACCTTAATAGTTTAATGTCTAAAATCTGTAGACTTCGGCCACCTACCTATGACTCCGCAAAATGGGGACAAATGGGCACTGGATGTCCTCTCTCTCTCTCAGAATTACGACAAGCCACACAGTTACAGTGTATTTACCGTTGAATATACTTAATAATGAATTAATTAGCTAGCCGCTAGCCATGTTTATTAAAAACTTAAAAGGAGTTTCGCACGTGTCTAAACGCGGTAGCTTCGCTCCAACTGACTTTTCAACAAGTTTCCTCACTATTTGTTTTTACATTTCAAAAATAATTTTTAAAAAATTAATTTTTTTTAATAATTTTAGATGATTTAAATGCGCTGATATCAAAAATAATTTTTTAAAAATAAAAAAAATTATTTTAAAATATTTCTAAATAAAAAATATTTTTAACAGTAACCACAACCACATTTCCAAATAATCTTCGAAATGAATTTACCTGTGGTTTTCAGGTAATTGTTTGTTTATTGTATTTTATATCTTAAAAACATAGAAATTAACTTTAAAATCATTTCATAGACCAATTTAATGTTTATTTTTTTTCAATCAAATATTTTTTTATTTGTACTAAAATATTAATAAACACGATCTTAGAATTACAATATTACTCGTGAAAAAACCAACTCGCTAATTCATTATACACACACATGTACGACAGTAAATAACTCTAATTGTTAAAGGCCGCGGCCTGCTATATATATATATATATGTTCATAAGAGCTTTGACCTTCTCACTAGTCACTAAAATTTTATATTGGCCATCTCTCTTAGGCTGGCGGCCTGATGATGGCAAGCCTATTATTTCTGAAAGAGCAATTATTTAATATATTGGGAATTCTGTTTTATTACTCACAAGAGTATAGGATCAATGAATTATTTTTATTATGGATTTTATGTTACTGTGAGATAACGAAATGCAATTCTTCTTATATTTAATTATTTCTTCTCTTGAAAAAGGGGTTACGGATGTACGGCAGCGAAGGACTTTTTTTCTGTCTTGTTTTCTATATATTTGATAGTAAATGATATTTTCAGATTAATTGACATATTAAGTGCGATAAAATTCCTTTTTTAGTGATTTCCAGGATATATTTTCCATATCATCTTAGTGCATTCAAACTTTAACGGAGGATACTGGTTGAGTCTAGGGTTTGATATCCCATCCGACCACCACCGCCTGTACGTAATTATTCATTCTCAGAAAAAATAAGTAAAGAGATCCCTAAATTGGGGCTTGTTTTAGTAAAGATACTGCATCGAGGAATCCAACATGAATACTAGGATATAAATCAACGTCAATGATCTGATTAGACATAATTGGAAGAATTATCGAACATGAATTTAATAGTATTATGACAGGATGATTTAATTTGCAGGCACTACAATCTAAGAAGAAAATAAGAACAAACGAAGCAATCAACACAGAGATCACCTACTCGATTGTCATTTGATCATGGAGGGCTTAAAGTCGTGATTGCCATATCCCGAACATGCCCATATGGGTTGAATTTGTTAGCCCCTGCATGTTAGCAAAAAAGTTAAATTCCTAGTAAAATACTCAATCTCGTGTGAGATTAGGTTTACTGGGATATTTACTTTAACCTCTAGTAAACTTCTACCTACTTTTTTTTGTGAAGAAAGTGGTGGAGATCGAGTTGAATTTTGGCAGGCTTCTTCTATAGCCTCTAGCTAGGAGGAAAAAAGGCAGGTTCTTTGGAAGCTCTAGCGGTCCAGCACCACTTCTCTTCTTTTATGTAGCTACGTACTAGTCAGCATTGCTACAGTTTTCCTTTTATCTTTCACCAGCATATTAATTCGTTCTTGATTTTCCCATATCATTTCAATCCTCCAATCTACAGTCACATATTTAAATCCATGCTTATAGCAGGCAGGCATGGATCTGCAATGCGTAAGTGGAGTCAAAATCACCATGGCTCTATATATTTCGTTCGAATCCTAATGCTTAAATATTTAATAGAGTTTTATGCATATAGTCTCGGCCCAAACGAGATTGACAGAGGTCGGATTCATATATATTAATGAAGTTATGTTTACAAGGCTCTAAAAGAGGGGCAGGAGAAAGAACAAGATATAAAATTTTCATTTTTTGTAAATGGTTACATATATAGCTTGATGCGCTTGGGCCAGGCAACAACATGATGCTTGTATTTAACGAGTATTAATTCATACTAATAAAAAAAAACTAATTATATGTAATTGCTTCGTGTGTTTAAGTACTCACAGACCACCACTCCATCTCATAATTTTTTTTTTCAAACATCATTACTAATAAATAATTATATATATACAGCAATGTCAATGATATGATTGGGCATATATTAATTTGTAGGTTGCATCGTCGCTTAGCATATATATACCTCGCAAAAAGCATGTAATATATGTTTTTTCATAAGATGGCAATGATTGCATATGGATTTTATCATCATAATTAACAAAATGATTTCAGAGGCGTTATAATTCTATTCAAGAACAAAAGAAACAAGAAGGAAAAATAAAGAAGCACACTGAATCTACCAGCACAAACGTCAGTGAACCTGATTGCCCTTGATCATGGGGGGCTTAAAGTCATGATTGCAATCTACCAGCACTTCTGGTATATATAATACACACTCCATCACGCTTGCCGGGATTTGAATACTACTCTAAAATGTAACTTTCATGTGGAGAATGTCAAGAGATAAAGATTGAATTCATGGTATCTTGGAAGTCAATGGCCTCATGGAATTGTGTATCCTCTAGGTGAAGAAAGACTGCAAGCTTTGAAAGCACCGGGAGTCTAGCACCTCGTTTTCTTCTTTGATGTAGCTAATTAACTACTGGTCAGCAGCATTATTGCAGTCTTCATTTCAATTTTGACGAAAATATTTATAATCCATTTTATTATAGTATCTTAATCCTAAAATTTACATCCTTTCTTTATGTTTACATGAATTGCTATGCTTATAGCTAGCGAGCATGGATTTGCAATCCAAAGGTAGAGTGAAAACTCATGTGCTCAAATAAAATGAATTAAAAAAATTCTTTAAAACAGACATAAAAAATTCCTTCAAAATAAACCCAATAAGAATATCCATTGGGCTCGGGTTTGTCCAACATGCTTGGGTCCAGATAGCATATATGGATCCATTTCTCATCTCTAATGGGTCCAAGTCCAACACTTGTGAGAGATTTTTCTAGAATTTTACTTGGGTCTTTTAGTATTTTATACTGATTCAATACGTATTATTTTAAGTAGAATATAACTTCAAATATCACAAATATAAAATTACACTCTTATCTCTCCTCTCTACGAAATGATAAGATTAATTGGCTATAAACACATCATGGATTTCTTGCCTTATAGATGAATTTTCTGGGTTTTGTTGATGTATTTCTTTTCACTTTTGTCGTGTTAGAATGTGCTTTGTCTATGTTCAATGCTGTTGAACTCTATTATTTCTTGAGTTCTAACAATTGTTCAGTATTTGACTTTGCAGGTTTGATCCGGGTAAAAGATGAGTACACTCGATGCAACTAGAGCAGAACTCGCTCTTATAGTTCTGTATCTGAACAAGGCTGAAGCCAGGGACAAGATTTGTAGGGCAATTCAATATGGTTCAAAATTTTTGAGTGATGGACAAGCTGGTACTGCCCAAAATGTTGACAAATCAACCAGCTTAGCTCGGAAAGTTTTCCGTCTTTTTAAGGTAAGACTTATATATAATGTACTTATTAGATATGATTGAGTTGGATTTCATCTGGCTTTCTTTATATCCCTTCAAATCTAGGAAACGAAGAGGTTCTTTCCTGTATTTCTTTCTGCAACCAAAACCATGTGTATTTGTTCGGTAAATGGAAGCCAAAAGTCCTTTAATTTGGTTGTCCATTTGGTTCCCAGAAAGAACTAGTAGAATGAATGAAATTTTATCATGCTTATTGACCTTGTCTAATTGCAGTTTGTCAACGATCTGCACGGTCTTATTAGTCCAGTTCAGTTCCTCAAGGGACCCCCTTGCCTCTTGTTTTACTGGGAAAGGTACAAATGATTTGTCAATAAAAATGTTTCTGTGACATCTTCGTTGTCTTCATGGTGGTGACTTTGTCAGTTTGATGCTTATTTCAGTCTAAAAATGCGTTGTTGTCAACTTTCTTGTTTCTTGATCAAAGGTAGAAGTGGGATTTACAAGGTACGGAATGCTCCACTCTATTTTTGGTTTTTCAGAATGAAATTCTATGAGAAGCATTAGCCAGAAACGTGAGTTAGCTTGATTTTTACAGAACAAAGAACGTGTTGAGCTAATTGGCCGCTTTTCTGTTGGATGGGATCCTCAATTTGTACTACTTTGGTTGAGGTTTGTAGCGTCTCCATTTTTTTTCTATTCGTTTCCTAGAAATTGACATGGGTGAATTGCCTAAATTAATGGAGTCTTGTACATATGGTGCTGGTCCACTCGAAATTGATGGAGGTGGGGATGGAATATAATGAAAGGTTATGTTTTCTGCGTTATAAAAGGTTATGAAATAGGCTAATGCATTTGGGCTGTATAAACCTACAAAAGTTTGCCAATTGGGCTGAATGCTTCTGAGAATTTTTTTTTTAAAAAAAATACTCTCTCTCTCTCTCTCTCTCTCTCTCTTAGAGATAATATCCCATTTAACATTTTTAAGTATTAAAAAAGTATAACTAATAACATGTTATTTATTTTGAAATTACTTTTCAATATTTCCCAGGATTAAAAAAATTTAGTAATTAGAGGTATAATAAAAAAAACCAAATATTTAACAATTCAACTCTTTAAAAGTGAAAAATATTCAACAGTTAATCACGGGGACTTTGTTTTTTTTTATGTCCAACAATGTTATGGGGACAAAATTCAAAATTTCTACTCCAGTAATACAAGGACAGTAAAATGTTCTTAATTAAAATTGAACTTGCTATTTGCAAGAACTCATCTTATTCTTGGTTGCATACCAAAATCCTCGAGCTACTTGTATCACATTTATTAAAGAAACAAGAGTAGTCTTGTTATCCGTGACAAAAAAGGATTCCAGCCCTTACTAATTGGGAATATGAAAAAAATTTCTTCCACTGTCTATAGGGATTTATTAATATAGCAGCAGTCAAGGAATGATTTGAGTGAGTTTTATGGGTTTCGTTTTAGGTTCCTTTTCCAACCCTTTGAGTTCAAGGAATTCCCTGATAAAATCAATGCTTGGACCGTGGTCCCCGATTTACTATACTGGAGGTCAAGTGATTCTGGGCATGGAATATTCTGGGAAAAAAGAGAGAGTGAAGTTATAATAGCCATAATCTTTGCGAAAGCAGCAGAGAATTATTATTGCTAGCATACAAGGCAAGATTAAATAATAATAATAATAATAATAATAATAATGGATTGTGAGTCTGAAACGACGAGAGGATCTTGGAAATTTGCAGTTCCTCTAACAGCAGCAGCAACAAACACAGTCACAGACAAACCAGTGAAAACCAAACAAAGCAAAATCGAAACTTCATTGGATATGATTAGAGTTATGTACAAGGTTAAATAAATTGAAACTTAATTTTCCTCAGTTTCTTGAAAAGGAAGATTAATTTCCCAATTTCTTTGCTTTCCTCGATTTAAGGCTGTTAATGGAAAAGGTCAAGTTTTCTCGATTATTAATAGCTGATAGAGTCGCTAAACTATGAACAGGTAACTCAATTGAAGAGCATTTAACAGTCTGGGAACCCAAACGAAAAATTTTATATTTTAGGTTTTAAAAGTAAGGGTATATATCAATTACCAAATTCAGCAGCCTTTTGAAAATAGCATGTTCGATATTACTATTAAGCAGAAAGCACCATGTCAAATGAGATAAGGCTATAAGAGGAGAAACGCAAAAGGAAGGAGTCTTGAAATCAGGTGCCGTTCGACAAAAGAAAATAACAAATGTGATAAAGCAATGACGAAACTAAATCACATGGACAGTACGAGGTGATGTATGGGAACTACAGCACGACTAGGAATCTTTTGGCGGACCTTTCTTTGCAGCTTCTGCTGCTGCTTTCTCCGCTTCAATCTCAGCAACAATTGCATCGATCTCAGCTTCTTCTAGCTGCCGCAGCCCTTGGTCTTTTGTCATCACAGCAATTTCTATGTTCTTCCCCCCACTCTCGACAACCTGATTCCAAGGAGGAACACGTAACAAAAGTAAATATAGGTAAGAAACAGGCAAGTATAATGATTTCTCAGTGAATGTTGAAAAATTGTAGACAAACTTAAAAAATGAAAAACTAACAGAAGTTACATGTGGAATGGCACAGTTTTAAGTTGCTAGCATACTCCGTTTAATTTCCACATAGAGGCACATTGAGTAGTGTTTCAACTACTGATGTTTGAGCTAAGAAACTCGTTAACAACAAGAGAAGGAACACACCAAGATAGCTTATCCATTGATGAGAAAGGGTTTCAGCTAAAGGAGATTGACAGGTTTCTCAGTTTCATGACCCTTTTTTGTTCTTTTTACTCTTTCTTTTCCATGATGGTTATCAATGAATGCCAATCAATTGGAGCGATGCATGATCATATGCAAAACAGGTTAAATTTCAAGCAAAGAAACATGGAAGGGCTTCTGTATTAGTTGGTAAGACCAGTACCTTGACAGCAAAGCATTGAGATAACTTAGATTTTTGAATGAATTACAGCAATCTGGAGAATACCAAATATTGAATGTCCTTATATGGTCATTATTCATGTTAGCAACATTTCCAAATACCCAAAGATATTGTATGTGTAATGGAAGTAACACATACAATCCATACATGCATGGCTCCTCAAGAGATCAAGAAGTTAGCAAAATAAATACAAACAAGTTTACAGAAAAACAAATTGCGTTTCACTGTGAGGTAGATAAAGGAGAGCCTTCAGCAGCATAGACTTTTAAGCTCTCAAAACAAAATTGACAATGGGGCAAGAGGTAAATGCAATGGCTTACAATGCATATATTTCATTAAACAAGCATACATGTCAGTGTCAAACATGTAAGAACAGCAATTCACGCATAGAGGTTGAACCAAAACCACAATATTATAAGCTGCACACCTGTTGGCTGTATAGAAAAGGCTTGTTAGCAATCCTTTCTACTAGACTTGGTTATACACCAACTATATTTGCAATGATGTTAGGACCAATTCAACTAGCATGATAGCAATCTTATGAAGTGGCAGAAGTAAATAACTTACAGTTGAATCAAATGATTATTAAACATTAATGCCAGATATTATGTGCTCTGAAAAGAACTACTCCCTAAGCACCAGTTAATGCAGCTTCAAAACACAAGTTCAATGCCAAGGAAGACCATGCATGCTCAGGCAATTTGTAACATATACATTCAAATGTAAACCTGGATAAAAGGCAGTAACTTACTTCAAGTAAAGCACGGATTGCTAACTTCACAGTTTCTTGCCCAGAAGTTTCCTTAAAGTTTTTCTCCAAAAACTCCCGCATTGAGTTCGAGTTTCTCCCGGTAGCATTGGCTTTCCATGCTGAAAATGCTCCTGAAGGATCTGTTTGGTAAAGAGCTGGGACACCCAAGTGTGGGTCAAAACCAACAATCAAGGTCGAAAGACCAAATGGCCTCACACCACCACTCTGTGTATACTTCTGTTGCAAACCAGCAATGTAGCGTGTTATATATTCAACAGTTACAGGATCCTCAACAGTGAGTCTATAGCTTTGACACTCAATCCGTGCCTTGTTAATCAAGACACGCGCATCAGCCTTCAATCCAGCACATACTAGTGCTACATGATCATCCAAAGATACAATCTTCTTCACTGATCTGCAAACATAACCAGCAAAAACATTACATAACATTTACACAAATAATCAGATTGAACACAAAACAAGACACTAGATATCATTACAAAGACATTACAAATCAGTCCAAAATCACACAGACCCCTAATTAACAACAGCAAGAACAACAATCTTCACATCATAAATAAGCTCTACACACCAATATAAACCAAAATACGACAGGACTATTCAAAATCAGACCAAATTCCACAGCGCTGCTACAGAAAATAAAAGATTTGAAGTGAAAAGACTTACTCATGTTAATTAACTAAAAATCGACAGTTATTTCAAAAACTTTATAATACCAAATTCAAATTCATCAACGGCGAAGCAAAATAACTTCTTTTGACAATCCTCATTCAATACATATATGAACTAATCAGGTCATTATCAGTTCAAACACCACAAAAATGCCAAATCACAGTAGATACAAGTAAGCAACGCCAATTAAAATCCAGTCACATTCAACAATCACGATTAAACCAGAAATCAATTACTAACCAAGCCCTAATTAAACCCTAAACCTCAATTTTCCCCCCCAAAAAATAAAAAATCTCGCCTTTTCACCACGAACGTAAAATACAAACAAAATCAAGAAGAACCCAGAATTTAAAAATAAATAAAAGTGTAAAATTACCTAGAATCTTGAAGTTTAGCAGTGGATTTCTTTTCAACACCAAGAACGACAATATCAGTACCACGAACACCAACCGCCGCATTTCCTTTACGGACAGCTTCAAGAGCGTATTCCACTTGAAATAAATGCCCATCCGGTGAAAACACTGTGATTGCACGATCGTATCGAGCCATGGCTACGCTTCAGTTTTCTCTTGTTTTTGCTTTGCTCTCTTTCAGTGTGGGTTTTGCTTTGCCTTGCTTTTTTTCAGTGTGAGATCTGCGGGGTGTTTTTTAATAGAGGAAGCTAAAATTCGCACAAGTGAACATTAACGATCGCTTAAAACGATGTTGTTTTTGCAACTTTATTTATTTTAGGGCTTCACGCCCCATTGTTTTTTACGTTTATGGGCCAGTATTTATTGCTGGGTCCAAATCGTTGCACCATGTTGGACTTTGTTGTTTTATTGATCTATTTAAACAACTCTAAATCAGATTAATTATTCGTGAAAATGGACGCTTGAAGGTCGTGCTTCAGCGGTGTGTGTGGGCTTGTCTCCTTCTGCTGTCTCCAATTTGATTTTTTTTTGTATATGTCGGTCATCTCCGCGGTGCTTTACCTACTCTCTGGTCTTGTCGGATATTCAGTGGGTTGTGGGGAATAGTCATGGTGCGCGCAAGCTGACCCAGACACCCCATGCTATATATAAAAAAAAAATTATTCGTGAAAATGGGGTTTATTGATAGTTGTTGACTTGTTATGATGAATTTTGCTCTTTTATATAATTAGGGGAATAATAGATTGAGATATTTATCCTTTAAGTTGGTGAATAAGTATACCAAATTATTTAATATATTTTTTAAATTTTCATGGATTTTGTTGGAGATGGATATGTTTTTGTTTAAAATGGATTTTATATTTGAAACCAATTGAAGGAAATAGATGTTCATAAACAAAATTCAAAACTTGGCACAATTTAATTGAAAATGTTGAAAATTTCGGCTATTTTATTTTAAAAAAAATCGAAATACTTTTTCTAAAAAAATCTTTAACACTTCGTATTTTCTCTATTTTTTAAACAATTTTTATCCTTTGCTGCAGAATTAATAAGCTCTAGATCTCTCTAAGTCAATTAGAAGGTATCATGTTTATAATTTTTGGATCAGCTTTGTGACTAACATGAGACCTGATTAACTTAAGATTTAAATTAATTCAAGTTAAAAGAATATAAAAAAATTAACATGGTCCGATCTAATTAAAAATCATATCCAAGTTGACTTGTGACTTGAAAGATTCAAGTAAATCATAATCAATAACTCTAAATCTTTATAATAAATATATTATTATTATGATAGTAATTATTTTTTATTTAAAAATATATTAAAATAATTTTTTATTTTCTAAAATTTATTTTTAACATCAAAATAAAAACACAAAAATAATATTTTAAAAAAAATATTTTAATTTTTAAAAAAAAACACTTTTAAAATATAAATACAAAAACACTCATACTTTTTTTTTTTGTTTAAATCCTCAAATCCCTAATTCTTTTCAATTCGCTTATGGTTTGTGCAAATCCCTAACTTTTCTTTTCCTGATCCAACGTCAGTCTACCCCTGCCGAGCGTGTTAATTGTGTCCATTTCTTTATTGCCTCGTCGAAGATGCTTGATGGGAAGGAGAATGATAGGGCGGGTGTAGATCTATAAAAATATCTTTGAGACACCAGAAGCTTGAGCTCAGATGGGTACTGGGAGGTGTAGATAGTGGGAAGAGGGTGAGCAAGCACTGTCGGGGCAAGCTCCAATCAAAGAATGTATAGACCTATAAGATGGCTCCACGGAGATGTCTAGTCGTTGACACAAAAGAAGACTCCACTTTCCAGACGACCTAAACTCATCATCAATGGCTCTACTCAAATGCCTCCATCGGTCCTTGAAGGGAAATAAAGTAACAAGAAGATGAGGATCTTGCCCTTTATTGGGAAATTGAGAATGGTGTTGCCACTTTAATCAAAGTGTGAAACCCTAACTGCCATCCACTAAGAGGAAAGAAACAAAATAAACTCTTTTTTTAGATGGTTTCGTGCTTCACATTTTGCCCGCTGCAACGGACATGAAGGTTCTTCCAAATGATAATTAATGATATTATTTG
>Ga0307507_10012177_pt1 | contig 10677 bp, 11 predicted proteins | sample 7_EM_MG_FD_207223 | JGI IMG/M metagenome (GOLD analysis project Ga0307507, IMG submission 207223) | Populus trichocarpa ectomycorrhiza microbial communities from riparian zone in the Pacific Northwest, United States - 7_EM | ecosystem: Host-associated > Plants > Roots > Unclassified | place... | reverse complement strand
AATACATGTACAAAAATGTTTTTGGCCATATCTGAACCAAATCTTGACCGTTTTTGATGATTCAGGGACCGAAAATTAAGTAAATATGTGCGAGAGTCAGGTCCGACATGTGGCGTGACAAAAGACCAGTTGCAACCGGTCTAAACCGGTCTTTTTCAGTTTTTAAATATTTCCGAAAACATGGCAACTGGCAACTAGACTGACCCCAACTGTGGGCAACTGCAACTGGTGGTCCGGTCTTTTGCAGTTGGGTTCAGTTTGGTTTTGGTCATATTTTCGGTCCAGTGAACTGGACCTGCAAACACTAACTATCAAGCATGAGTGCTCAACCAGTTGGACCATGAAGGCTTATTTACATACATATATTTTATGCTGTATATACCAACTGGATTATCACTTTCCTAGAAAGGATGTCAGCAAATTCTGATGCTCAATTTGGCATCATCAATCAACAACAACATCTTGCTTTCAACCACCATCCATGACACCTGGCACCACTGCCCCTGCATCACCACCATCCCCAACAGCCACTGCCCCTCACTGCTCACTGCTGCCATCAACCACCTACAACCACAGCAGACAACCAACAACAGAACAACCAACAGCAATGTGGCAATGCCATGTCACAAGCCACAACGACCACCAGCACAACCAGAGATGATGAATGACACCTTGAAATGAACACAAATGACCCCACCACCCACAAACGACAGCCAGCACCCACAAATGGACACAAGTGACAACAAGCCAAGGTGAGACAGCCCACCTCCCCCCCATCCAACCCTCTAATATGAAATCCAGGTGCCACATCACCGTCAGCAATGTGGCAACTAAATGACAAACAACAACCAAGATTTGTTGTTTGTCATTGTTGTTAGGGCAGCCTGGTGAGTACCCCCCTCCCGTTCATCCCAACCCAACTTGCTCACACACAGCACAATGATGGACTGACAATGTGGGACAAGGACGACAATGGCTGAGGTGAGAAAGACACAAGATGAGGAGGCCACAGCACAAGGACAACACGTGAGAACAACAATGACAAGGTGATGACAACAACGCAGCACTGATGTGGAATGACAACATGTGACAACAACAAAGAGGTGACAACAACATGTGCAAAGATGGCGACCAGGCAACATGGCCCAGCAACAACATGATGCTGATGTGGATTGATGACATTCCCTTTTCCCTTACCATCCCCCTTCCCTTTACCATCCCCCTGGTCTTTAGCATCAAATGTATTTTATGTAGTTATGAAATACATTTCAATTGCATCTATTCAGACTTATTTTAGTCTGCTTGTTTCAATCTTAAATACCTCTTTGTTTAAGTTCAGTTGGATTTGGGTGGAGTCCAGATGGAGTCTATGCAGACTCCACATGGACTCCAGCTGGATGATTCAGAAATATACAGATTTGGTTGTATTCCAGGTGGACTCCAGTTGGACTCCACCTGAGTATGTGGGGGAGTGTAAAGTACACAATGCAAGCTGCCACCACATGGAAAAAAATTCAAAGCCACATAAAATTCTCAGATAATCACTTACAAGAATGTCATCCATGTAGGTCTTTTGAATCTTTTTGACATCTTCTGCTGTGCACCCAGCTGAGCTGAGATATGCCTTCTGACAATCAAGACATGAAATCTGCAAAAGCATCAGCTACATATCTATGGGCCAAGATTCACCTCCCCTGCTTTTTGGCAGTACTTTACAGTGCCCCACCCATTCCTGCAGAAATCTGCTGGAATCCACAGGAATCTGCAGGAATGGGACCAGAATCCAGAGGAATGGGACTGGTAAAGTCTGGCTCCTATCTCAGATTCTATGCATTTGCACTTTTAGTCTACTGAACAGGCCATGTTCAAAGACTCTTACAATCATTGCAATTCATAACTAGTGTCTACAGAGGTATATGATATTAAAATGGAGAGGCTGATTAAATTGAATGTCTTGTGAGGGGTTTGTTGGGTAGGCTTGTTGACACTGGTGGCTATATCAGTAAGAGCAATGAAGAGCTCTTGTAGCTGCAAGGAATTGAACTGGAGGCAAGAGAGAAGTTCTGCAATTTCTAATAGCAACATTGGTAAGAAAGAGGGTTGGGTGATTGAGACTCAAGATACTTACTGGTGCAACCGTTAGGAGATGAGGAGTCAGCATTGGTGGGTGAGGGCAGCACATCATTTCCTGACACTTGAGCCAAAATAATGCAATTTTATTCCCTGTGTTGGGCAGTACTTTTCAGTGCCCACCCATTCCTGCAGGAAGCCACAGGAATGGGACTGGTAAAGTCTGGCATTCCAGCTACAGTCCTAGTGGAATATGGTAGGACTCTGGAATCCAGTAGGAATACTGCATTCCAGCTCTATTTAGATGTCATATGACTTATTCTAAAAATTCATGTGACTTAATCTACACTCTTTTGTAGTTTATTAGTTGGCTTTATGACTAAACATGTAAAAATAAAATGTATCTAAATAAGAACAGATAAATTATTATTATGTACATTAAAGGGAAGGTGGGAGGGCAAAAACAGGCAGGCCCTCCTTGCCATTGGTTGATGGTGGTGATGCCATTTGTGGGTGGTTGCTCATGGCTGTTTGTGGTGGATGTTGGTGGATGGTGGTGGTGCTCATCACTGTTCATCAGTGGTGGTGGTGTGCCCTCCTCTCTGTTTGTGGTGGGTGCTGGTGGATGGTGGTAGCACTCGTGCAGGCCTGTATGTGGTGCTGGGTGCTCATCATCATTTGTGGGTGGTGCTGGTGGGCTGTCATTGTCCATTTGGTTGCCATGTTGCTGACAGTGACATGGCACCTGGATAGTCAGCAATGGGGGGCAAGGTGGCTGTTTACAGACCTGGGTGGCTGAAAACAACCAGACAGTGATGATGTGACATGTCATCACCATCAGATGACGCATTGTTGCATTGTATCAACCTTGCCAGCATTCATTTGGTTTGTGACGTGGCATTGTTGCATTGTTGTTGCATTGTGGTGTGCCATGGTCATTGTTGGTGGTCAACAAGCATTGTGGGCAGTGGTGGTCATGGGTGACCATGGTGATGCAGCATTGGTGGGTGTCATGCGCTGAGTAACTCTGAGTGGGGCCATTGCTGAGTTGATTTCCAGCCAAAATGGCTGGGGAAGGAGGAGTTCTAATTCTGATCAGCACTGATCAGAACATGTGGGGCACAGACAAGACCTTGGTCAGGTCATGGTGGTGGGCAACCATGTCTGTTGATAGTGCTTGGCACTCATTGCCATTTGTGGACAGTGCTGGTCATTTTTGGTGTTGAGGGTGTGGTGGTTGGAGAATGGAGCCACATCACAGGTTGTGATTTTTATTAAAAAAAGTTTGTAGTGTCCCCTTCTTGTTTGGCTGTATTTAAAATCAATGCTATTGCCAAGTCATCATCCAAACCCATCCTTTCACATCCATCCAAGCCTTGCATGTTTGTGATGAGGAAATTGATAGGCTATAGGCTTAAATATTATAGGAACCATAATATTTTTTTAGTTTGTCTTATATTGAGCAGAGGAAGACAGAAAAGCTGAAAATGTGCCACACATGCTCATTTCCAAGTTTGTTTACATATATTTACTAACAGCTTTCAAGTCAGACAAAAATTTGTAGTATGATTTTTTCCATTACAAAGTTTCTAGTGTCCGCTTTTTTCTATTACAAAAGTTTGTAATGTCTGCTCTTTGAGACTACAAAATTTTTGTAGTCTGACTTGAAAGCTGTTAGTAAATATATGTAAACAAACTCAGAAAGGAGCATGTGTGGCTCATTTTCAGCTTTTCTGTCTTCCTCTGTTCAATATAAGACAAACTAAAAAATAGATTATGGTTCTTATAATATTTAAGCCTATAGCCTATCAATTTCCCCATCACAAACATGCAAGGCTTGGATGGATGTGAAAGGATGGGTTTGGATGATGACTTGGCAATAGCATTGATTTTAAACACAGCCAAACAAGAAGGGGACACTACAAACTTTTTTAATAAAAAAGCGGACAATAAAAATTTTTGTGATGGAAAAATATGATTTTCTAACAGAGACAGTGGACACTACAACTTCAGCCATGATCATCACATGGGGTCATCTGCAGATGATGGTGATCTCACATGGGAATGTGAACATGATGCCAATGTCACAACCTGTGACATGGCTCCTTTCTTCAAGTTCAACCACCACCACACCCTCAACACCAATGATAACCAGCAACATCTGCAAATGGCAATGAGCACCAAGCACCACCAACAGAGATGAGCACTCACCACCATGACCTTGAACCTCAATGAGCACTGACCACCATCCACAAGTGCTGACTGCCACCATCCATGAAGATCAACAAGCACCCATCACCACTATCAACAAATGGGGACAAGCACCCACCATGACCACCCATGAGTGCCAACCACCATTCACAGATGGAGATGAGGATCCACCACCTTCATTCACGAACAGCCATGAAGTTGCACCACCCCACCACAAATGGCCATGACAGCCCACCACCCATGAGCACCAACCAACATCCATGAATGGAGATGAGGGCCCAACACATCACCCACCAATGGTGATGAGCACCCAGAGGGCCCATTGCCTCCCTCCTTGAATGGCCATGTGGGTCCACCATCCTCCATCGCAAATGGCCCACCACCATCACATACTCACGAATGATGATGACAGCCCACCAGGACCATCAACAAGCATCCACCAGCACTGAACTGTGATGAGTGCCCAGCCACCAAGGACAACAAATGCCCACCAAACCCACAAAGGATGACAAATACCCACTACACCCATGGACAGGGTCAAGTGCCCACTAGCACCACCCATGAACAACATCCAATGCCCATCACCACACTCATGAATGTAAATGAGGGATCACCAGCAACAGCCACAACCAACAATGAACACCCACCACCACATCCAAGAAAGTGATGACTGCCTATCCACAAATGACAACAAACAGTCACCAACACCCACCCCTTGCCCTAATCACCCACATTCTTGCACTTAGTTCTGTGCCATAAACCATGTATTCAAGCCAGGGGTCTGCAGCATGCACTGGCACCTGGGTTTGGCCTGGGATTTGTTGGGGAGGGTTTTTGGTAAACATATATAAACTGTCTCTTATTTCCCTTGAAATATATAAAAGTAGGTGAAACACAGAGTTTCTCTGTTCAAAAGGTCACAAATCTTTGGAAAACAAATCTACAGATATAATTAAATGGGCCAAGACATATTCTCTCACTTCTTCCTGCCAGGGACAGCTGGATGCAACATACCATGTTCAGATAAGATCTGGCAATGACTAGATCAGCTAGAAGCAACTGGAAAATAGATATTGAGCAAAAAAAGAATATTCTTGCCCAAAAAGCCTGATCATGCATGAAGTTGCATTCTGAATCCTCAATCCTCCTCCTCCAACAACATCTCAAGACTAGGTCCAAGGCCCCCACTGTCCTCATTATTCACCATGGGAACCATGGGCTTGTCCCACATCCTTGTGAAATGGTTGAACAAATCCCTCTGCAACTGTGCCTGGTGCATAGCATATGCCTTGATACCTTCTGCTGTAGCAGCATCAACTGTCCAGGACTCTGCACAACCCTCCCACTGTTGAGCCTCCCACTCTAGTGTTTTTCAGACTCTCCTCACCTCCTCTTTTGATAACTGCACCTCTTCAGACAAGTGAAGATACCATGCTTGTGCCTTGGCCCACTCTATCCTCATGGCTGTGAAAAAGAAAATCAGCCCAGAGGAACATATAGATGAGTCTCTACTAACCTTCATGCAGCACTGCATCTGATTCACCTCCTGTTGTGGGGCATGCATCCAAATCCATGACACAGAGTAAGACATCCCATTGCATGAGATGCAACTGGAACAGTTTTCTTTCTATATTTGTGTTTTCTTGTGGTTGTGGCTGACAAAGCATCACTTTTGATGTCCATGCAGGAATTGCCATACATGATACACTTAGTGGTTTCTTTTAGTGTAGTGCATTGTAGGACATGACACAAGGTGTCTACCATGTTTCTCCTTCATAGAACTAGTATTTTATGACAAGTTTTAATTTAAAATTCTAGCTTTCATCATGTAAAATCCTGTATTCTTTCCTAAGCCCATGATAAATAATGCAATTTTATTCCCTGTGTTGGGGTGTCTACTCTAGAGCACTTTTTGCCACTCTTTTCTTCCTACCACCACCAACCATGTTTGTCACCACTGCCAACCATGCTCATCACCACCACTGCCCTCCGTAACTGTCCACAAATGCCAATGAGCACCAATGACCACACTGCCACCACAACTAGACAAAAAACAAAGACAGCTGCCCACAAACAAAGACAACCACCCATAAACAACAAAATGAACCATGGCCACGACCACCACCCACCACAGCCCACAAACGACAGCCAGCATGCACAAATGGACACAGGTGATGCAGACTGACAAGAAGGGACCAGGGATGACAATGAGGGACAAGGGACAATGATGACAATGATTATCATCATCATCGTTGTTTTATATTTGATACTGTGAGCACCCCTGACCTCTGTCATCACCCCTCAACTAATGTGACACCATTCAACTGCCCACCTTGTTACCCCTCCCCAATGGGAAGGCCTGCCACCATGTCACTGTGTGAAACAAAACAAAGCCAGACAACAAGGACACAAAATGATGGATGACAAACAACCAACAATGACAAATGACACATGGCAATGGACAACAATGAACAGTAAACAAAAACAACAAACAGTGAACAACAATGATGGACACCACTAGGCAAAGACACAACCATTACCATGTGACCACAACAATGATCCAGATCCAACAATGACAATGACAATGGACAGACAATGCAGCAACATGAACAACAAGTGCCCAGCACCACCACACCCATGCTGATGAATGTCCAGCACCACCACAAACCAATGGCAACAGTCCCTTCCCCCTCCCTGTCCCTCTCCCCCCCTCATCCTCTCCCCCTCCCTCCCTGTTTCTTGCCACTCCCTTAATGTACATCCAGGTGCCACATCACTGACAGCAATGTGGCAACCATACAATGAATGACTACTTGTATCTATAACTATGTACACTACCTGATCAAAAGTAATGTCCAGTCATTTTTTGGACAAAGTTGGTGCTATAACACAAGAACCAAACATTTTAAGAACTAAGCTCTGGTGTATTAGTTATAGCTAAGGAAGTGTAGATTGTAAATACCAAGTCTGGGGATGAACAAATGAAAACTCAGGATAAGGCACAGCATTGACTGTGACAACTTCCAAAAATAGGATGTAACAAAACAGTACTTTTCACTCCTCCACCTATTCCTACTGGACTCCAGGACTCCAGTAGGATTCCTACTGGAGTTCAACAATTTTTAAAAGCAATTGGATTCTAAAGAAAATACAAGTAATTACATACAGACTAACTAACATAAACTACATTGTGCTGGGCTGTCATTGCTGTTCGTTGGGGGTGGTGATGGGCTGTTGTCACCATTGGCATGTGGTGCTGGGCCATCGTCGCAGTTGGTGGGTGCTGGAGGTGGGCTGTGGCCAAAGATGGTGGGCAGTGGTGGGCGGTGTTCGCCATTTGTGGGGTGGGGTGCACCATGTGGGTGCTGGTGCTGGGCCATCCTTGCCGTTGGTAGGGTGAGGTGGTGGGCCATGTTCACCATTTGTATGGGGTTGTGGTAGGCCATGTTCACCATTTGTGGGGTGGGGTGCACCATGTTGGTGCTGGTGCTGGGCCATCCTTGCCGTTGGTAGGGGGAGGTGGTGGGCCGTGTTTGCCATTCGTATGGGGTCATGGTAGGCCATGTTCATCATTCGTTGCTGTTGGTGGGGCGTGGTGGTGCTGGTGGGTCCTCATCGCCATTGGTGGGGCATGATGATGGGCCCTCATTGTTGTTGGTGGGTGGTGGTGGTGGGCCCTTGCCGCTGTTGGTGTTGCTGCCTTGTCATGGTGTGCTATTGTCATTGCATGCTGTCGTTGTTGTTGCCTGTCCTTGTCACCTGTCCTTGTTGTTGCCTGTCGCTGTCTTCATCGTGTTGTGCTGGGTCTGTGTTGTGTCATTGTTGCATTGTGTTGTTGTTGTGTTGTGTTGTTGTTGTGTCTGATGTGTTTGGTTGATGATGGTGGTGATGTGGAAGGTTTGTGGTTGAAGGTTTTGGGAGAATTCCCACTTGCAGAATTTGCTGATGTCCTTTCTAGGAAAGGGCTTAGATGGTTGGTATGTATAGCATAAAATATGTCTACAAAATAAAGTCCTCATGGTGCAACAGTTGAGTGTTCATGATTGTGTGTGGCTGTGCTCCCAAGGTCAAGTGTTCAATTCCTTCACTGTGCGCTTTTTTATATTATATAATAACAACAATAGTGACAAAGTACTGATTCCTACTGGACTCCTTGTACTTGGAAGTTCCAACTGGACTCCTATTGGACTCCTATTGGACTCCTTGTGCTGGAATCCACTATACCCATTCCTTAGGAATCTGCAATTCCTTGTGATTTGGGATCATTCCAGTAGGAATTTACTAGGACTCCACTAGGACTGAGATACAAAATTTGTATGGTGATCAGCCAACATGAAATTTGTCTCAGTCCTAGTCCAGTCTGGTATAGGTGGAGGAGTGTAAAGAGCTCGAAATTAGGCAAGTTCTTACAACACTGGTCCTTCTTTTCTGCAAGAAAACAAAATGCTACCATCCTGTTGAATTAATTTATAGAGACTCAGGATGGCCTCTAAACAACATCTTAAGTATAGCATGATAGCAAGTAAATTTACACTGGGCATAACTTGAAAAATCCACAATGAAAGCACATTTTTTGCATCTAGCAATTGTCCTGGACCAATCCTTGACATTTTCCTTGGTGAATTGGAGCTGAAAATATTTCACAAGGCACTTCTCTTGCTTAGTAAAACTATCCCAAAGAATTAAACAGAAATCCTATTTATTCAAGAATCTGACACCCCCAGACTTTTCTAGGCCTGATTTAGACATCCCTCTGTCATGCTTTAGTGAGCTTTCATCAGCAAGTTAGCATTTCACTTTTTCACTTCTCAATGTTTTTTAGCTTTTTCCAGGTTTCACAAAAAGTCAAAAGTGAGACAGTGAAAAAGCTAACTGCTAGCTAGTTAGTATAAGTTGCTTCACTTCAAAAAAATTCCAAAAACCAGTCACAATCAGTTGTGACTGGTCTTTTAAGTGTATATAATGTGTATGGTATATACATAAGTATGACTAATCTAGGTACTGATTGTAAAGAAGTGGGACAAGCTGGTGATGGAAAGATGTGTTTGGTGGGTGTTTATATACCCTGTGGCAATGCATGGACCATGTGGTCATGTTTGTGCTAAAGTGGTACCATTTACATGACTACTTCCCATGACCACCCTCACATCAACAGTGCTGCTCCCTTTGACCACCCCCAACTACCACTGAACAACAATGACAACAGACAGTGAGCCACCTGACCAGCCCAACAGACAAATGACAACGATGGATGGCAACCAGCTGGTCAATGGTCCAGACAGTGACAACACAGGTTGTCATCACTGTAAATTTAGGTGAGGACCATGCCTCCCCTCCCTGTCTCCTTTCTTCACATGAGAACCAAGGGGCCACATCACCATCAGCAACGTGGAAACTAACTTTAGGTTTCCTTTTGCTAACAACATTGCCCACCCCTGGTCTGTGCCCCATGTCACTGTTGCGAGCCTCTGCTTGCAGTGTGGCAATGGGTTCTTTTATTTAATATACATAGTTAGATTCTTAAGTAGGTAAATTAAAAGACTAGTTGAGACTGGTCTTGTATAAGTCCAGTTTAAACTGCATTATTTGTAGATACACATTCCACTTTTTTTTATAGCTTTCCATCACTTTCTGTAGCTTTTCCTCTTTTTCTTGCCCTTGAGTAACACAATAAGTGGCTAGCTTTTTTGGATTAGCCATGTGGCTTTTCTGACCTGCCACTTTTGTCCCTTTTTACTGCTTTTTTCACTTGTGCAAGCAGAAAAAAGCTAATTGTGAAACTACTGATGTTGCAGGCCATATGAGAAGCATCTGTGTCCGGAACTCAAGAAATAGGTAGAAGCACTTAGCATTAACATTTCAAAACAACTATATTAACTGTAACCCTTTGGAAGTAGGGATTGTGGGAATCATAATAGCTCTATGTCCCTTGATTTTCAGTTTGTTGAAGTTTAAATAACTGTTGCATGCTTTAATCCTGTAAATGTGGTCAGATCAGACTATAGAACAATAATAATTATGTATCTGTACAATACTATGACAATAGATGCCATCTCCTATCAATCCTGGGAAATATTTTTAGCTGGAAGTGTACAAGGAGGGGAATCAATTTGAATTTACCTTTTTGGAGAGAATATAAAAGTTTATAGCACAGAGACTTTATGGAGTTTATAACAATAGCAGGGAGATCCAGTGTTCAAAATATTTCCTCTTCAAATGGTGAATTGCTTTTGTTAGGTTGCAGTCATTCAGAATTTCCCATTTTGTTAGAGCTCTTTACACTCCTCCACCTATTCCTACCAGACTCCTACTGGACTCCCGGAATCCTACCGGACTGGACTAGGACTGGGACAAATTTCATGTTGGCTGATCACCATACAAATTTTGTCTCCCAGT
>Ga0307507_10012176_pt1 | contig 10678 bp, 6 predicted proteins | sample 7_EM_MG_FD_207223 | JGI IMG/M metagenome (GOLD analysis project Ga0307507, IMG submission 207223) | Populus trichocarpa ectomycorrhiza microbial communities from riparian zone in the Pacific Northwest, United States - 7_EM | ecosystem: Host-associated > Plants > Roots > Unclassified | place... | reverse complement strand
AAGGATGGACAAGAAAAGCAAATGGGATTATTCAAGGCCATTGAAGCCTACCTGTTGGCAAATCCTGATGCTTAAATGTGCCTTATCTGAAGCTGGTCTTGACGTTTGTTCTAGAGTTCCTGAAGCTACAAAATGATAATAAAGAATCTGTGTTGAGTTCTTCGGTCTTGTAATTTTCAATAATATTAAAAATATATGGTGTATTGTTTGTAAGAAGATAATTGAAAATCCTCGCGAGAAATAAGTTTTCACGGGTTGTTTGTTGTTTTGTGTATAAGGAAGTCGCTACCTAGTATTATGGTCACTAGGAACCCTAACTAGTCTTTCAGAGATTCTAAGGCAAGGGACTGGTTGCGTAAAGGGAAGGTATCAGCACCCCTAGTACGCCCTACCTAAGGTAAGTTGCTTGGTGTTTGATTTGCCTTATAAATGCTATGGTGTTGGTATTTTCTAATCCCATCAGTTTTTCTAGGTTTGATTCAAACTAAATTTATTAAGATAGAAATCCAAGGAGATTCCATATGCTTTAAAAGCTCATTTTTCCTTTAGTATTTCAAGAGTTAATTATGACTCGTAAATCACAAGGAGGAGGGACAAAAATCTAAGGAAATTCAGGGAACTTTAAAAGCCTATTTATGCCTTAGTGTTTCATACTCTCATGGCTCGTAAACCATGGAGTAAAAAAATTAAAATGTCCTTAATTATAATCAAGGCTTCTTTCAAGGATAATAACTTATTATTCCTAAAAAATTATTTTGGATATTTACCACTTAGGGTTTCTTTATCCAAATATTAACAGTGAATAATAACCTGTTATTCCCAATAATATTTTGGATATTCATCCATTTGAGATTTCTTTATCCAAACATTAACAGTGAATAATAGATGAATTCCCCACAAAATAAGATTTTTGTATTTTTTTTAATATTAGCCAATATCCTTTGGAGTTTTACAAACATGTTGTAAAATCCAGATATGTAAGAAAATAATTTTATTGTGTTTAAGAAATCCATGCGAAAACACATTTTCGAAACTTCCAATATTTTTTTTATATAAAAAGAACGTATTTTTTTATATAAAAATGTTCAAAACATGTTAGGGTATTGGCTGTATGTAACACATAAAAACATTTTTTATATTTTCTTTTGTCAAAAACACAAACATTTCACAATTAAAGTAAATAAAAACTACATATTAGTCAAATTCTTAAGGCTTTAATAAATCAGTTATTAAATCCCAAAAAATATGTAGAAACATGTTCTTATATTTTTACAGGAAATACAACATGATTTTATTTGTCCCTAAAATACTTGATCATATGCAAATTAAAACATTAAATTTTTTGTCTTTTTGATTTTATAATTCAAACATAAAAAAAAAATACAAACACACACACATCCCTTTTTATTATGTTTTTCTCATACACCCATATGTAATTACAAATAACATAAATTCAAAACAAATCTAAACACATAATATGTAATTCAAAAATTGCAAAATATACCCCCAAATATTCAGGAATTGCAGAGGAAAACTTCTGGGAATGCAAGAACAGTGGCGACGCGTCTGCTCCACACGTCGCCGCCACAAGAAAAACAGGGGACGGGGTGGATCTAGCTTGGCTTCATCCCTTCTTCCCTTCCTCGCCGGTAGTGACCTGCAAAACACCCACAAACACAACAGGCAGTCGATTTTAGTTTTTCTTTCCTTGCTTTCAAATCTGCATCTTTCCTTATAGGTCTGTTTTTTCTTTTTGTTTCCCCTTCTCTGTTTCAGGTGGCCGGTTGTATGACCAAGAAGCTGTCGGCAACTATGCTTCTGTTGTGTCTGGCCGGCGGAGATGGAGGAGAATGAAATGGTCTAATCGTCGACTTCAGTTGGCTTTGCTGCTATCGCCTGCAGCCACTGGAGCTGCTGCGGAGATGGTAGAGGTTGCTGGCGGTGTTGAGGCGGAGGAAAGGACATATCGGTGGGTGTCGGTGTGGCGGATGGAAGAGGGAAGTCTGGTGCTGAGAAGAGGAGTTCTGTTGGCTGAGGGGAGAAGGAGAGCTGGGTCTCGGTTTGTGAGGGAGGAGAAGATGTGCGGCTATGACTTGGAGAGGGAGATGTGAGGTCTGTTGATGGCTAAGAGAGAGAGATGGAGGCGATGGCAGAGAGAGAGAGAGGAGGAGGGCGGTGGCTTCCCTCTTTGCAAAAGGGAAGATGGTTAGTAGCCGCTACTAGAGAGGAGAGGAAGCCGAAAATTCCCAAAGCAAAAGCAGGCGGGGGGCAGCGGCCCGTCTCTGTCGGGTGGAGCAGCTGGAGAAGGTGGATTTAGGTTTTTTCAATGGAAAGGGGTGGCGGCTGCAGAGGGAGAAAGGGTTTAGGTTTCTAGGTTTTTTTTTATTATTTTAGGGTTTTTTTCTTGTGGTTTAGGGTTTTTTGTGGTTCTCTTTAATTATGCAAAATTGCTCCCTTGTTCATTTTCTTCCCCCCTTGTGCATATGGATGGAGGTTCACTTATATAGAAAATCTCTACACGTGCTATTTAAGGAAATATTGCAATAATTATTGCAGATATTGTTTTCTATAACCAGCACCAACAAATCCTATATATATGGTATTTTATATTGCAATGATTATTTTCCATAACCAGCACGAATCAAATCATATATCTATGATATTTTATATTGCAGTAATTATATATGATTCAATAATTATCTCATTGACATATTGCTTCCTTAGTATTAACCTTGATGCTCTATGTTATCACCACATGTAAACCCTTATTTTTTTATTTTTTTTTAATGTATTAAAACATGGGTAAAAAATTGGGTAGCAACAATGGTTACTAGGAAACCTATGGTATGCGAGAGTTAGGGTAATGGACTGTTTGTACAAGGAGAAGACGCATCACCCACAGTGCAACCTACCTAAAGTAGGCTGCATTGTTATTTGATTGTTTTTCTAGGTTAAGTTTCTATTCGTTGGTCTCGTCTAAGGTTCAAGGCAGATCTTCCATCGTGAGGAAGTCTCTACCTTATCGGGTTAAATCCTAACCATTCTAAGGGTCACACTTATTTATTTCTTGGGTATAGCTAAGTCCTAGGATTTCGAATGATAAAATAATTGTTATGGTTTTTTTTTTTTGTCAAACCCTAATGAATAATTATAAACTGATTAAAATATCTATTTTTGCATTTTTTTTATAAAAAAATGATAAAAAAATGATTATATCTTTTAGAAAATATACATAAAAAACCTTTAGGATTTGGTTATAGGCATGAAAACCAAACACTTTTTTTTTTTTTTGAAATGAAAATTTATTATTGAATATTTGGATTTTTTATGAAATTTTGTTTTATTTCATAAAGTTTCGGAGGAAACCGGGTATTTTTAATACCAGGTTCGTATCTTACAGTGTAAGTCTATAGCCTGATATTATGCAAAATAGTTGGAAAAACATGCGAAGGACCCGTAAATATTTTAAAATGCCCCTTGGATAATTTGAAATTTTTTCTTCTTTTTTTTAAAATATATTTTTATATATTCAAATATCATTATTATTATTTTACTATTAAATATATGTTGGGCTGGACCCGGCCCAGCCATCCGGGCTGGGCTGAAACGAGTTCAGCCCGAGTCAGTTTGGTTGGGCAGATTGACGGCCCAACTAACCTTTTTTTGGGGGGGCTCGGGTTGCAACATGTCCAATCTGGTTAAGTTTGGTAGTTTGATGGCCCAACTGCCTTTCTTTTTTCCTTTTTCAAGTTGGGCTGGACCTGGTCCAACCATCTAGGCTGGGATGAAATGGGTTGAACGCATAGTCCACATGGTCGCCGGTTCAACCCAGCAACCATGTCTATTGTTTGGCCATTGCTTGCAAAATCATGCAATGACCACCACCTAGGGGAAACAAGAGAAAAAGAAGAGGGAGGCTTGTCTGGCCGGAGGAGAAAAGGTGCTGGTGGCGTTCTTTGTAGTGCAGGGAAGTCCAGCGTGTGGCTGGTGACAAAAATGGCGGCGGATGCGCTGTAGAGGAAGAGGGGAAAAAGGTGGCCGATAGGAGAGAAAAAAACTAGGGAAAAAAGCTGATTTTTTCCTAATTTTAGCCTCAGATTTCTTCCTCCTCAATGCCTGGAATCCATCTTTATTTATAGGGGTTGGAAGAGTGACACTTTATCTTTATTAGGGACAAATCTTGTTCCTTGTTTCAACTGGGAAGGATCTCAACCGTTGGCTCAAAGATGTCATCATGGTCTATCAAAATAGGTTGCTAAAGGCTACCTAAGTTAGCTTATTTAGGGAGGCATCGCGGTGGTTGTGGTATCAATCAGCAGGAAAGAACAATACCGGTGTGTAGTCAAATGTTAGGTCATCATGGTGGTCTATGTTTTGTCAAATTTTGTGAAGAGACGAAGCATTAAATTCTTCTGAAAAGTAGCCACCCGGGCAGCTTTTTTAGGTAAAAAAAAGAAGATGATGAACAATATGAGTCGTCTAGTCTGTTTTTTTTTTCTTCTAAACGGCACCATTTTGGCCTTATTTTAGCGATTTAGCTAAAGTTCAATTTAGTCCTTCAACTTTTAATTTCTTTTAATTGCACTCCTAATTGGCTTGGAACTTTTAATTTTAAGCAATTTTGCCCCCACCAAACTTCAACATCAGCCCTGAATTTCAGTGTCTCTATCATTATGGTCATTGGTTTTGAATTTCTTCAATTTAGCCCCTAATTTCTTCAATTTTCATCCCTGATTTCAGCCAATTAAATCCTTAGAGTTCAACACCTTTTTCAAAAAGGTCATTGGTTGTGAATTTCTTCAATTTAACCCCTAATTGACTTCAAAACTTTGATTTTTTTGTGATTTTACCCCTGATTTGAATGAATTGACTTTGTAAAAATTAAGTTTGGTCCTCTACAATTTCAATCTTCTCGTTAAGCTCAAATTGGGCTCCCAAACTTAATTTTTCACCAATTAAGTCCCTAATAAAATTAATTTGACCCATTTAAAGTATAATTAAGTCCTTACATTCAATTAAATCCTTTAATTTGACCCAAATTAATTCTTAAACATAATTAAACTTTTAATTTGGCCAATGATTAAATCAAATTGGCCTATTAAAACTCTAAGTATATCCCTGGACTTAATGTTTTTTGCAGATTCATCCAATAATAATTTTAGTTGACATTGAATCCATAGTCTCTCTAGTTTTCGGTACAATGGGGTACAATTAAGCTCTCAATTCATTCAAAATTGTAGCTTGATCTTCCTCTATATTTGAGATCATCTTAACTTGCTTTCGCCAAATCTTAGTCTTCTTGCTATTATTATTATTATTTTAAAAAAAGAAAAAGGGGTAAAATTTTGGGGAATAACTAAAAAATAGGTTATTACAGTTACCCTCCTCTTTACAATGTTTACGATAGAAAGTCTCGTAAGAGACTTTAGATGGTAAGCTTTGTAAAGAAGAAAAAGGAATGAGAGATAACGGACTCGCCATATCAAGAAATGGTGAATCCTTCTGAAAGTGTTTAAAGTAAGGGTTAGAAAGTGCACTCAGAAAAAAAAAAAAAGATGGGGCTAGAAAACGCTCTATCTTGGATGAGAGCATAAAGACAAAGAGAGAAGGGGGGCTAGAAAGCGCATTATCTGGTAGACGAGGCTTGGAAAGCACACTCAGAAAGAAAGAGATAAGGTTATAAAGCATAATATCCAAAGGATGAGGGCTCAAAGGCACACTCAAGGAAAAAGATAAGGCTAGAAAGCACATTATCCAGTATGCGAGGGCTAGAAAGCGCACTCAGAAGGAAAGAGATAGAGCTAGAAAGCACATTATCCGGCATGCGTGGGCTGGAAAACAAACTCAGAAAGAAAATAGATAGGGCTAAAAAGCACATTATGTGAAAAATGAGGGCTCAAAGGCACTCTCAAAACGAAAAAAGATAGGATTAGAAAATGCATTATCTGGAAGACGAGGGCTAGAAAGCGCACTCGGAAAAGATTGAGTTTGTAAAGTAAAAGATTATCTTTGTGAAAAACTAAAAGATTTTTCGAAGTGGTATAGTTGTACTAGGCAACCTGCCTAATGGTAAAATTCAAAGATTTTTGAAATTGTCAAATAGTCATAAGTGACCTGCACAGGTGAAGAATACAATTTTCTTTTCCCAATTGTCTTAATGTAATGGGGTGACCTGCCCATGTGAAAAATTCAAAGATTTTTCAAAGGGGTCTTATTATAATGGGTGACCTACCACGAGAAAAATACAAGGATTCTTCAAAGTGATCTCATTGTAATGGGTGACCTGCCCAGGTGGTAAAATATTTTTAAAAATGGTTTCATTGTAATGAGTGACCTGTCCAGGTAAAAAATACAAAGATTTTTTAAAATAGTCTCATTATAATGGGCAACCTGCGCAGGTGAAAAATACAAAGATTTTACAAAGTGGTCTCATTGTAATGACGACCTGCCCACGTGAAAAATTGTAAAGATTTTTCAAAGTGGTCTTGTTGTAATGGGTGACCTGTCCAGGTGAAAAATACGACTTACTTGGCCAAAGGATTTTGGCTGGAGTTGTCTTGAAAGGATGACAAGATAGGGCTCGAATTTGCATTATCTAGGAGATGACAGCTTAAATGAGCACTCAAAGGGAAAAGAGATAGGGCATGAAGGCGCACTATCTGAGAGATAAGGGCTCAAAAGTGCGCTCAAAAGAAGAAGTTAGGGCCTGAAGGCACACTATCTTAGAGATGAAGGCTCAAATGCATGTTCAAAAGAATCAGATAGGGCCTGAAGGGGCACTATTTGGGAGATCTAGGCTGAAAAGAGATTTGTCGGTAAAACACTAATCTATCAAAGATCAAAGTATAATGCATTATGATCAATATGCATGTATACTTATCTAAGAAATATAGGTCCCCTTTCTTCATGGACTTTCCCCTTTTATAGTAATCTTCAATGTCTTTTTCACTTTTACTTACTCGAGTCATAACTTGTGATTTTGATATCTGGGAAGGGCATGATATCAGCATACTTCTTTTCCTACAAACCTTTATTTCAAAGCTTGCCATCTCTGCTCTACATATTCTGTTTTATTAGAACGAGAATCATGGAATCAGTCCTATTATGTGTTTTTTGGATTGCTCTTAACTTGATCATGCCCCCAAGTGTTTAATTCGAGTTTTCTTTAGGGATAAGGTTGTGCAAAAGAAGATTTGGTTATTTACAAAGAGTTATTTTTATGCATAATTTCTGGAATTTCAAAGCCATTCCAAACACAAATACCATTTTGACGTTAGTTTCAAACAAACTTGTTCTGAAAAAAAAAATTAAGGGATTCCTATAAGCAGGTTTAGAAGTTTTGATTTTGTTGTTTTGGTAAAAGTGTGAAGTGATGTTTTGTTAGTTAGAGTTGTTCAAGCTTTAATTTGAGGGTTTCAGAGAACCAACCTTCACATGAGAAAACATGAGAAAACATTGTCTACCAATCCAAATTGTTTCACATGAGAAAACATTGCCTACCAATCCAAATTGCCTACCTTTGATCAGAAAGGACTTGATCTGACACGTAACATAGGCTTGGGCTCTAGGTTATGAAGAAAAATGATATTTATAGACTCAAATAGTTTTTAAGGGAGTTCAAGATTAAAGATCATTAATGCTTGTTTCTTGACCTCTTTTCGGTCCATGGATTCCTAGACCTCAGGACTGACATGCAAAATGGTACATCGAGCCCTATAGTGTTAGATTTGGGTTTTTTCTCTTTGTTTTCTTCATTTGGTTTTGAGCATCATCATGATATTAGCTACTTTTGTGTTATGCTCAACCTTCAGGACTCTTTCGATTCTTTCATACCCCCCCCAACTTTGTTTAGGCACCTCTACTCATTGATTATTTTTTTGCATATTTCTTGTACTTGCCCCTAGTGTAGGGTGTGATTTAGCCAGGGTTATTTTTTCAAGAAAAACTTACTAGGCTCAATGGAGATTGCAAAAGGTATATTTTAGCCTTATAAAAAGATTATCAAAGATGACCTCTATTCACTTCAAACACATGTATTTAGGATTGATAAACTTTGTTTTCTTTCATGTAATTATGCAAAGTGGTCATTATCGATTTAGTTAAAACTTAGCTTTGAAGTCATCTCATTGTGTTTGAGTTTTTCTTCAGGTTTTTCAAAGTGTATGGTTACCTTTCTAGGAGATCACTTGAATTTTCAAAACTTGTCTGTTAGAACAAACACCAATTTGATTTCTGTTTTTGTATTAAAACTTTGATTTTTTCAAAAACTTTTGTGAAAACATAAGATCATGCATAGTTTTTTAGGGAAAGGGAAACGCGCTAAAGAATTCTTGGTTGAACTTTAATTTTTATTGATTGATGGAATATCAAAGTTTGGCCAATTATTCTTAGCATATTGGGTTTGTAAGGTGTGCTTGTGTAGGTATGAAAAGAATGAAGAGAGTCATGCATGATATCATTTAAAAGAAGGGCCTATTTAACAGAGAAAGTCTTGTGGCATTATAAGTCAATTTGCTGATAAGACTAAAACATGTTGAAACATGACGAAGTCAAAACACTTTTATAGACATGATCAAACAAAGGCAATTACTTTTTGAACACAACAGGAGCAGGCTCCATCTTTCAATTCTGATACACCTTTCTTTCGGTCAGCCTTCTAACGAAAGCTCTTGTAGGGATCTCCTCTATGGTATGGATAGAAACTGGGTGCTTGCTCGAGTAAACTAACGATGCAAGCCACATTAGCTTTCAGAGACTCCAATTCTTCTTGGAAATGATCATCACGATGGCCGCACTCTTCATCTTCTATATTTCTTAGTCTAAGTCGAGTGTTGTAGATTTACGGATTGGAGCTCTTTAGGAATCTATATTTCAACCTGATGCATGTGTAAATGTATATGTATGAAAATGTATGCACAATGGGTATGGATTAACCTGTTCAAAGAGCTAATCCATGACTTCTTTATTGAATATGGACAAAAATCTATAGTTCAATTAATCTGAAAGGATCTTTTCCAAGTCCTTATCTTAGTTAAACCTATATACAGTGGAGAGTACAAGACAAAAAGGTGGGTCTAAGCCTCTAAACATAATTTTTATGTGCGACAATTCCCCTCAGCTAATTACATCATCTGAGATTCTTACCTATATTCAGAAAAAATCATAGTTTTAGATTAGAAAATCCTGCGGGGTTCAAGATTATTGATCAGGTCTGTCTTGATGCAAAATGAATTATTAGGGAGTCCATACCCTAAGGGAAGGTTCTAGGTCATTATATGAGGGGTAAGCTTTCTACCTGGTCTCAAAAGGATTTATGATTTACCTAGTGACCACGTTTCAGGAAGGCAGTATAGGGGTTTACAAGGAATGGTTAGGACATAGTATGATCGTCATTACCAAGTAAACGCTCAGCTCATAGTTGGATGTTTCACGAGTCTAAACCCCGACTAAAAGTCATGAGGTAGACCACTACTCCCCACCTACCTAGAATCGAGTTTATTCATAAAAATTAAAATGCATTAAGGCATTAATCCATACCCGACGTACTTATGCATGAGCAGTATTCAAAAATGCATCTTAAATATGCTAAAATTAAACATACTTAAAATAAATACGCAAACAATCAAACAAGCAAAGTTTAGTCTAACCAGATAAGGCGTTACCCAGTGGAGTCGTCATCCTGTTGTGACATGCACGACATCGAATGACAGGTTTACCTCCTGACATTGATGAAAAAAGGGTTTTATGTATAATCATAAAGTTATGATTATGAAGTTCAGGAGTCGCCACCTAATATTATGGTTACTAGGAAACCTATGGTCTGCGAGAGTTTAGATAAGAGATTGGTTCTATAAGGAAAAGACGCATCACCCTAGTGCAGTCTACCTATGGTAGACTGCATTGTTGTTTAATTGTTTCTCTTGGTCAAGTTTCGATTTATTGATCTCGTCTTAAGTTCAAAGCAAATCTTTCCTCGTGAAGAAGTCTTCTATCTTATCAGGTTAAATCCTAATTATTCTAAGGGCAAGACTTGTTTAATTCTTGAATATAGAAAGTCCTAGCATTCCAAATGACAATAATTGTTATGACTTTTTTTTGTATTTTAATCAAATTTTAATAGATAATCATTAATTATTTACGATATTTATTTTTTTTATTTTTAAGAAATAGTATTTGGTGAGGTGATGGTGCTAACTGATTTAGTGTTTTGCTGGTGTTAATTACATAAGCAATTAAAAAGCGAAACCCTGCAGCGGCTGTTGTTTTGAATAAGCCAAGCTTCCCCGTCGGTAACTTTTGGCAGGTTTTAGCAGTACACAGTTGGCGCTGCTAATTGAATAGATCCGTAATTTTGTTGTTTTGAATCTGAACTAATGAGATGATTGAGGAAATCATGGTGGTAATTAAGAGTAAGGACACCATTTAGAATCATAATTATTCTTTTCAAATTTATTTTAAATCTAGTTAAGCTCCAAGTCTTTCATTGTTCGGCATCTAAAACAGAAAGAGATGTTAAATCGAATCTGTCAAACAAGAAAAGCTGTGGACTGATATCTATAAATAGCAAATCAAGTTCTACCATTTCTCCATCCCAAACATTAATCTTCAAACTCAAGCTTCTCGACATTTATCTACACGTTTAATTCTTCTTCATTTGACCGTCTTCAAACTCCAGCAT
>Ga0307507_10012175_pt1 | contig 10678 bp, 15 predicted proteins | sample 7_EM_MG_FD_207223 | JGI IMG/M metagenome (GOLD analysis project Ga0307507, IMG submission 207223) | Populus trichocarpa ectomycorrhiza microbial communities from riparian zone in the Pacific Northwest, United States - 7_EM | ecosystem: Host-associated > Plants > Roots > Unclassified | place... | reverse complement strand
TCCTTAATCCCCTACAGGAACCCAACAGACTATTCACTTGATTGGGATTCTCGAACACCATACCACACAGCCCGATCTCTACAAGGGTGGATTGAGAAAGGACATCTCTGATGATGGCGTTTCGAAGCGTGACTGGAATTTCGGCCCAAAAGACAGGCATAGGCCCTATGTGACTTAACCGAAAACTGACTAGGTTAAATAATGCAGGGAGGAGTAGAAGCAAGGAGGAGTCCTTTGCAATCCAACGGGTCATTCTTCCAGAGCCTTCCTGTATATGAAGATGGCGAATGAATGGAACGAATGTGCCCAACCGACATCTCCTTCGTTTGGATGCTTCGATGATGGCTAAGAGTTTTGAACACATCGAGACATGGGCATGGGATGGTTTGGGTGGAATCGCAAATCTAGCATCGACGCCAGACCCAGCGATAGATTTGGGAGGACGGATTGTAATATATGCGAAGAGATGCTTTCTAGCCAAAGCAAGACATGTAGTCGAGACAAGAGAAAATGATTGAAGAGTAGTTTTGTCTGAAGAGGAGAATTCAACGACGATCTCCAAGATTTCTGGAGGAAAAGAGTCTTGCATGTTCTTGTTGACCGTTGTTCGGCTCATCGGCCCGGTGTTCATATGTTTTTCTGAATGACATCACCCTTCCTTCGTTATGGCCAGTGGCGAAACACCCAGCTCACACTCAGCGTACAAGGTCGATGATCGCTTCGAGACCACCAATGGAACGCTCTATCTCTCAAAACCCTATCGGTCCACGTCCTCCAAGAAACTGAGGGCATTGATTTCTTTTGTCCCTCGCAATTCTACTTTTGATATGAACAATGAGTCATCCAACAAGAATGAATTTCGTGTATGCCTTACTCTTATCTTGTTCGTTAACTCGATTAACGTCACTGTCTTTCAGGGTTTCTTTACTCTCTTTTGGATGTCTCTATTCATCTTTACTCTCCAAAGTTATGTGCGTGGCATCGAAACACACGGGCGTCCTCTCAACCTTCACTTTGCAACCATGTTTTCGCAAGACGCTATCACACTCGCTTTAAGCGATGGCGTTCTCGTTCTTAGCACAGGAGTATGCGTCCTGTTCGCAAAGGGGCTGAGGAATGGGTGGATGAAATACGATTGGACCGGAGTAATCTTACAACACCTGCTGCAGACTACCATACTCTTTGGTGCCATCTCCTGGACGTTCAATCGGTAGGAATGTTATTGTATACACCGCTTCATCTTAACCACGACACCGGACAGGAACTGGCCATGGGTTCAATCAGGGTTTTTGACACTACATTCCCTAGTATGTCTGCTGTCTTTCCTACGCAACTATCTAAGATCGTTGATAGGTCATGATCATGAAAATGCACTCCTACATAACCGTCAATGGGCAACTTCAAAATATTGACAATGAGGGCAAATCCCTCTTTGCCCAGCTCAAGTCTGCCACAGAGTCGGTAGGTGGCTGGGAAAAGGCCATGGCAGTTGCCTTCGCAAAGCAAGTCGAACACCAGGCCAAAATAGCTGCAGCATCAGAGTCAGCAGACAATTCGACCTCGGAAATGGAACCCACACCGATCGGAACACCTGCTATGCCTGAAGGTCTATCGACATCGTATGTGGATGCGAAGACAGCCAATGATTTGAGAAAACGCCTTGCAGTAATTTCGCATTCTCGATCATCGGGGGTGATGCACTCCACGTTAAGTGACGAGAGTTATCGTCCCCCTGGTCCTGGCAATTTCTCACATTTTACCAACGATATGAATTCGGACACACCCGAACCACGTATTTATGTTGTCGATGAAGGCGAAGATCGCGATGGAGCCTTCAAACCCCATGTCCTCATTTATCATCCAGATGAAAAAATTAGGGCTCTGGCGAATGAATATTCCGATCTGCAAAGCGAACTCATCAGTTCAGGCCCGAATCACGTCAAGTGGCCGGATACCATAACATGGAAAAATTTCGCTCTATATCAGCTGATACCGACATTGGTCTATGAGTTGGAATACCCGAGAACCGATAGGTTAGTAATTTACCATTGCAACTCTTGGCGTTCTGTCACTGACATTATCCGATTAGGATTCGGCCTGTCTACGTATTCGAGAAAACTGTAAGCGCAAATATTGTCCTGCCATATGATTCTTGTCTAATTGCAGTATCCTATCACAGATCGCCACTTTGGGAACCTTCGTTCTTCTCTACACTGTAACAGAAAGCTTCATCTTGCCTTATACATACTCACCGAATCAATCCTTCTTCCGCCTGTTACTTGATCTCGCACTGCCATTTATGATGGCAAATTTGCTTGTATTTTATATTATATTTGGTTAGTGTTTTCGTCAGCTTTGGTCGTAACTTGATGGCTGAATTATCACCCAGAATGCATTTGCAATGGATTTGCAGAACTTTCTCGGTCAGTTTGATTCACACCCGCAAATGTTTACAAGTTGAGTAACTGTTCCGAAAGCTTCGCCGATCGACAGTTTTATGAAGACTGGGTATTCGTATTTCTTTCTTTTTCTATGCTTGGACTTAAATTTCTTTTAGTGGAACTCGACTTCTTGGGATGAATTCGCACGTAAATGGAATAAACCTGTGCATACATTCCTCCTTCGCCACGTCTATAGCGCGACTAGGAAGAGCTATCGAATCTCAAAATCGGGAGCGATGTTTGTGACTTTTCTGCTCAGCGCATCGGCACACGAGCTAGTGATGGTGATTGTCACAAAGAAAATAAGGTTAGCTCAGTTCGTGGTTGTATTTACATAATCTCAGATTGCTTTCAAGAATGTATCTCTTCATACTTCAGGTCCGCTTATTTGTTTCCTCCTCTTCGCTCAGATCTGTTGAAGGCCTTATTTTATTTAGCTCATCCAGATTCCCTTGATCATGCTCGGACGCCTGCCCGCAATTAGGAGGAACAAGATACTTGGCAACATCGTTTTTTGGGTCGGAATCTACGCTGGATTACCCCTTCTCTGTGTGGGGTACGTGGCATACTGATACGATTGCACTGTTTGCAGAGAAACACATCCTTTCATTCAATCGTATGCATTTATGTTCTTCATGACATGTAGTTACATATATCGACGTCATAAGATTCCCGTATTCCTCATCCACGACTAATATTTGAGCAAAATACACCATCAAACTTCTCTGTCGAAGGAATTTATGTATATGACCGAACTTTGGAAAACCAAAATGGCCGTTCATGCTTCAGTGCGACCGGATGGACGTCCCCGCTTTCGAGATTAAGAGTGTCATAAGTCTGGATGTCCATCCTATTCCACCTTCCAAGCGGTTTCGAGCGAAGGTTCAGTGTCATTTCGAACGTGTAGCGTGCTACATCCGCTTGCGCTAAAGGGTTGCTTTCCTGACCTCGTCTATGGGAGATTAATGACGGGTTAGTGTTGGGACCCTGGCTTCGACCATCGGATGACGTGTGATTGATTTCTGACTGGGCGGCTTCAATAAATGCGAATCGAGCGCTGGCATCAACGAGATGGGAAATATGAACGGCCGTGCCGACTAGCTCCCACTGGCCAATAAAGAGCCCTTTCATACGAAGATTGGGCTTCAGCAAAGGGATAATTTCCTGGGGATTCTTTTCTTCGTTCGTAAGGAGAGACAGCACTTGCCCGTTAGGGAAGAAGCGGCTGCGTCAAGCAAGTGAGAAATATTGTACACTGAAATGAAAATTGCACAGGGCTTACAGGTACCGATGGTACGTGATGAGATGGGTGATCTGGTCAGCATGACACAAAAACATCAGAAAAAAATCACTCTCCATTTAAAATGCTTACGAACATTCACCCAGTGGTTCTCGCTCAATCCGGGGCGTCTAAAAGGATGTTTGAATCACAGTGAGGCTCGCCTCAATGAAGTACTCACACATAATGGCATATGGCAATGTAAACACCGTCCAGGCGAACCCTTGGATGCTCGATGAATAAACGCCTGTAATCGAAATGGTAACTCTCCAAGGTGGTAAGCAGCATTTCATGGTCGGGTATCTGAGGCGGTCTATAAGTTGAAAAAACAAGCACTCTGCAGAATATGGTCATAAACAATGCACGTGGTGAATTATAAAGAGAAACGCGCCTCCAGATCCCCACATCTAGACATACCAATCTTGCTCTCCTGCTGACTGTCGCAAAGCGTTCTACAGAGGTCGGGTCAAGGTTACTGATAATAAGAACGAGTGTTTCTTCTGGTAGCATATTAAGTAAAACAGGTTCATCCTCGTTCTCCGGTTCGAATGTGACGTCCGTGGGGAACGTCCGGATTATCTTGACAAGATTCTCCTTCAGCACTGAGGTTGTGTTTGGAGGATTTACGATTGCAGTTTTTTGGAGAATCGGCAGGCCTTCCACATGACTCTTAATATCTTCCTGTTGCTTTGCGATCGATTCGAGCATGAGAATACGATGATAGGCAACCTTGTCGTCCTAAGGTCCAATGAGCACTCATATGGTTCGGATAAGAGGAGGTCGAAGGTTATACCAGTCTGAAAGCTTGACGGTACAATGTCAAAGCTTCATCAAGCTCGCCAATCTGTTCATGGCTGACCGCACGGCGATAAATATCGAGTGCCCTTCTGAGGGAAGGTGGCATGTCGTCTTGACCTCTGATCTCCCCATCGCTTATGAGGGGATGATCTGACGTCTTCCAAAGTTCCTTGGACTTGTCGACATTTGTAACAAGGCTCCTGTTAGCGACGTTTTGTGAATTCTCTGCTTGGCTTGGAAGGATAGCTGAAGTTCCAGCAGTCCCTTCGTCCAATGTTCGCATTGCATTGCGCTTCCGGAGTTCTTGGAACCATTCTTGTCGAAACTTTTTCAAGTCTTCAGATTCGGGGTTTCCTTCCGAAACGCTGCCCTTGGACTCGGGCGCTGGAGGGGAAACTGCCATGGCTAAGTAAGAGAAAGGGATGTGACTAGTACATTTGCTCCGTAAGTGTTATGCATATCATAACCAAATATTATTTATTTCAATCTCCACGACTTCACATAGTGACGACAACAGGATCGAGGCAATGGAAGTCAACAAAGACGAAGCAATTCGATGCCTTGATATCTCCTCGAAATACCTGGATGCTGGCAACATTTCCTCTGCACGTAAATTCTGCCTCAAATCAATATCGCTCTTTGAAACACCACAGGCACGGAAGCTTCTTGACCAGCTGGACAACATGACCTCTTCGGCAAAGAACAATGTTGAATCGAAGAGTTCCGCAGAGAAGGGCCCCTCTGCTACTGGTATGAGGCATAGACAAGTTAATGGAACAGCAGGTGGAATGGGTGGTGACAAGAGGGAATATACCCAGGACCAAGCAGCGGTGGTGAAACGTGTTAGGTCTTGTAAAGCTACGGCGTACTACGAGGTATTGGCAGTCAAGAAGGAATGTGATGACTCTGACATAAAGAAGGCGTACCGGAAGGTAATGTTTTGGACACCTCTTGAATCCGACCTTGACTAACATCTTCTGGAGCTCGCATTGGCATTGCACCCAGACAAGAATGGTGCTCCAGGAGCGGATGAAGCATTTAAATGTAAATAGTTCCTTTTTTCGGCTGAACCCAATGGCTCAACCATTTCCTAGTGGTATCAAGAGCATTCCAAGTACTATCAGGTATGGATATATATTTCGAGTCCAATATCTTATTAATTCTGGACAGACCCTCAAAAGCGAGCCGCATATGACAGTGGTACAGACCCAGAGGACAGATTCGGTGGTATGGGTTCTCGAACATCCGGCTTTTCAACATCCTTCCGGAACGGTGGTCAATTTGAAGGGGAACTTAGTCCCGACGATCTGTTCAATATGTTCTTTGGTGGAGGGGGTGTCAATTCTTTCAATTCGGGGCTCGGGGGCGGTCCTGGTTTGTTCCTCCATATTCACTCGACTGCTGTTATGAGTTCATGACTCCCTTTTAGCCGTTTTTACGTTTGGTCCTGGTGGGTTCCGAACTACATTCACGAGTGGTGGTGGCACGCCTGCTGCCAATGACTCTCGGTCCCTACTTTTACAATTGGCCCCTCTTCTCCTCCTTTTCGCTTTCTCAATCTTATCAAACTTACCCAGCCTATTCTCGTCACCACCCATTGCCGATCCTGGCTTTTCTTTTTCGCCAAGTACGAGATTCAGCACAGAAATGGAAACTGGGGGCCTCGGTATACATTACTTTGTGAACCCAGCAGAGTTTTCCAATCATCCAGTGATAGGCACGGAAATGGCGAAAGAAGGAGTCAATCTGGGACGGATAGAGGACTTAGCAATTCCAAAGGAAGAGACGCAGAAACCGAACGGTAATGAAAATACCAAAAGCAAAACAAGGAAGGAGATTAGGGGAAAGGCTAAGCAGAGGGGGCCGGCGCTCAAGAAGTTCGAAGACACGGTGGATAGGGTATACACGTCAGATCTGTATGCACAATGCCAACGGGGTATTGACAAGAAACAGCGGGCCAAGGAAGTGGAGTTTGGCATTTTTGGCATTGGGGTCGATTGGGAGAAAGTTAAAAGAATAGAGGATGAGGTATTGCCAACTTGCGAGGAGCTGAAGCGATTAGGGGTTCTTCAGTAATTGACTTTCCATCTAATATATTTCGACTTCGTATGTTCGAACTTGTAAGTTGTTACATCATATAAGCTGGAACTGTTGTGAATGAAAGAATTTGGCACGAGCACGATAGTCGGCATCTCGAAAGTCTACAAACAGAAGTGGATCTTGCACTGAAATTTTGCCTCGTTCACGACGAAAGGGACTTTGCCTTCTCCCTTTCAAGCTTGAGATAGAAATTCTCCTGGCGTTCCACTGTAAATTCGTTAATATTGAGGTATATGTTACCGAGGTGCCCTTTTGATTAGAACATACCTTCCTTCAAGTGAATGCCATACCTAAATGCCAGGTCAGAAGGTTTGGCAGAAAAAGGGTTGAAGTTCCTCACCAATAAGCATATCCGCCAGCAATTCCAAGGCCGAGAGCAACGCCCATATCGAGCCAAAAGCGCTTTCTGAGTTTTCCGGTAATAGGTGCAATCATAGTGTTTTCTATGTGGGCAGAACTGAGAAAGGGTTTTGTCGGATGAGTTGCAATTATCATTATGTAAGCATGTCACAACGGCTGGCAGCAAGCTTGCAGTCTTGTCTCTCGAATCTCTACTTGTTCGTTGCCCTTTCTCAACATCTTTCACACCTGAGCGTAGTAATATCTTCAATTTTCTGGTAACTATGCGCACACATCAATGGCAACCTTTTATTCTGATCCCTTGCTACCAGTACTTCTCCCAAATCATCATGGATGACCCCTCAAGCTCTGGTGGTTGGCGTTTCGCACAGTGCTTTGGCGACAAGGGTGATGTGGAAGACATCACAGAGGGTTAGTTAATTTTTTTTCTAGCCGCACATCGTAGATCGTGCAATGGCACAAGAGATTGTGAATGACTAATTGAATTCCGGTCTTGCAGCCGACATCATATCGACGGTGGAATTTGATTCCACAGGAAATTATCTCGCAACTGGTGACAAAGGCGGACGTGTTGTGCTGTTTGAACGCAACGAAATGGTGAGTCCTTTCGTTGTGCTGTGCTGAGAGATGGGCGATCTGCCACAAGTCTTTTACTCGTGTCCTTTACTGACACTTTTATTAGAAAAAAGGATGCGAATACAAATTTTATACCGAATTTCAATCCCACGAACCAGAGTTCGACTACCTGAAATCCCTTGAAATCGAAGAAAAGATCAACAAGATCAAGTGGTGTAAACGACAGAATGCCGCACATTTTCTATTATCGACGAATGGTGTGTAAGAGTCACGCATTCTTGTGGCACCCTTTCTAACCCTTCCGATAACCTCTCAGATAAAACTATCAAACTCTGGAAGGTTTTTGAAAAATCGTTGAGAGTGGTCTCAGAATCAAATCACTTCGATGGCCAGCGACCCGTCCCCCCACCTACGCAAAGAAGTCTTTTGAGGCTCCCTCGCACGACTCAGCAAGACAGTATCATTGCCGCCGTTCCCCGAAAGGTCTACTCAAACGCACATGCTTATCATATCCACTCTATCTCTGTCAATTCTGATCAAGAGACCTACATCTCGGCGGACGACTTGCGGATCAATCTTTGGAATCTAAATATTAGTGACCAAAGCTTCAGTAAGCTCCATCTGAATATACAACTTCAGCGCCTGATAAAAAATGATGTTATCTAGATATCGTGGACATCAAGCCCGTTAATATGGAAGAACTGACAGAAGTGATAACTGCCACTGAGTTCCACCCCATACACTGCAATCTTTTCATGTACTCGAGTTCAAAAAGCAACATCAAACTGGCAGATATGCGAGATTCGGCTCTTTGTGATAGATCCGCGAAGTGTGAGTCCTCTATAGTTCCATAGGCTGTTTTCCTTTTTCACCAATTTCCAAAGGTTTCGAGGAAGAGGAAGATCCTACAACACGTTCCTTTTTTTCGGAAATTATCTCTTCTATTTCCGATGTGAAGTTCAGCCACGACGGACGGCACATTCTCTCCCGCGACTATCTGTCATTGAAGATTTGGGATATCAACATGGAATCGCGCCCTGTCAAGACGATCCCGATTCATGATCACCTACGAGGCAAACTTTGCGATTTGTACGAGAATGATTGCATCTTCGACAAGTTCGAGTGTATGTGGGCAGGTGATGACAAGTAAGACCCTTCTTCTCCGATTTTAAATACGAGTCTGCCAAAGACTATCCCTGCTTGATTTTCGATTGGGTGCTGATATGTGGACTTTTCTAGGCATGTTTTGACTGGCTCGTATCATAATTATTTCCGGATATTCGACGTCGATACATTACAAGACATTGTTCTACAAGCCGACAAATCGGCATTTAAGGCGAAGAAGGCTGGCGGCCCGCTCCCTGGCAAGCCACCAACAAAGAATGGACCAAGAGTGGGACTGGGTCAAGTACAAGTAGATGCTCTCGACTTTAACAAAAAGATCCTACACGCGAGTTGGCATCCACGAGAGTATACAATTGCTGTATGTCAATCATTCACCCCGGCAATGACCCCAATACTTAATAACTGGCTTTCTAGATTGCTGCCACGAACAATTTGTTCTTATACAGCGCAGCATAAATGACATGGCATTTTCGATAATATCTTGTGGCGACCATTTGATTTTCCATGTCCCTTGATCTGAGTCCACAACTCAGCAAATGAGAAGAAAAGGTTCCCTCCTCACGTAATAGATGGGATTTGAAGTCATGTTTCGTTATGAACTCTCTAAAGATTATGGAAGCAGCCATGTATCCTTGCTCTCCACCTTACAAGTTGGTTTTAGGCTGGCAGCATACAATATTGCGGAAAGGTTTCCTTTATATTTCCACTCTAATGTTAATCCCCATCTTCTCGTTACATCGATCCATCCCTTTCAACTGATACCTTCCTTCCAGGCTAGTGCGGAACTTTTTTTTATTTTTCAAAATTCTTGATCATTACTTGCGCCTGTACTCTATTCCTGCTAGAGAATTCCTGTCCGTAGTACTTACACAAACCTCTGACAAAATGTAAATTTATGAGTTATGCCTGCCGACTTGGATATATTCATTCAGAGACGACTTGTGACGATTGTGATTGGTGACATACTTGAACCACATGAGGTTCCTTCTTGCATATCTAGGCTTCGCGGCCGCGCAGGTGTCACAATTTCCTAGCCAATCCTCATATTCGCCCAGAGTAGGGGGAATGTCGCACTCGAAGGCAGACTTCGTTCTCAGGGATGGTCCCGACGTGTTCTCACCTAAAGACCTCGTATGCCAATGGTGTCTATCACTTCTACCCGTATTGACTCGATCTCAGGTTGAACTTGGCCGCTCTGGTGTGGCAGTTGCAAATCAAAATGGTAGCCTTGCATTGGTGCCCTATAGCAAATATTCCTTCGAGGAAAAGATGTGCGTCCTTCCGTCTGTCACTTCAATGATTAAATAACTCCAAGATTTTGGTTTGTTCGCTCAGAAACACCAAGTCAGTTTTTGTTGTCAGTCTCGACTCTTCTGCAAAATCGTTCCAAATTCCGGTCTGTGGTGATATTTTGGGTCATGGTCGTTGCTTCTTACTCTTTGATTAGCTTGAAAACGGCGGCGAGACCTTCTGGCTATCCTCTCATACTTTCGTGCAGGCTGTTAAATCCCAAGATGGGTCGGACCTTTACACATACGATCTCAGTCTCGATTCTGACTTACCTTTCGACAATAAAAACCGTTATACATCTCGGTCGAAGATCGGCAGCATCCCCTCTTCAACTGCAAGCAATTTTCGATTCAACCCTACGACCGGGATTCTCGTTTTCTCGGCTTACGTCTATCCCGACGGTGATCTAAAGACTGTCAGTGACCAAGATAGAGAATGGGAAGAGAGGGGGAATTCTGCATTAGTTTATGATGAGACTTATGTTAGGCATTGGGATGTATGGCAGGGACAGAAAGGCCCACAACTGTTTAGCATCAAAATTGTGAAAGAAGATGACGGGAATTGGAAACTTGGCGAAAACATTGTTGCCCCTCTAAAGGGCACAAAGCATGTAAGTCAATAGTGTTCTGCTGGAGTTCCTGTATGAGACTTTCGACAGTATTCTCCCGTCGAACCTTTTGGTGGCCTGGATGATTTTGACGTTTCGGAA
>Ga0307507_10012174_pt1 | contig 10679 bp, 5 predicted proteins | sample 7_EM_MG_FD_207223 | JGI IMG/M metagenome (GOLD analysis project Ga0307507, IMG submission 207223) | Populus trichocarpa ectomycorrhiza microbial communities from riparian zone in the Pacific Northwest, United States - 7_EM | ecosystem: Host-associated > Plants > Roots > Unclassified | place... | reverse complement strand
ATAAATTTTAAATTTTAAATTATTTTAAATTAATATTTTTTAATGTATTGATGTTAAAAATATTTTTTAAAAAATATTATTTTGATACATTTTAGAATGAATAACATTTTAAAAAATAATCATTATTATATTTTTAAAAGCACTTGTAATAATATCAAAACTTAGGTAGGAGGTTCATGGGGGTATTGTTAAGGTCATTCAACTTGCTCCAGATAAAAAACAAAAAAAGAGGAAAAGAAAAGAAAAGGCAAGATGGCAAGGCTTGGCCAGTGTAGGCTAAAAGTAGTTCGAACTTCTTTTCTAGCTCTTGGTAAAATTTACGAAACTTGTTTCCGAGCTTAATTACAGAAACCTGTCATATAGTGCCCTAATGTCAGACCTCAGCTGCACACTCTTTTGATATTGGACCACAGTTCCTCAAATTTGCAGTGGGATCGTTTGTGTTATCGCAGAACCATCGATTAATATTTATGAAGAAATCCCTCAAGAATAAATTTAGATAACAGTATTTGTATTGTTCTGACAAAAATAAAAATCTCCATGTAGTTCCAATACTATCGCTAGCTCGACTCATGAAGAAGAAGAAGAAGAAGAAGAGAGAACTGCTAGCTATGAAAATTGTGTGTAGAAGAAAAAACGCAACTTCAAATGGTTGAGTGATTATTCCACATGAACGTGAGCTGTATTTCGAGTTCTTGGATTCTCCATTAGCAAGGTTTTTTACAGAAAATAGCAATGTTATGAAAAACCAAGTATTTTTAGGCTCCTTGATCCTTGTAGAAAAAAAGGAGTACTGTATTTTAGGTTTGTTTTATCTGGTTTGAACTTTCAAACGGTAATTGGCAGCTACTATATGTTAAAACTCAGCTGTTCCTTTTGACTCTCCACAAATGCAAGCGAAAGTCCATTTGTTATATTTTAGGCTGTACTGATCATCGTTCTTTTTAGTTTTGGTCCAAGGTTACAAATTCAACGTCTGACACTGTTCACTTTCATCACAAACTATTTAAAGATCGGTTATTTTAGAATTCTACACAGTTTTGGTAAAATAACTTATGTCATTAAATTATTAGAAAAATACGATCACAATGTGGTTGAATATGTATAATTATTATTGGGAATAATAGTTATTTCAAAAATTATATTTTTTTTATTTAATTAATTAATAAATAAACTAACTTAAAACTTTACGAATATCAAATAAATTTGAAAAAATAAATCATTATGAACACAATATTGAAATTCTATTTTTAACATATTCAATGTCATTATAAAAATCTCGACATAATGATTTTAATCCCATCTTGAAAGACCACTAAATATAATCGTGATTTATTAGAGGTCTTGTTCAGAATTAATTTAGGGTTAACTATGAATCATTTGATATCCCCAATGACTTTTTTTTTTTATGTCATATCATCCTATCTTTATTTTTTTCTTCATTATTATATCTTGAATTTTTGATATTGAATTTTTATAAAAATTTAAGTTGATTTTTGTTTATGTTAATTAACTGCTGTTTAAAATTACAGTTGTATAAAAAAACATATTACGAAACGCAAACAATAATTTAAAATACGATTTATATTCAAATTTTAGTATTTTTCTAATAATTTTTCAATCTCTGTTACTGTGCCAGAACTTTTAACAGACTGTTCTTTTATATATATAAATATAAAAAAAAAACCCTTAAAGATCAGATCATTTTAAGGTTACAGAGCAAACAAAATAATGGACAGAGAAGCAAGGTAGACAGATATTTAGTCACGGAAACAGTTCTTTACATTAATGTAGCAGCGTGATTTCATGGCATTTTTTAAAATAAAAACAACACATCTGGCTGGAAAGAGAGGCCCAGACCACATGTATGGTCCTGATCTCTCTTTTATTGTCCTGTAAACTTTACAGCTGTGACCAGGAAAAGAGTAGAAGAAAACTTACATGATGGTTTTTTGTCCAAATGTGATTTATTAATGGAACAATAACAGGGAGAGACCTGGTCAAAAGAACGCTTAAGATCAAAATGGTAAAAAAGCTTTCGCCATGATCACATTATTCTACAATTATTGGTGTAGAGACAGACTGACCTCACCATCTCTGGACCTTGAGGGCAAGCTGTTTCCCTTTGAAAAAACAACAATCTCCCTCCCTCTCTCTCTAGAATCATGAACACTAGGCATTTGCACATCTACTTACTAGCTAGCAATCATCCACGCCCTACTGCTAACCTTAAAGTTGAGAAACCACAAATAAAAAAAAGAAAGAAAAAAAAAAAACAGGACATCTCTCCACAGCATGAAAGATTGTCTCCCGGATTCAAAATCTCCCACCCTTCACCTTTTTACTTTTTATAGCATGAGTGACTCTTCGGCTCTTCCGTCAAACTGGCTACACCTACTGCAAACCAAAACCCCTTTTTTCTGTCCTCTCTTAAATCTTGCTTTTGTGGGAAGACTTGTCGTTTTCTTCGCTTAATTGTCATTGCTTGCGACAGGGTTTATGCAAAATAATGTTTAAAGCTCCTTAAATCTCATGCAGTTGGCGGGTGGTTGAGTATTTTTTTTTTTAATTTAAATTCTGTATTTGAGATGATTCATTAATCCTTTTAATATATCAGAGGAAGGTGCACTGTTTAAAATATTCAAAAAATAATAATTTTAATTAACACCCAAACTTATTAGAAAATATATATCCTTATGATGAATAAAAAAGTCGTATAATTAAAGCTTGTAATTTTATTATAGTTTCAATACCTTCGTCCAATGAAGAAAATGGTGTTTAACTTTTTACCGTTCAAACTCTTACAATATGCATATGATCAATCCTAGATATTATTATATTTATTGAATTTTGGCAATTAAGTATAATTTTATTCAGACATGTGTGATTCGTACATGAATTTATATTGTTCTGTATTTTTATAGATGTATGGTGTGTTAATTAACCATGCCAAATGTCTATTGATTGTACATTTTTATACATTAGAGAAGTGCTAGATTAGTATCGGTGCGTGAAGCTTTTCTTGATTATGGGTGTTTTTCGTAGTTTTTGCTTCTATTTTTAAGTGCTTTTAGAAATAATATTGACTTGAAAATGTATTAAATTAATGATTTTTAAGTGATTTATGATGATTTTAATATGATGATATTAAAAAAATTATTTTAATATATTTTAAAATAAAAAAAATTATTTTTAAAAATACTATCCACCACAATCTCAAACACCCTTCTATCATCATCTTTGTCAAAATAGGAAGGAAAAAAAAAAGCAAGAAAACACATCTTAAAAATCTAATTCAATTTAAGTTACAATGATCCACACTATCATAACAATTAATGACGACAGTCTTGCATCATATTTTGTAGATTAATTTAATTTCTTTCGACACAGGTGGCTGGCATGCACTGCTTATATAGATTAACATGAATAATGTTAGTGTTCAACACGTGAAAAAAGGAAGAGAAGCTCCAAGGAGCAAAAAATAAAGAAATAAAGCAAAAGAAGTACCAAAAGGGGTGATGAGCATGCCCTGTATTTAAAATCCACTAAAATGGGGCATCATGAATATGTGTGGCAATTCAGGAAGTCTGACCAAGAAGAATATGTGGACTTTATAGCGTAGTGGGCACTCTCAACTTTTGTGATATACTACTTTAACTTATAAAGATTATGATGATTAAATTAAATTGTTGATCGAAGTCAGTCTAATCCCATTAATAACAGCCCAAAAGGAGAGAATCAAGAAAGGATTAGTCTACGCTAAAGCTATGCAGTGCAAACCAATTGTTTAGAGGGGAGGAAAAAGCACCAGTGAGCATTCTTTTGACTGTCGTTTTGTTGATGCTAGCTAGGGTTATAGTATTTAATTGAACAATCAAGAACTCAAGATCGTCGAGCTTAAGCTCAAAATGAGAGAGCACATACAGCTACGTACGCAATCAGCCAACATGTACAAGAGTATCGCCACAATTCTCTCTTTCTTTTTTTTTTAAAAAAAACAATGATGCTTTTAAAGCGTGCTAGTAATTCCCACTCTATTTGTTTCATAAATCACTCTTTAAACGAGTTTATTGTGTTAACTCTTGGAAGAGAATGTCATGCAATTATCAAGCCAACCAGATATGGCAACAGAGGGACGATAAGAATACCCGAAAATACATGATATCACAGGCTTCTTCCATTGACAGTGACGCATATTAATGTCCTCTACGTATATCAGCAATCTTGCCTTTTCCTCATAATAATTCACGTTATATGAAAAGATGGTATAGCATGCTTAGATTCACAGGGGTATGGCTACACATGTCAAGGAAGAAGAAGATATTTCATGAGTTTTTAATCAGAGTTTGATAAATAGAGATTTAATATTTTAATAAGTTGTATGTGTAAGTGATTTTACATGTGACAGGTTTGAAAAAAACCTTGGTATTTTCATTTTTTAAGAGATTTAACAAGGGATATCTTGGATATATATATAAAATCCGATCATGCATGTAATGTATTCCACGTTCGCCTGTATATATCAGCAATCTTGTTTTTTTTGCTCGTACGTAATAATTTATGTTATATAAAAAGATGGTATAGCGTGCTTAGATTTTTTAGAAAATGACCCCGTATATATATCTCTCAATAAAAAATATATAGTAAAAGAAGATTTGAGATTTTAATTAGAATTCAATAAATATATATTTAACGCTTAATTCTGATAAGTTGTACGTGTAAGCTATTCCACACGTAACAAGTTTAATTTGAAAAAAAAAAAATTAGTACTTGTTATATTTCACATCGCATTTACTAATTTGGTTGTCTGTATATATATGGCAATTCTTAGAAGGAAAAAATAAAATAAAATACTATGTGATTAATTAATGTTTTAAATTCCAACCACCCCTTGTGTTAAAATTGTACTGTCGTTATAAATCCTGTGTATATAGTAATTTTCTAGAATCAAAATGAATAGGTAAGGTTAGTATTTCAAAGGATCTCTTCCTATATTTAGTACACACATAAATTATTTATTTTTAGTGTAAATAAAATGCACTAGCTATTTTGATTTTTTTTTTTTTATCTGGGTCAGAATTTTTCGATCTTGTGATTCAATTTATCAACATTTACATGCTGGGATGACAAGATGAATTAATTATAGGAATAATTTCTTATTTTTTTTCACCTCATGAAATTCACTAGTGCAAAAAGATATATCCCTGCTATCAAAGAAAAAACCATGTATATTCGCAAAATTGCATCAGAAGGCAAATGAAGACATGGATGCTATGCAAATGGTCATCGTCAAATATATATTGGGCATAAACCGGACTCAACCTTCGTGGACTAGCTCAGGCTCCGGCGAGTAAAGAAAGAAAGAAGTCCCTGTTAGTCTACTGTGTGGCCTATTCTAAGAGTTCATTACCTTACAAACAGTACGAGGAACAAAAAAGTGTAGAAGATCTAAGAGCAATAGATGGTGTTTTTTAAGTTGGGATTAGGTTATTGAGTTGAGAGGGAGAGAGAGAGGGAATTACGGTCACACTCGACTACAAAAAGAAGGTTGGCTCTTCTTGCGAGGTCAAAACTCTCTCGATCAAAGTCTCCCTAAAACCAAACCCCATAACCCCACTGACCGACAAGCTGCTCCTCTCTTCACATGCAAACAGACAATCCCATCATCTCTAACTAACTATTATTTATCATTAATCATCCAGTTGTAGTTTAAATATTCAATTAGTAGTAGAATATTAATTTATTGATGCAAGGTACCGATTTGTATTTGACGAACTTATAAATACATCTGCGTGTCATTCTGCCCTCAGAAAAGATTTTTCAGAACAAAATCTTAAATTATTCACAAGGAGAAGTCTAATTCCTTCCATCTTTAATTCTAAGCAAGACTTGATTCAGATTCAAGCAAATAGAAGCAAACAAGAGAGAGCATTAATACAAATGAACAAAAATGATTCTGAGTTTATTTTATGAATATAATATTAATATGTCCATATAAAGTATGCTGTCAAAGAGACTTATACATGAAAAGGAAGTGCATGCGCCAAAGGCATTAATAAAGGAGATGACTCTCTTGCCCTCTTCTTTAAAAGGCCACCCTCTCATGAAGAATACCTATAACGGGGAACTTTGGAATTGTCAAGATAGGAGGCAATTTAAAGAGGCCTTAATAAACATAGTAGAAATATTACTATGTGGCAGATGCTTAGAGAGAGAGAGAGATTAACGTGGGCTGCCAATAATGTCCACAAAGACCCATTGGTCTTGGGTTCTGCCCTTCTTAAAGAGAGTTTCTAGTGACGAAGAGACCGATGACCCTTGCAGAGGCGTTGGCTCGAACTTCCTCTTTTTAGGCTTGTTATTGGCAATGGCTCGAGTCCTCGACAGCTCAAGAATCAGACCATAACAACCATTTACTTTTTCCTGTTAACAAACAAATGCAGCTGTTGAGCCATTAATGTCATGCGCAATAATGAGTATATAATGTGGCTGTGTTAAGGACTTAAATACGAGACAAAAATAATGAATAATGACAATATAAACGATACCTTGGTTATCTTGAGAACATCAAGAAGCTGGGTCTGGTAGTCAATGGGATTGAAGGTCTCAACTTGGTCTATAACATGCATCATTGTAGCAGTGGCCAACACAGAAGGAAGATAACAGCCAGATCTTGAATCTACATCAACAACAGAAAACCCCATAAGAAACTCAACGTAAATCAAATGACGAGAAACTAAAACCAAAGAGGGAGTCTTTTCTTTACTCTTTGTTCTTATCGAAAATTCTAAATGAGGGTCAAAATGGGATTTTGAAGACAGCTATATCCTATACTTACCAGAGACAACATAGAGCAGGAGATGCTCACATCTCCTGAGAAACTCCCAATGAACATTGGTCTTTAATCCAAGCCTCCTAATGATATGATCAAGAAATGAAAGTGGAGTCACTGGGTGCATCTTCCATTTCAGTGTTGAAAGCACTAGTAGCTCCATCCTTTGAATGGTTTTGGCCTCGAATAAATATTTCGTGTCTTCCACCTAAAACAGAACAAAAAGAAAACCTCTAAATACCAATCTTCGAATTAGCAAATGATAATGATTAAATGATATTGATGAAGGGTTTTATATTGACGTACTTGGAGGTCTAGCAGAAGAGGAACATGAGTCTCTTCAACTTTGGCAGCCAAAGAAAGACAAGTGACAGCCACAAGCTGGATCATCCATGATCTATTATCTCTTTGATAACAGGGGCTAACAAGAAACCTATCTAGATAATTGATAGCCAAGATTGATGTGAGAGCTGAAAATCCATGATGAGCAATGACCTTAAGCATCCACTCCACAGCTTCTTGACGAGCCCTGGAAAGAAAAGGATCGCTTGCCACATTATTGACACTAACAGAAGCTTGTTGTTCTTGTTCTTTAGAGAAGAGTGAGAGAAGCTCCTCATCTTCCCAGAACAAATCTTGTTCAAGCAATGAAATCGAAAACAGATCGCCAGAGGGGTTGTTCACGGAAGGACTCTCTTGCAAAACCTCTTCTTCTGAATCATCTTCCCATTTCCCCTCTTCACAATAGAGTGCATCTAGCAAGAATGAAGTGTTCTGTTCTTGCTGTGTGCTTAGTTCATTTTGTCCTAGTTCTTGTTGTTTAGGTATTGCCATCTTCTTCCAAGAAGAAGAGGTTTTGGCACACTATTCATTACACAAGGGAACCCATTGTCCCTCTCTCTCTCTCTCTCTCTCTTTTCCCTCGAGGGCCTTTCTTTTTCTCTGGGTGGTGCAAGATAGAGAGAGTGGTAGCTAAGGAGCGAAGAGAGGATGATAGAGAGTGAGAAGGAAGGGGAAGGGGAAGGGTTGATTTTTAACAGGTTAGGTTTCACGCTTGTCTCTTTTTCTTTTTTATCTTTTTCTTTGTTTTTAAGTGGCAAATATAAAGAAGTTTGTGGTTGGATTTATTTATTTATTTGTTTTGTTTTTTGCTTTCGGTGTGTCTGGTTTGGCGGGCAGAAAATGTATGTAGCGGCACGCACACCAAGCCGGGCCCATGAAGACAACCTCTTATAGCAACCTAATTAAAGTCACTGTGCTCTATTCTGCTCTGGAATTTAGAAAGATGGGAGGGGACACGCAGGGATTTTGGCATGGGAAGAAGAGTTTTCCGCTATGTAATTTAGGGTTAAGATATGCTATCGCAGAAGACATAAATTGTTTTTTCTGTCAAGTTACCAATAACGCGCTAAGAGAAAAGAAAAGAAAGGGTCGAGGATGGGAAAGATCAAAGATCCGAACCCATTTAAGAGTCGGAGAGAATATAGATGACAATTAAACTGCAAATTCCTCGGACATATCAAGATAAAATCATCTCATTGAGAATTAAACTCATCAATGCATGCTTGATTGTTGTAACTTGAAGATTTACACATTGGTTTAATTAAGATCGTTGTCGTGAAGATTTTCTTTTGGAGTGAAGATCACGCAGATGGAATTTTAATTATTTTTACAAAGTATTCCAAATCTAACCATAGATTATGATACGTTTTAGTTTCATCATGGATAATGTTTTTATCAAATGATCTTTACAGCAAAAGCAAGGCTATACTCACCCCAGTCACCGTCACTTTTAAAAGAGGAATTTAGAAAAAATAAAACAAAACAAGAGCAAAGAGAAAAAGAAATCACGAGAGGGTTTTGAACAAAAAAATCCTCTATTTTGCTAGTTGTTCTGAAGAAGAAATTTCCAAAAAGACAAACCACAGAGTCCACGCAAGAGAACAAGCCAAGGCCCTTTCCATCCACGCGAAGTTACATATTCTTTTCCACGCGTTCCCCATCCAACACACAAAGTCAACTATCTTACCAGTCATCTGGCTCACTGTCTTTGACTGCGTGTGGCGAACAACATACAGAACATCCACCAGCTGACTCTCGATCACTTCTAGCTAGTCACCATTTTTTTTTAAAACAAAAAAGAAAGAATAAAAAATGGATCCAAAAGAAAAGTCATTAAATTTGATGGTGTCTTGTCGTCTGCGGTACGGCCAGATAATAAGGAGGTCCTCTTCCTTCTTTCGCAACTGGCATGCACGCAAAAGCTCACCCTCTCTTGGCCTCTTCCTATTTTTCACTGCTCCAGATTTTTATTTGTTTTGACTTGTTTTTGGCATCAATTATGGATTATTTTTTTCTTCTGCAACCACAGTAAAGACAGGTAATATTGCAAATGTACCATAAGAGATTTTCTGGGTGTCGTTGGAATCAGAATCTCACCCCAATTCAATGCAATCATGTAAGCGTTGTTAAGAGTACTGTTACATTAGGGAAAATAATTTATATTAACTGTTTCCTTGCTTCCGGTGATAATCTTGGAGCGAGAAAGAAAATCCTAATGGGTTGTAGAAATATTGAGATTAATTGTTAGAAGAGTACTTTAACTATGAATATGCAATGATCATATATACTTGTAATTAAACTCATCGATCCCCATGATCCTTTCAGCTAACTCCATTGAATTTCCTGAGCTAAACAGAAGTTCTGATTTTAATCTTAACTCGTGTCCAAATCAAACAGATGGATCATGTCTCCATATTGAAGGTCAGCATTATTGTTCTCGTCTCCAATTTTCCATGCGGTGGGTGAATATCGTAGAAACTATCAGCAGTTCAAACCAGTGGCATTGACCACTGTCTGCACTATATCTTAATTTAAGAATTGAAGAGCATGATCATGTTTTGGACTGCTTGTCAATCAGTTCACATCTCGATTTCCATTTCTAGGGAAGTAATTTCTTCTTCTTTTTTAATATACCTAACACATGTAAAATTATTAAAAAACCCGATGGACAAAAGGGATTATTGACCTAACAGAAGTTAACACCGAGAAACTTCCAAAAGCTCTTCTTCTCGTACGCAGACACAAGTTAACTTCCAAAACAACAACCCTTATATGATGATAAAAATCAGTACTCTTCCCCAGACTAATTTTGGTAGTTTGCATTTTGGATCTATTTTAACCATCTGCATGCAAAAACATGGCTCAATTCCCACTCCATGTAAATTCTCTTTTACCAGAGTCATTTTGAGATGAAGGAGTACTTTAATTAACTGCATGATTAATGTAGTTGATTTCTAACACAAGCAGCCCGTCTCGACAAGAATTGCTGCACTGTTACTAATGGCAAATCGAGCTCCACTTTGCAATTATAGATTTCTATATATTAGCTGTAACATCTTCTTTATTAATTGTCAAAATTAACAAACTTTAGCCCTACTTTTTGTTGTTTAAGATTTGGCCCTAAACAACACTCCCCCACTCACCAAATGATTTCTCCAGCAACGAAAAAGACAGGCAGTGCTTCCGGTCTCTCTTCAAAGAAACTTAGCTTTGAAAAATAACCTCATATTTTGACGTGGCGTGATAGTTCCTCAGTTTTTCGTGGTTTAATTAAATTGATCATGACAGTAAACAGATTTGTTCTCACACTAATTCCTCTATATATCAAGGAGGGGTGGGGCATCGTTCATTATATTAAATCTTATTATATTTCTCATTCTAAAATTAATTTTAAAATTTAAACAAAAAACAGTAAATACAAACACTAACTAAAACATGTTTATTTTTGTGTTTTAAAATTATTTTTAAAAAGAATTGATTATTTTTAAATTAGTTTTTTTGTATT
>Ga0307507_10012173_pt1 | contig 10680 bp, 5 predicted proteins | sample 7_EM_MG_FD_207223 | JGI IMG/M metagenome (GOLD analysis project Ga0307507, IMG submission 207223) | Populus trichocarpa ectomycorrhiza microbial communities from riparian zone in the Pacific Northwest, United States - 7_EM | ecosystem: Host-associated > Plants > Roots > Unclassified | place... | reverse complement strand
CCTTGGGAACCACTGCTGCCGTAACAAACCTACGGACGCGCTAGTATCACACACTGTACTCTACTCCTGTAGAGTTATTAGGGGGCGCCTATTACTCGCCCCTTTGCTTTCTATTGCTATTTCCTTTATAACCCGGAACTGGTCTAGCACATTTTGGCCAATAAGCCACCGGGTAGCCGCCTTAAGGCCTTTCTATATTAAGAGCAGTGTATTATAGTTTTCTATACCAGCTGCTGAGAGCATTGCTTCTCGGCCGGTGCGTAAGGGGCATAACAGTATTACATATTTTGGTGTCTGTCTTAGCCAGCCACATTCGCACCTTGGGCTACCCACTAGGACACCCACCCAGTAAAGCCAATCTTTTAGTCCTATTATTCCTGTCCTTAAGAGTGTTACCATTGTATTTTCTGCCTTTGTTAGGCCCTCTTGGAGCCCTTAGGTATTTACCCCCCATAGCATTACCCATGCTACGGCTTAGGTTCCCCTTGCCTAAGTCTACCTCTATACCTTTAACTCCCATTCGTCTCTCCAGCGTCGGTCTAACCAGTATTGTGTTACAGTAGATGGTTTTCCAGTACTCTTTTATGCTCTACTTTGGCTCCTTTCTCTCCCTTACTGTTGTCTTTACTGGCCTCTTGCGCGTCTCCCTTCCTCCTCTATATGGGCCTGGGCCCTAGCGCCGCACCATTCTTCTTCTACTTTCTCCACCTGTTTTCCTAATATATCTTCCCTACTTTAGGGTTGTTGGTTCCTTCTCCTATAGGGCACCCTAGGGTCCCTCCATAGTTTATTTAGGCGTGTCTTAATATACTTTATAACGTTAGAGTTGCGTTCCTTTTACACCCTTTGCATTGCATCGGCTTCAATATATAGTTATAAGGGGGGAATATTGGCTTCCTTCTCGAGCAGTACTATAGCCGTTCGCTTATACCCACCTGTTATACTCCTAAGGCAGGCTGTTTGGACCTTTTAGAGTGGTTTAAGGAATAATTTAGGGGGGCCTTTCTCGGTTTCTCTAGTAGCCCAAATGCTAGATCTATACATCATAGTTAGCCGGACAACTGCTATGTATAGTAGGCGTGACCTCTAGAAGTATGGACCCCATATAGAATTAACGATCCTGGATATGGCGATATACTGTGCTTAGCCCTTACGGGCCGCTTGCGCCGCATATACGCTCCACCGGAGCTTACTGTCTACCTACACTCCTAATACCCTTAGGCCTTGAACCGGTTGACCCCTAAAGCCTTAAATATAGATTATATGCTAAAGATCTGCAGATTAGTTACGTTTTCTTATAAAATAGATTAGCTGGTATTTCTCTAGTAAGAATTGGACTCTATATTATCTTGCCTATTCTATATAGGTGTTATAGGCTTTCTCTAGTGTCCTACAGTTCTCTACGGCTGTTGGCCCATATGTAATTAGGTTTATATCATCAACAAAGCCTATCCCCTAGGTCGCCCCTTCCTTAAAGGTGTCAAGCAGGTTGCTTACAAAGAAGAGGAAGAGTATAGGCGATAGAGGTGATCCTTGTGGTATTCCTATTGCGACTGCAATAGGGGGGCTCTAGTATCCACTAAAGACCAGTAACGTTTCTTTCTGGCCTGTAAATCCTTAAACAAACTAAATGATCTATTCTGGGAAGCCCTTTGCCCTAAGGATATATAGGAGACGCTTATGGGGTACATTATTATAGGCGCCGCTGATATCTAGGCTAAGCATTAATACTACAAAGTCCTTTCGCATAGCCCATGCAGTTTTAATAGTAGCAGCGAGTAGTGTAAGTGCTGATAGCGTTAAGCGATTCTTTCTTGCCCCCATTTAGCTTTATAGTAGTAGGGCGTGTTCCTCTACCATATCTACTATGCGGTCCGCTATAACCTTTTCTAAGATCTTGCTTAGGGTGTTTTCTAAGGTAATAGGGCGGTAGCTTCCTAGAATTAAGTAGTCTACTTTACCTTCTTTTCGTAAGACGACCGTCGTTATAGATCTTCCAAGTCGCGGGTAGTAGCCTATTGCAAAGCATACTCTGGCTACGTCTGCAAGCCAAGGTGCTATAAGTGGTCTACAGGTCTTTAGGGCTTTGTTTAGGATCCCATCTAGTCCTAGTGCTGTGTTATTTAAGAGGCGGCTAATGGTTTTAGCCATTTCTTTAGTTGTTATGTCGCTGTCAACCCTTAGGCGAGTCACCGGTGTTTCACTAGTAATGTCGCTAAGGTCTACTAGAGCTGGTTAAGGGAAAAATCTTTCTATAAGGATCTTTGCCTTCTTATTATTGTTGCTTGTGGCCTATAGTTTGCCTGCTCTTTATAGGGGTGGTAGGTGTGGATCTTCTACTAGGCATCCCGCCTTTTTCTTTGCCTATTTCGCTATGGTCCAAAGGCCCTTGTTATAGGGGAGACTTGGGTTAGTAGTGTGTTTGTTTATAAACCGTCTCTAGTTATTCCTTGCTTCTTTTCTTAGGGTATTCTTTAGCTGGTTTTTTGTGTCTTTATATCGTCTCTCATCCTTAGAATTGTGGCTGCTTATATATTTCCTCCTTGCTCATCGTTGGCCGGCTACAAGGGCCGCGCACTGTGCGGACCATATGTGTCGCGCGTAGGGGCCTGGTTTTAAAACCGGGCAGTACTCTTTTAGCCCGCTTTTAATTGCTGCCTGGATCCTTTCTAGTCTTTAATTAATTTCCTTAGGGGTAGCCAATAAGCCTTGCTTGTTTGGTATTGGGTGGATTTCTTCTAGGTCTTAAAGTTATTGTTTAATTATATTAAGGAAGCTATCTACGTTAAGCTTCCTTATTGCGTATCTTTTGCCATTTAGTTGCGCCTTAATGTCCAGATCTAGTTATATCTGGATAGGGATATGGTCTAAGGTAAGTGCCTATTCTTCTTTAGGGGAGCACCTTTCAAGTCTCTAGTATAGGTTTTCATCCATAATCATAAGGTCAATTGTACTTTTGGCGGTGCCCCATTGCCATGTAATTATACCTGGGGGGGTAGCTAGCTTAAGGCCCCCGTTATCTATAGCTCTTAGTAGGCACTCTACCTATCAATTGGCAGCAACATGGATGCCCCCCCACTATAGGTGGTGGAGGTTCATATCTCCTAATAGGATAAACTCCGCGTGTTCAGTTTCTAGCAAGCTTATTATAGATATAATGTTCTCTATCTATGCTACCCCTTCGACCCTAGGGTTATAGACATTAATAATTTGTACTAGTCCCCTATATGTCTGGATGGTTATAACTGCAATATCTAGGTTAACTGCCTGCCATAACTATAAGGCAAGGCTAATATTTTTGCTGATTATAAAGCATACGCGTGTGGCTGCTTTTGGTTTATACAGGAGCTAGAATCCTCGGGGGCAGTATATTGATTATGTGTAGGTATTATAGTATGGCTCTTATATAGCAAGAATATGGTGTTTCTCTGGGTCTAGACTGTCTAGTAGGGGCCTTACTAGACGGTGGTTCGTATTGCCGCAGTTATACTATATAATGGTTAAGTGGCGGACCCCCGGTGGGGGTCCTTCGCCTCTCCTTTACTCCTTGCTTCTTCCGTTTCTACTTTCTCTAAAATATTCAGAACTTCCATCTCCTGTATTTGCTCCCTAGCCATTACTTATTTTATATAGAGCTTTCCATTCCTATGTCTTGTGTTCCTACTAGCCTTTCTAAATCTGAGTCTGTTATTGCCTCCAGTTCTTCCCCCATTCTCGCCGGTTGGCTGTGTGCCCCTTATAAGCCAGCTGCATGTGTTATGTTTGCCGCGTTAAATCTAATTCTTAATTATCCCGGCCTTGAACTTGCCGTAGCCGTCTATAGGGGTTTTCCTACTGGGCGTCCTCTCCCTTGTGTCCTATGTGTCCCTTGTGTCCCTATTCGGTCTGGTAATGTCGCGCGGCGTTGCTTTTGGCCCGTTGAGGCTTGGGATGGCTGGCTTAGCCCCCCAGTGTTAAAGGTAGGAAACGCTAGGAAGACACCTGCGTCCCCCTGGCTTATTACCTGTTATTTCTATTCGTATAACCTGGCGTGCAGTTGTTCCCGTAGCTGTTAAGCCCTTTCCTTCTGTCTCCTGTATTTAATGCAGTCTTCTCTCTCCCACGCCTTATATGTGCTTCGGTGACAGTTTGCGCATTTTGTTTGGTCTTAATTTATACATTGTCTTATATTGTGGGGGCCTGTATAGTGGCCGCAGCATACCTGTGCTGTGCATATGGATTGGGTGTGTCCCCATTATGCGCAGCGATAACATCGTTCCAGGCATAGTCTGTGGTTATAGAGCCTTGTGTTGTATATAAGGCCATTTATAATTATTCCTTTTTAGATAAGAAGTTTTTGCATTCCTGGTGTATATACGCTGACGATAAGGGAGCTATGCATTTGTCTGTTGTCTCCCTAGCGAGTCTCTGGCGCCCCTTATGTCCTCTTATTGTTCTTATTATATGCTTGGTTTGTATTTTCCTGTTAAAGCTATTGGATCCGGGTAATTACAAGTCCTAGTATAAGGCGTTCCGTTTGTTTTACTATCTCCTGTATAGTTGCTATATTGTCCGCCTAGCGTCCCCTTTCTACCCTAAGGCTTATAGGAACCAACAGGACTTCAACTAGGTGATCTTCACAAAGCACTTTTATACCAATACGCTCTCCTAGCCTATCCCCTGCCCTTACGGCCTGTTCCTTTGCCTATTAGTCCTTTAGGGTAACTCTAATGTCTCCACTCCTAAGGTGTCGGACTGCGACGGTGTTGTGGACCTCCTTGCGAATCTCTATAAGAACTTCTATTTCTAATTGTCCCCTAAGTTCCTCTGCCTTTTCTATATTTAGTTGTATTGTGATTATATACCCGGTTGTTGTTTTTAGGGGGGTAGGTTCCCTGTGCTATAGGAGCACAGCTACGGTAGCCCAGGTGCGGTTCGCCTATAAGGGGGGGTTTTATTTATCTTCGATTTTATTTAGCCGTTGGAGGATTTAATTAAGGGTTTGCTAGAGGGGCACCTAAGGTTCGCTAGACTGGAGCCATTCTACTAGCTGTATTAGTTTATAATAGCTAATAGATGCTCCCCCATAGTTCCGGATACTAGACGCGTCTAATAGGCTTTATATTTTGTTAGATGCCTTCTTAATTAGGGTATTTCCGCTTTCTGGTATGGTATTCGCCCGTCCTTATTATTATTGTGGGGGGCCATTATTGGGTATAGGTCTGGCGGTCGCACGCGACTGCGTACCACCGTCGTTCCACCTGTGCCTCCCCTGTGATGCATGCATCTCAGGGGATTATTAGGGTGTTTTTTAGGGTTCTTTTGGTTAGTTTGGTCTTTTTGGGCCGGGTGCAGCAAGAGCTCCAAAAGTCTTCTTTTTGTTGGAACTTATATAAAATCCATCTTCAAGCAAGATAAATACGAAGATCTAGCTGCAAGACGCAGAAAATAAGAAACTATGGATAAGTTTAGAACAAGAATTATTGCATAGCAAGAGCAAAAGCTAGACAAGAGGTCAGCTATACTAGGTTATATAAGGGACAGAGCACCCATATAAAGAGTTACTAATAGGCCAAGTACAGGGACACCTAGGGCAAAATAGTTAGATAAACTAGAATAAAAAGAGGATCTAGATATCCTAACTAGGTTTAAAGAAAGATATACTAAAGGATATTATAATGTAGTAATAACAAGGTACTTTCTAATAGATAGACCATATATACTAAACCAGTTATACGGAAAGTGGTATAGGTAAAGACACAACAACAAATAGGAAGACTTTTATATATAGCTAGATAAAAAGGTTGTCTAAGACTAACCCATTATGGAAAAACGCATAAGTTATATCAAAGGGGCATTAATTATAATGTTAAGGAACTTAGAAGAAGGATCTAGGGACTAGAGAAGTAAACAATAAATCTTAGTACCTATAACAGAGATACTAGTGGTTAGGTTAACTAGGTATAGGTTTAAATTTAAGAATAAAGACAAACTAAGAGTTAACCTAAGTCACCTAGCATATTACACACTATCGTAGATAGCTTGTGTGGATAATACTTACAACATATATAGAGCACTAAAAGATAAAAACTGGAAGTACCTAACTAGGATATATTAGGCACCCAAGGAAAGACGGTTTAGAAACGCTAAGTATATACATAGATAGCACCTAGTAGAAGTATAAGGTTAAGGAGACTTAATACTTTAACCAGGAAGATTCCTTACGGAAGAATGCCTAGATAGATAATAGTGGTGGGAGTGCCTAGAGAACACTTATCTATAGCATATAGAGGAAAAGAAATAAACTAAATATTAGCCTAGGTTAGACTAAGTACAAATAGGATCTAGCAGCTAATAGTTAGGAAAAGGGGATACGCACAGGACTAGAGGGAACCAGTATTAGAGCCTTAGACCCTTAAAGGAATTTAAGGATAATACCTAAACTTATAAGTTAAATGGCAAGATTAACAGTTCAAGGTATTAGTAGATAGTGGAGCAATAAGAAACCACATATCACCAAAGGCAGTAGAAAAGATAGGGTTACTATATAGATAAAAGAAATACCTATATCCACTTATAATAATTTTAGGAGATTAGATAGCCTATAAAGGAGGCATTATTAATCTTAAAACAGGACCTATTTAGTTAACTATTAAAGGGAAACTAGTAAGAATGTTTTTTAATATCCTACCATTGGAATAGGACGAGGCAATATTAGGAATGCTTTAGTTATAGGAGTACAATCTAAAGATCAATTAGGTTACAGGTTAGGTCAATATCAAGAATACTTAACGGCGCAAAGTGCGACAGTAAACCAAGTTGGTATAGTACTAAGTCGGAGCGACATATAAAGAAACTGAGCGAGGCTTAAGTTATATACCAAAGAGATACCACAAGTATGGTAAAAAGTTATGGTTACTAGAAAGTAAAAAACTGTTAGAGCATGTAGCATGGGACTATAAAATAGAATTAGAAGAAGGAACAAGTTTAAGGTTCTTTCCAATCTATAAGCTTACTGAAATAAAGTTAGTAGCGCTTAAGGAGTTTATCTAGGAGAACTTACGTAAGGGATACATTAGACCGTTATAGTTATTAGCGGGATATCCAGTATTGTTTATCCTAAAGAAAAACGGAAAACTTAGGATGTGTATAAACTACAGATAGTTAAACAGCATCACTAGGAAGGATAGATATCCTTTACCCTTAATTAGCAAAATCCAAGATAGGATAGGCAACGCAAAGATCTTTATAAAGATAGATCTAAGGTAGGCGTACCATTAGATTAGGATCAAGGAAGGCGACAAGTAGAAGGCAGCCTTTAGGTCAAAGGAAGGACTATATAAGCTATTAGTTATGCAGTTTAGGCTTATAAACGCACCAGTAATATTCCAGAAGCGAATTAATATTGTATTAAAAGAACACCTTAATAAGTTTATTATAGCATACCTTAACAATATTATCATCTACTTAATAAATAAGAAAGAACATGGAGAACACATTAAGTGGGTTTTAAAGAGACTACAGGAAAAACAGATACCGGTAGCAATTAAAAAATATGAGTTCTTTACAGTAAAGACCAATTTTATAGAATTTATTATTAAACTAGGAAAGATTAGCATGGATCCAAAGAAAGTTAAAGCTATAGTAAGTTAGTAAGAACTAGAGAATATTACGCAGTTAAGATTGTTTCTAGGGTTTTATAACTACTATAGAAGGTTTATAGCATAGTGGTTAAAAAGCATTAAGCCATTCACAAGATTAACCAAGAAGGAGGAGCTATAGGTTTAGGATAGTAAATAGAAGAAGCTATTCTAGGAACTTAAAGAGTTGTTTACCTAAGAGCCAGTCCTCAAGATCTATCAACCAAAGTTAGAAATAGTTGTTGAGACAGACATATTAGACTTTGCACTAGGAGTATATTTACTATAGAAGCACCAAGACATATAGCATCCAGTAGCATACTATAGTTGGAAGATAATACCACTAGAGTTAAACTATAATATTTACAACAAGGAGTTGCTAGGCATAGTTACAGCACTTAAAGAATAGAGAGTATTCTTACAAGGCATAGAGAAACTATTTGTGGTTAAGATAAACTATAAGAACCTTATAGGATTCCTAACAACAAAGGAACTTAACCAAAGACAGGTTAGATAGGCGGAAATGCTTATAGAATACCATTTTGAAATTTAGTATACTAAGGGTACAGACAATGCACGAGTAGATACTCTAAGTAGAAAGGCTAAACTATAAAGTAAGGAAAAGCCATTAGGAGCTTTGCTAAGAAAGGATTAAGATAGATTAATTAGGTATAATTATCCAAAGATTACAGCAACCAAGGAAAGTTAGATCTATAAATTACTAAAGAGTAATTAAACACAGAAGATCTAAGAAGTATAGGCAGAGGATCCAGACTTAGAGCAATATAAAAATAGAGAAGTAATATATGTGCCTAAGTCTATTACAGAGGAGTTTATTAAAGAATTCCATAAGGGAATAACACAAGGACACAACAGAGCTACAAGCTTAGTGTTAAGACTTTAAAAGGAGTATATTATTTAAAAAATCTAGGGATTAGTAAGATAAGTTATAAAAGAATATCTAAATTGCTAAAGAAATAAACTAACGAGGTATAAGCTGTACGGAGGGCTACAACCTATTAAAATACCAGAAAGACCATAGGAGGTCATATTATAAGACTTTATTATTAAGTTACCAAAGTTAAAAGATCCTATTACGGAATAAGATCATAACGCGATTTTAGTAATAGTGGACAAGCTAATAAAGTGGGGATACTTTATAGCGTATATAGAAGAGATATTAGTAGAAGATATCGCTAGAATCTATATAAAGGAAGTATTTATAAGACATAGAGCACTAAATAAGGTTATATTAGATAGAGATCCAAGATTTATAGTAGCATTTTAGGAAGTATTTTTGGCAGAATAAGGGGTTTGCGTAGTAATATCCACAGCGTATTATCCGCAGATAGACGGATAGACGGAAAGACTAAACTAGACGCTAGAACAGTATCTAAGACATTATATTAATTATGTATAGAATAATTGGGTATTATTATTACCAGTTACGCAGTTTGTATATAATGCAATACCATAAGAAGGAATAGGGATATTACCGTTTAAGGCAAATTACGGGTATAAACTAAGAATATTATTATTGCCACGTTAAGTAAAGAAGACAAGTAGCACAGCTAAATAAAGAATAGAGACGTTAATAAATCTTTATGTAAATCTTAAAGAAATAGCTAAACTAGTATAAGAGTAAATAAAAAGGTACTATGATATTAAGAGATCTAAGGGACCAGATCTTAAGGAGGGAGATAAAGTGTGGCTACTATATAAAAATTTCAAGAGTTAATAACTAAGCAAGAAGTTGGACCACGTTAGACTAGGACCTTTTAAAATTAAGTAGAGAATTTTATTAGTCACGTATAAGTTAAACCTATTAGCTAAAATGAGAATCTACCCTATATAATATATTATAATGCTAGAACTAGTATACAGAAACGTTAAACCACCAGTATACAAGGCAGACACGTATAGAGAATAGGAGGAAGATAAGTAGCAAGTTTTAAAGATTATCAGTTATAAGGATGTAAATAATAAAACGTGGTATAAAGTAAAGTGGATAGGCTATAGCAAGACTACCTAGAAACCACTAAGCAACCTAGAGAACGCTATAGGAAAGGTAAAGGAGTATTAGAAAAAAGCAGGTTAGGAAGCATTAAAAAAGGATCACTAAAGGACGAGTTACCTAAGGGGGACCTATAAGGAGCAACTACCACGTTACTTGGAGTTGTTTTCTTCTCTAGAAACTCTACCCTCTTATTACCTAGCTTAGACAAACCCTGTTAAACAAGTTTCCACTCCTTAGAACAAACCTTCTTACGAACTTTCTTAAAACAAAAAAGATAGGTAGATGCCGCGATATAAGCGTCCAGGGCCTTCTGTTCCGCGTCTTAAGAACGTTTTAGCTTAGCTAAGGCATCTAAGAGCTTACTATTAAGCTTTATAGCGGCAGATTAAACACGAGACCCTATAACAAGTTACTTAGGGAACTTAAAGACTGTTAAGAGTCATGGGACGCGTATATTTAGCGTTAAAAGTAGAACGAACGTCGCAAAGCAATCGAATGTTTGCTTTAGTACACTCCAAACAAGAGGATAGTTATTAGGAGTTAGGACTTGCCAATATAACACAAACCAGCCCCTCTTTCGCACAACAAGAATATAGAGATAGCATTATCTCACCTAGTAATAGTATAGCAGCAACGGTACGAGCACGACGTTGCGCGTGTGAAGAAGAAAAGGCTTTAGGTATAATAAGCAGTGATCTAACTGGACTGGAGCGCCTCTGGAGCTCCACATTAAATCCTTTCTTGCATTGGATTTGGAGCTATCGATTTTAAGGCTAAATTAGAGTAGATCTGACTCGTTTGGAGCTCCTGGAGCTCCAGTTCTATACCTAATTAGGAGGAAGGATAGGCCGCTAAGGAGTCAGTGCTTGGTGTTAAGGCTAAACAGAGCCAATTGGCGACGCTGGCGTTTAGCGTCAGTAAGCTCCTATCTTATAAGACGATTAATTTACAAGAATTAAGGACATCTACTTATCCTCTGCTGTCGCTCCTGCATCTATACTCACTACTTTAGTGTTTTGTTCCCTCCCTTCCTCGCCCAATACT
>Ga0307507_10012172_pt1 | contig 10680 bp, 4 predicted proteins | sample 7_EM_MG_FD_207223 | JGI IMG/M metagenome (GOLD analysis project Ga0307507, IMG submission 207223) | Populus trichocarpa ectomycorrhiza microbial communities from riparian zone in the Pacific Northwest, United States - 7_EM | ecosystem: Host-associated > Plants > Roots > Unclassified | place... | reverse complement strand
AAGTAGGTTAACTGCGTGTTAAGGAATATATAGTTAGCTTTTAAAGTTATTAAGTAGGTTAACTGCGTATTATTTAACTTTTAAAGTTGCTAAGTAGGTTAATTGCGTGTTAAGAAATATATAGTTGGCTTTTAAAGTTGTTAAGTTAGTTAATTGTATATTAAGTTAGTTAAATTGCGTGTTAAGTTAGTTAATTATATATTAAGTTAGTCGAATTGTATATTAAGTTGGTTAATTATATGTTAAGTTAGTTAAATTGCGTGTTAAGTTAGTTAATTGCGTATTAAGTTAGTTAATTGCGTATTAAGTTAGTTAAATTGCATGTTAATTACGCGAAACGCGAAAATTAAAGTCTACTTAAATTTTATCCTATAAATATTTTCCCGATGAAGCCAAATGGCTTAGAGGACCCCTTAGATACTAGTAATATATATATAAGTTAAAAGAGACCTGCAAGTAACTACTGTAAAAAACACTAGAAATAAGCTAGTAAAGATAAGTTAGGCTAGCTTTTAGAAAACCTAAAGCCCTAATAGCGCATCTCTCTTAACTGTAACTAGGGCCTAATATAGAGGGAGAGAAGAAACGCATTATAGTATATATTGCGATAGATACGCCCTAGGGTAAAGTCCGCCTATATTGCTTATATAATAATAGGTGCTAAATTAACCTTATTAACTAAGATGTTGTCTATAGGTTTAACTTACCTATAAGCTATATGCTATATTTATATAAACCTATTATATATTTCCTTAATAGCAACTAGATAATAATCTAGGATGCTTATAATTTAATAGTTACCACTAGCAACTCCTAGGGTACCCCTTACACTATTAGCCCCTAGACCTTTTAGGATGGCTTATTTAATAGTTACAATATAGTTCTTAGATAGGATTAGCTTATAGAAGCAGATTTATTAATTAGCTTTTATTCTAGATAATTTATCTAAAGTACTTTAGACCCTAGACGCCTCTAAATAGTTACCCTTAATACGCTCCTAGTAAATATTAAGGCTAGTAAAATAGTCTATTTACTATAGCCAGAAGACTCCTTCTTTATGCTAGTTATAAACATAATAGAGGACCTATTATTACTGGCAGTAAGTACCTATATAGACACTCTAGATATAGAGACACTAGTTATAAATATAATAGAGGACCTATTATTACTGGTAGTAAGTACCTATATAGACCCTCTAGATATAGAGACACTAGTTATAAATATAATAGAGGACCTATTATTACTGGTAGTAAGTATATATAGAGACTCTCTAGTGCTAGTGTTACGGACGCTTTAAGTACAATGTTACAACTACTTAGAGAAGAGTTGGCGGAAGCTAGTTAGTTAATACAGGCACGGTCCAAGGTGGATCTAGTAGAACTATATAACAAGGAATGGTAACCAAGGTCACGTGGTGTTAAACGTATTAACTATATTAAACGGAAGGGACGTTACGTTTAATACAGATAACACGTACCTTATGTACAAGAGAGGATTTCTTAGGAGTATGGTTATGTATTTAAAGGACCTCAGTCCCTACCATAGATAGTTCTCTCCTTATAGTAAATCTTAGAATACAATTAGAGTTAATCTATTAGGCAACCACTCCACCAGTTATTATTACATTGTTGTTTTTATCATACCTATATACCCAGCCTAATAACAGAATCCACCGTAGTCTAAGCTATAAGGTTCCGTTACACATTCACTACTAAGGTTATGGTATTAGAACAAACTCGAACAACATACCACCAAGAGCAGCACTAGTCACAACGGCGTCAATAGGAGCCACAACCTCAGGGCCAGGTAATACCAGTATAGACAAGGGGGATTCTTAAGTGGTTACGCAAGGTTAGTTACAGAAAATGGTTAATCACTTACAAGATAATAATAGGATACTTAAAAAACGTATTAATAGAATTAGAGCAGCAAAGATTAAGTTACCGTCAATTAAACGATTCTTAGAAGAGAAGTCGAAGCTTAAAGGATTTCTTACACAAATGCACTTTAAGGTAGTACAGGAAGGAGTAAAGTTAGCAATATCGTTAAATCAAATAGCCTATACAGGATTGTTCCTAACAGGGAGGGCACTTAAGTGGTTTAAGCCGTATCTTACAGAAATACAGGCTAATGGCATAATAACTACTAACCAGGATGTACGGTACATATTTACCAGTTAGAACGGGTTCACAAAGCGACTAATATAGATATTTGGAGACCTAGAAGCCACAACCACTACGGAACAAAAGCTTTAAAACTTAATATAGCGCACTTTAGCAATTAAGTATACAACACAGTTTCAAATACTAGCCATATAGGTTAAGTGGAATAACAAGACACTTATAGCATAGTATAAACAGGGACTTAAGGCTAAAGTCTAGGACGCAATCATCTTAATAGAAGATGCGGATACTCTAAAGGAGTTAATAGATCAGTTAATAAAGATTAATAATAAGATCTACCAAAGGGAACAAGCTAAGAGAGGGCAAGACAGAGTTCCACAGTTATATAAGGCGCAGAGTACGCAGCGACAGACATAGAGTTAAAAACCATGGAATAGCGTAGAGCTAATAGACCTAAGCGGTACCAAAAAAACCTAAAGGTGGGAAAAAAAACCATAAAAACCCAAAGGTTAAGGATTAAGTAATTAAAGGACCCCAGAGCAGAGGCTAAACCAGGGATCTTAACAGCAGAAGACATTTAGGCGGACTCTATAGCAAGAAAAATAGTTTAAAGATAGAGCTTGCATAAATTATGGAAAACAGGGTCATTTCGCCAGAGACTATAGAGGTGGTTAAAGTAACCATGCGGTAAAGGGAACCAGACCAGTAGACAGCATATACGTATAAAGGGACAATAGTGCACTATAAGGAACAAAAGAGTGTTCAATTAACAGTTTTACGTATTATTATAACAACGCATGCCGAATTTATAAAGACACTAAGTATGGCGCAAGCTATTAGCTATAAGAGCCAGAGTTAAAAGGACTTAAAGAAACCAGAGAGTTAGACAAAGAACAAGATTAACTCTATAAGCTAGATTAAGATGTTACAGCAACATATAGACAAAAATCAGCAGTAATGATAATAGAGTTGGAGTACTTATTAATTAACAGCAACAAGGACAAAAAGGAGGCTAGCTAGGAGCACTTAAACCTTAATAACGCAACAGAAGTAGAAACTAAGACCATCACCAAACAAGGTTTAGTAACGGATGTTATAACACCGTTGGATATAATTTCCATCGCTTCGCGAGACAATAGGAGCAACGTTTAAAAGAAACTAAGCAAGTAGATAACTGCTAGTGCTAGCTCATTACTTAATAAAGGTAAAAGGCCACAGGCTCAAGATTCTCAAGAAGAGATAAAAAAAGCTTAAAATTCTTAAAGTAAGATAAGACACACCCAAGAACCCACAACAGACAAAAACTAATAGGAAAGGGTAGCAACTCAGTTTAGTAACAAATAAATAAGTATAGGACGCCAGTTTAAGAACTACAAGTTTAGAGAATAAGTAAAAACGTTAGCAATTCTAGGTAAACATAGTGTTTAACCTAAAGATTAAATAGTCAATACTAGGATTAAAAAACAGGATAGTTACAAAGATCTAGCTACGAGACGCAGAAAACAAAAAACTATAGATAAGTTTAAAACAAGAATTATTACATAGCAAAAGCAAAAGCTAGATAAGAGATTAGCTATACTAGGTTATATAAGGGATAGAGCACCCATATAAAAAGTTACTAATAGGCCAAGTGCAGGGACACCTAGGGTAAAGTAGTTAGATAAACTAGAATAAGAAGAGGATCTAGATATCCTAACCAGGTTTAAAGAAAGACATACTAAAAGATATTATAATGCAGCAATAACAAGGTACTTTCTAATAGATAGACCATATATACTAAACCAGTTATATAGAAAGTGGTATAGGCAACAACACAGTAACAAATAGGAAGACTTTTATATATAGCTGGACAAAAAAGTTGTCTAAGACTAACCCATTACAGAGAAACGCATAAGTTATATTAAAGGAGCATTAATTATGACGTTAAGAAACCTAGAAGAAAGGTCTAAGGACTAGAGAAGTAAATAATAAATCTTAGTACCCGTAGCAGAGATACCAGTAGTCAGGTTAACTAGGTATAGGTTTAAACTTAAGGACAAAGACAAACCAAGAGTTAACCCAAAAAACGTAGCATATTATACACTATCGTGGATAGCTTATATGGATAACACATATAACATACATAGAGTACCTAAAGATAAGAACCGGAAGTACCTATTAAAGATATATTAGGCACTAGAGGAAAAGCAGTTTAGAAATGCTAAGTATATATATAATTAGCACCCAGTAGAAGTATAAGGTTAAGGGGACTTAACACTTTAACCAGAAAGATTCCTTACGGAAGAATACCTAGACGGACGATAGTGGTGGAAGTACCTAGAGAACACTTATCTATAGTATATAGAGGAAAAGAAACAAACTAAGTATTAGCTAAAAGTAGACCAAGTATAAGCAGGATCAAGCAGCCAACAGTTAGAAAAAGGGGAGGCGCATAAGACCAGAGGGAACTAGTATTAGAGCCTTAGACCCTTAAAGGAATTCAAGGACAATACCTAAATTTAAGAGCTAAGTGGCAAGATCAGCAGTTTAAAGCGTTAGTAAACAGTAGAGTAATAAAAAACCACATATCACCAAAGGCAGTAGAAAGGATAGGGTTACTATATAGGCAGAAGGAACACCTATATCCACTTATAACAATTTCAGGAGATTAGATAGCCTACAGAAAAGGCATTATTAATCTTAAAATAGGACCTATTTAGATAACTATTAAAGGGAGACTAGTTAAAATGTCTTTTAATATCCTACTATTAGGATAGGATAAGGCAATACTAGGAATGCCTTAGTTATAGAAGTACAATCTAAAGATCAATTAGGTTATAGGTTAAGTTAATATTAAGAATACACAACAACGCAAAGTGCAACAGCAAACCAAGTTAGTATAGTACCAAGTCAGAGTGACGTATAAAGAGACTAAGCGAGGCTTAAGTTATATACCAAAGAGATACCACAAGTATAGTAAAAAGTTATGGTTACTAGAAAGTAAAAAGTTATTAAAGCATGCAGCTTGGGACCACAAGATAGAATTAAAAGAGGGAATAAGTCTAAAGTTCTTTCCAATTTACAAGCTTACTAAAACAGAGTCAGTAGCGCTTAAGGAGTTTATTTAGAAGAACTTACAAAAGGGATACATTAGACCATTACAGTCATCAGCAGAATATCCAGTATTGTTTATCCCAAAGAAGAACAGAAAACTTAGGATGTGTATAGACTACAGATAGTTAAACAGCATTACTAGAAAGGATAGGTATCCTTTACCCTTAATTAGCGAAATCCAAGACAGAATAGGCAACGTAAAGATCTTTACAAAGATAGATCTAAGGTAGGCGTACCATTAGATCAGAATCAAGAAAGGCGATGAGTAGAAGGTAGCCTTTAGGTCAAAAGAAGGACTATACAAACCATTAGTTATACAGTTTGGGCTTATAAACGCACTAGCAACGTTCTAGAAGCAAATTAATAGTATATTAGGAAAACACCTAGATGAATTTATTATGGTATATCTTAACAACATTATTATCTACTTAGAAAATAAGGAAGAATACAGAGAACACGTTAAGTAGGTCTTAAAGAGACTATAAGAAAAATAGATGCTAGTAGCAATTAAGAAATGCGAGTTCTTCACCAGGAAGACCAATTTTGTTAGATTTATTATTAAACCAGGCCAACTTAGCATAGATCCAAAAAAGATTAAGGCTATAGTAAATTGGCAAGAACCAAAGAACGTTATACAGTTAAGATCATTCCTAGGGTTTTGCAATTACTATAAAAGGTTTATAGCGCAATAGTTACAGAACATTAAGCCGTTTACACAGTTAACAAAGAAAGAAGAACTGTGGGCATAGGGAAAGGAGCAATAAGAACTATTTAAGAAAGTTAAAGAGTTATTTACCTAGGAGCCAGTTCTTAAGATCTACCAGCCAGGTCTAGAGACGGTTATAAAGATGGATACATTGGACTTTACACTAGGGGCATACTTCTTACAGAAATATCAAGACAGATAGCACCCAGTGGTATACTATAGTCGGAAGATAACACCACCAGAGTTAAACTATAACATCTACAACAAGGAGTTATTAGGTATAGTTACAGCACTTAAAAAATAAAGAGCATTCTTATAAGATATAGAGAAACCATTTATAGTTAAAACGGACTATAAGAACCTTACAGAATTCCTAATAACAAAGGAACTCAACCAAAGATAGGTTAGATGGGCGGAAATGCTTATAGAATACTATTTCGAAATTCAGCATACCAAGGGTACAGACAATGCATAAGCAGACGCTCTAAGCAGAAAAGCTGAACTATAGAGTAGTGAAAAGCTATTAGGAGCTTTATTGCAAAGGGATTAAGACAGATTAATTAGGTATAATTATCTAAAGGTTACAGCAACTAAAGAGAGTTAGATCTATAAATTACTAGAAAGTAATTAGACGCAAAGAATCCAAAAGGCATAGGTAGAAGATCCAGACTCAGAGCAATATAAAAACAGAGAGGTAACGTATATACCTAGGTCTATTACAAAAGAATTTATTAAAGAATTCTATAAGGGAATAACACAAGGACATAACAGAGCTATAGGCTTAGTGTTAAGACTTCAAGAGGAGTATATTATTTAAGGAATCTGGGGACTAGCAAGACAAGTTATAAGGGAATATCTAGATTGCCAAAGAAATAAACCAATAAGGCATAAGCTATATAGAGGGCTACAACCTATTAAGACACCAGGAAGACCATAGGAAGTTATATTATAGGACTTTATTATTAAGTTACTAAAGTTAAGAGATCCTATTACGGGATAAGATTATAACGTGATCTTAGTAATAGTAAATAAGCTAATAAAGTGGGGATACTTTATAGCATACACCAAAGAGATATCAGCAGAAGATGTCGCTAGAATCTATATAAAGAAAGTATTTGCAAGACATAGAGCACCAGACAAGATTATATTGGATAGAGATCCAAGATTTGTAGCAGCATTTTAGGAAGTATTTCTGGCAGAATAAGGGGTTTACGTAGCAACGTCTATAGCGTATTATCCACAGATGGATGGACAAACAGAAAGACTAAACTAGACACTAGAATAGTATCTAAGGCACTATATCAATCACGCATAAAATAATTGGGTATTATTATTACCAGTTATATAGTTCGTATACAATACAACACCACAGGAAGGAATAGGGACATCACTATTTAAGGCAAATTACGGGTACAAACTAAGAACATCATTATCACCACGTTAAGCAAAAAGGACGAGTAGCACAGCTAAATAAAGAATAGAGACGTTAATAAATCTTTATACAGACCTTAAAGAAACAGCTAAACTAGTATAAGAATAAATAAAAAGGTACTATAATACTAAGAGATCTAAGGGACCAGATCTTAAGGAGGGAGATAGAGTATAGCTACTATATAAAAACTTTAAGAGTTAACAACCAAGCAAGAAGTTAGACCATGTTAGACTAGGACCTTTTAAAATTAAGTAAAGAATTTTATTAGTTATATACAAGTTAAACCTACTAGCTAAAATAAAAATCTACCCTATATAGCATGTCGCAATGCTAGAGCCAGCATATAGGAATATTAAGCCACTAGTCTATAAGGCAGACATATACAGAGGACAAGAGGAAGATAAATAGCAAGTTTTAAAGATTATTAGTTACAAGGATATAGATAATAAAACGTAGTATAAAGTAAAGTAGATAGGCTATAGTGAGACTACCTAAAAACCACTAAGCAACTTAAGAAACGCTATAGGAAAAGTACGGGAGTATTAGAAGAAAGTAGGTCAGGTAACATTAACAAAGAAGGATCGCCAAAAAACGAGTCACCTAAGAGGGACCTAAAAGGAGTAATTGCCGAGCTACTTAGAGTTATTTCCCTTATAGGAGGAGAGCCAATCCTTTTATTACCTAGCTTAGACAAACCCTATTAAACCAGTTTCTACTTCTTAAAACGGACCTTCTTACAGACCCGTTTAAGGCGTTAAAGACAAGCATAAGCCAAACATTAAGCTTTAAGGACGCGTGCAGACTCTTCTAAGGCATATTAAACCTTAAGGAGTGCGGAGGCCAGCTTACCATTAAGCTTTACAGCGGTAGATTAAACACAAGACCTTATAATAAGTTACTTAGGGAACTTAAAGACTGTTAAGAGTTATAGAACGCATACACTTAGCGTTAGAGACAGAGCGAACATCGCAGAACGATTAAATATTTGCTTTAGTACACTTAGAGCAAGAGGAGGGTTGTTAAGATAAAGGACTTACTAGCGCAATACAAACTAACCCCTCTTTAGCACACCTAGAGCAAAGAATTGCCATCACTTCACCTAGCGACAGTATGGAGGAAACTGTACGAAGGCAACGCTTAACCCAGGAAAGAGAAGAAGAAGCTTTAGGCATAGTAAGTACGGATATCAACTAGAGTGGTTAAACGGACATTATACCTCTAGTAGACGACTTAGAGATATTAGGAATCTTTAAGGACAAAGATAAAGAGGAGGGAGATAATATTACGGACGCTTTAAGTACGATGTTACAACTACTTAGAGAAGAGTCGGCGGAAGCTAGTTAGTTAATATAGGTATAGTTCAAGGTGGATCCGGTAGAACTATATAACAAGGAATAGTAACCAAGGTCACATAGTGTTAAACGTATTAACTGTGTTAAACGGAAAGGACGTTATATTTAATACAGACAACACGTACCTTATATACAAGAGAGGATTTCTTAGGAGTATGGTTATGTATTTAAAGGACCTCAGTCCCTACCGTAGATAGTTCTCTCCTTATAGTGAATCTCAGAATATAATTAGAGTTAATCTGTTGGGCAACCACTCCACCAGTTATTATTACGTTGTTATTTTTGTCGTACCTATATACCCAGCCCAATAACAGAATCCACCGTAGTCTAAGCTACAAGGTTCCGTTACAGCTAGCGTAGATTACCTTAACTTAGGAGGGAGGTGATTAAAACCCTAAAACTATTAAGTATACTGCAGTAAAGCTATATATACTCTTAGTATAAGCATACCTATAAAATATATATTAGCTATACCCTTCTCTTTACTAGCTCCTAGAAGTATATTACTATATAATAGTTGCCTTAACTTCTATAGACCCTAGCCTACCAGATATATATAAAGAAGAGATTAATATTTTCTTTAATAAGTTAGCAAGTATACTACCTTAAAACTCTAGGTATGACTATATAATTAACTTAGAAAAAGGTAAGACACTACTATAGATGCCTATTTATAACCTCTTATAGAAAGAGTTATAGATCTTATAAAAGTACCTAGAAAGTGCCCTTAAGAAGGGCTAGATTAGGCCTAGTAAGTTACCTACTAGAGCACCTATTCCCTTTATACTAAAAGCAGAAGGTATAATACGGCTATATGTTAACTATAGACATATTGGCAAAATATAGTACCCTTTCAATGGCCTTAATGGTTAGTGGTTGACGTAATTGGCGCGCAGTTAAGGTTATTTGGCAACTTGACCGACTAGCCTATATCGTGTTTTTTTTTAATACGTAGCCTGCGCGTAGCCTGCGCGTAGCCTGCGCGCAACCTATGTGCAACCTGCTAGTAATCTGCGCATTTGGCAACTATAATTATATTTACCTCTTTTATACTAATAATATATTTTAAATAAATAAAAGCTACTTTAAAGCTATTTATAAGGCTAGTAAAATAAATAATATTATTTTAGATAATTTAATATAATATAGCGATGGTTCTCTTCTACTTATCTACCTATTAACTTACCTACCTGCCTATATCGCCTACCTATCTGTATTGCTTACCTATCTATATTGCCTACCTATCTATATTGCCTACCTATTTGTATCTGCCTACCTATCTATATCTGCCTACCTATTAGTATTTACCTACCTGTCTATATCTACTTGCTTATTTGTATCTGCTTACCTATCTATATTGCCTACTTATTTGTATTACCTACCTGTCTATATTGTCTACCTGTTTATATTTGCCTACCTATCTATATCTGCCTACCTATTAGTATCTGCCTACCTGTTTATATCTGCTTGCCTGTTTATATCTGCTTACCTATCTATATCTGCTTACCTGTTTGTATTTACTTACTTATTTATATCTGCCTACCTGTTAGTATTTGCCTACCTGTTTGTATCTGCTTGCCTATCTATATCTGCTTACCTGTCTATATCTGCTTGCTTGTCTATATTTGCTTACCTGTCTGTATCTGGCTACCTATTAGTATCTCCCTATTTGTGCCTACCTGTCTGTGCTACCTTGATTCGATTAATTGATTGAATTGTTTATAGTGCTCGCTGGCTAGTCGTTGTTGTCTGGCTCTGGTGACGGTTGTCTGGTTCTAGCGACGGTCGTCTAGCTCTGGCGATAGTCGTCTAGTTCTGGCGACGGTTATCTGGTTCTGGTAACGGTTGTCTGGTTCTGGCGACGGTCGTCTGGTTCTAGCGACGGTCGTCTGGTTCTGGCGACGGTCGTCTGGCTCTGGCGACGGTCGTCTGGTTCTAGCGACGGTCGTCTAGCTCTGGCGACAGTCGTCTGGT
>Ga0307507_10012171_pt1 | contig 10681 bp, 8 predicted proteins | sample 7_EM_MG_FD_207223 | JGI IMG/M metagenome (GOLD analysis project Ga0307507, IMG submission 207223) | Populus trichocarpa ectomycorrhiza microbial communities from riparian zone in the Pacific Northwest, United States - 7_EM | ecosystem: Host-associated > Plants > Roots > Unclassified | place... | reverse complement strand
TTCCAGTTGCAGTGGACAGCTTCCCGTTGCAATATTGTGTTAATTAATTATTAAGCTATTCCTTTTCCATGTTGACCTGACCAAGGAGATGGGTTTTTCTATTTAGCAGCCAATGTCTCTAGTTCCAAACAAGGCAACCGACCTATTTACTTTCAAAATAATTAATATTAAAAACGTGACTCAAACACAAAAAAACTATTCATTGGTATAGTAACATTAAGATTTTGCTCTTTAAAGAAAAATGAGGTGACTTGATGTTAGGGGATAATACAGTCATTTCCATCGGTTGACTAGTCATTAAAGAATTGTAAGGGGTGTATGTGTCTTTTTGCTTTTTAAAAATAATAAAATGATTAATTTACCCTCAAAGTAAAAAAAATTTAAAACTATTAACAAAAAATATTTTTGTTTATTTTTTTAGAACACATTAAAAAGATAGTTTTGCCCTTTCAATCATAAACAAATAAGGCATGTGTGCAGAGGCAATTTCATCCTTTTACATAGTTTTTTTTTTTTAATTCCAGATTAGTAGAGGGCATTTTAATCTTTTAATATTGAATTAATGATTTTTTAATTAAAAAAAATACTTGCACATGCTTACACCGCGCCAATACATGAGAGACAGCTACATATATTTCCTCTTGATATGGCACTTGACAGCGAAGACAAACAATTTGTCACTCATGGTCGTCACTAAAAAGTAAAGGTCATTTTTTTTTTTAATTTCAATTTTAATTCATATTTTTTTTATTTTTAATTTTTATTCTTAATCTTTTTATAAAAGTTTTGTTTATCTTTAATTTATTTCTTCGATTACAATTCTCTTATCTATTAGCATGTAATACTTCAGGAAGATCCGTTGGATTCAAGGGTTAAAAACTAAATTTATTAGGTAGATTACAATGCTAATTAAACGATTTAAGGGTTAAAGTGAAAAAACTTACAAGTTGAGGGACTGTTGTTTCGTTCTATTTAACTTTAAAGCCCGTGTATTAATATGAATTCCTTGTTAACAAGTCTCTCTTTTCCTATTTACAAAGTTGTCTCTCTAAAAAATAATAATAAAAATAAAGATTTCATTTTAAAATAATTAAGCTATTATTGAGTTTTTCATCCCTGAAAATTAGATGATCCAATTCATTTATCCTCTTGCAAATAAATACTCCAAACAAATTTTACTTGAAGTTATTCAACTAAGTTTATTGAATGATCATTTATTCCAAAATATCTATTAGTTTTAAAGTTCGATCAGAATTCAAAATTAACACATTATAAAACTTAAAACAAAATAATGTATTTTACTCGCAAACATTTTTACATTAAGGAAAACCAATAAAATATGCATTGCATTTAATTTTACAATGAAAGAGCAATTAAAGAACTTCACTCATAATAAAACAAAAACAAAATTATATTCAGTCTTTGCCATTGCGATCTGCATTAATTGAAGAACCACTACAACAGTTGTATTTTATGTGTTTGGAATTGTGGTAGAGGTAGCGATTTAAAGTATTTCTCACTTAGAAATACATCAAAATAAAATTTTTTTATTTTTAAAAAATTATTTTTGATATCAGCACATTAAAACAATCTGAAAATATTAAAAAAATTTCATTTTAAGCAAAAACAAAAATTCACATTTTAAGAGAACACGGTTTGCACCCACTACCAGAACTTCGGGTAAAACCAACGGAATTATCGACGAAATAATTATGTCGGTAATAATTACCGACAGATTCTATTCAGTCTGTACTTCTGTCGCTCTAAACTGACGAAATTATGTTGTCGGTATATACCGACCGAATTACAGATGGAACATATAGAATTTTTTTAAAAAAAGCAGTATGATGACGTGGAAATTTTTGCAGGCGATTTTACCGACGGAATGACCGAGGGATTTAAATTGGGATCTTCATACAGTGACGTGACCCATTCACTGTCAGAATTACCGACGGATTACAAACGGATATACCGACAGAATGTGTCCGTCGGTGATTCCATTGGTAAAAGCTAATATATCACCACGTTGTCGACCCTTTCCTCCCCTATTTCTCCATCTTCTTCCCCATCCCAACTCTCCCCTCCCAAACTGCAAACAACCACCCCCACAAAAAAAAAAATATATATCCCCCTCTTCTTAACACAAGTCATCTTCTTATACTTTTATGGTCACAACATTCGTGTTCTGATTTATTATGGATTTTATCATTTTTTGTAAGTAAATCTATCTTTTTTAATTTTAACATTTAAATGTCAAGTTTATAATTTTTTATTGTTTTTTTTAGTATATGTATTTTATTAGTGTCTGTACATGTTTTATTGTTATTTCTTAAGCAAACTTGTAGTATGAATGTATAATTTTGTAGTTGTTATGGTTTGTTTTAGATTTTGCAAAATTGTATTTGTTTGTAAATTGTTGAAACTTTGTTGAATTACCGAATTAGATGTGTTATGATGAAACAAATAATAGTTGTTTAATAGGTTCATTTTAATTTTTACCAATTGTATTGCGGAGTTGTAATTTCCGTAAATTTATATGTATAAATTTGTGGATGTTGATAATTGATAATGAATATTTAAAAGAAGTCTTTTTTTAGTTTGTTAGATAATGTCGAGGCAAACCAATATTTTTGCAAATTTATTTACTTAACATAGTTAATTAATACATGTTGTCATCATAATTTTATAGAGGTTCGATAGAAGTCATGAATGATCGTTCATGGATGTATCGAGACTCAACCCAAGGATTGCAAAGGATGAATTATTGTAATGGGGTTCAGGGTTTTATTAATTCGCAACATCTATTCCAAGAAATTTTACTGGAGGCGGTATTAGGTGTCAATGCAGGAAGTATAAAACTAAAAAATATCTGCATCCAGATGTTGTAGCAATGCATCTTCTAAACAAATGGTTCATAGAGGATTACATGTGTTGGTATGCACACGGAGAACTATTTGTTCCTAATGAGAGCATGGTAGAAAGGGTGGTTGGGTCAACTTCTAGTGCTAACAACGTGCATGGTGTTGTAAATGAGAACAGTAATCCTTACAGGAATATGGTTATGGATGCAATGAGAATGAATCAAGATAATGTCAGTCAATGTCCAATCATAGAAGAAGAACCTAATGCAGATGCAACATGGTTTTTTTGATATGTTGAAAAATTCTACGAACCATTATGGGATGTTTTAGGAACCACAGTAAATTATTAGTTGTAGCACAGGTGTTCACCATCAAGTCAGATCACGGGTTGAGTGGGGCCGGTTATGACAAAATTATTGAATGGGCAAGAAGCATTTTACCTGAAGGGAACAAGCTGAAAGAGAACTTCTATGCTGCTAAGTCTATGATGAAACTCCTCGGTTTAGGATACTAGAAAATTGACATGTGCCCTAACTTTTGTATGATTTACTACCTTGAAAATGCTGAGCTGACCGAGTGCATGACATGTGGGCATTCCCGTTACAAACCCAGAACTAGCATGAGAAAGACTTTCATAACATATAAAAAACTTAGATACTTCCAATCACACCTAGATTGCAGAGGTTATTCATGTCAATAAGGACTGCTGAGCACATGACATGACACCAATCACATAATACGGTTGATGGAGTGATGGTGCATCCTTTTGATGGTGAAGCATGGAAACACTTTAGCAATGTGCATCCTCATTTTTCAGCTGAATCAAGGAAGGTGCGTTTTAGGTTATGTACAGACGGATTCAACCTATTCCGGTCATTTACTGCTCCTTATTCTTGTTGGACAATCATACTTATGGTTTATAACTTGCCACCAGGGATGTGTATGAGGCTGGAGTTCATGTTTTTTTATCTATGGTCATACCAGGTCAGAGCAGTCCGGGCTGAAATATAGATGTTTGTCTTCGACCGTTGATTGATGAGTTGACGCAGTTGTGATCCTTTAGAGCTTTGACTTATGATATATCGAGGAAACAAAATTTTGTTATGAGGACGGCTTTGATGTGGACTATCAATGATTTCTCAGCTTATGGAATGGTTTCTGGTTAGAGCAAGCATGAAAAACTAGCATATCAATACTGCATGGAAAACGACAAGGCATTTACACTAACAAACAGAGGTAAAGCTTTTTTTTTTACTGCCACCGTTGTTTCTTGCCAACGAATCACAGGTACAGAAAGAACATAAATGATTTCTTTGTTAGCAGAGTTGAAATGCACAACTACTAGTCTACAAATGGCTTAAGAGTCTGCGTTTTCCCGATGGACATGCCTCGAACATATCAAGGTTGGTTAATATGGAGGAATGCAGATTGAATGGAATGAAGAGTTATGACTGCCATGTGTTTATGCAAACACTCATACCATTAGCTTATCGTGATTTGTTGCAAAAAGGGATATGAGATGTACTCACGGAGATTAGTCATTTTTTTAGAGATATATGCTCCAGCAAGTTGAATGTTGATCACATTGAGAGGCTTGAAACGAATATCATCGAGACAATATGCAAACTTGAGATGATATTCCCTCCATCATTTTTTGACTCGATGAAGCATCTACCAATAAATTTATCGTATGAGGCAAAATTTGAAGGACCGGTCCAGTATAGATGTATGTATCCATTCGAGAGGTTAGATATTACAGTTTCAATGTAATTCATAATTAAAAGTATTTTCATTTTTTTTCTTAATTGGAATTTTTCGTTTAATTCCATGCAGGTACTTATTCAATCTTAAGAAAAAAAAGGTTAAGAATATGACGCATGTTGAGGCATCGATATGTGATGCCTATATTACTGACGAGATCTCAACATTTATCTCATACTATTTTGAATCTTATTTGAGAACGAGAATCAACCGCATTCCATGACATGATGATGGTGGTTAAGTGCCTTTTAGTTGGAAGTTGTCAATATTCTCCAATCCTGGACAACCCACACCTGAAGATGTTAAAGGGGGAAGATATTTGTCTGAAATAGAGTTCAGACAAACACACAATTATGTTATATTTAACTATGATGAGCTGAGACCTTTTATTCAGTAAGTATATGTACTACTTAAACTTTGTCAAGGATGTACTATTTATATATTATAATATCATAAACTCATATAATTTGGAGCAACCTTGTAGGCAACATCGACAATATTTACTGTCTAATAACTCACAGCTGACCGAATCCCAAATCTTTCAATTACAAGATAAACAATTTGCCACGTGGTTCAGAACACATGTAAGTACTACCACAAACTCATTATCTCTTGCAAGGTTACTACTAGTCTACAAATGGCTTCAGAGTCTGCGTTTTCCCGATGGACATGCCTTGAACATATCAAGGTTGGTTAATATGGAGGAATGCATAATTCTCATTTATTGATTATTGTTGTACTTGATATACTAAGGTTTATCAAATGGAAGAGAGTGTTACTATTTCATTGTCTTTACTAAGCCTGGGCCTTGAAAGAAAATTTAAGTGCTATAACATGTATTTTGTCAATGGATATGTGTTTCAAACTGAAGAATACAAGTATGGAAAAAAAAACATACAACAACGATGTTTGTGTTAAGGGATCGACTTGTAGTGAGTTTGAAGTTGACTACTATGGTAAATTAGAAGAGGTCGTTGAATTGCAATATCATAGTGAGCAGAATAGAGTGTTTTTATTTAAATGCTATTGGTATGACACCACTGATAAAGAAATCAGAGTAGATCCTTACTATGGTCTGGTTAAAATCAACTCAAAAGCTAGACTCCGCAACATAAACGATGTCTTTGTTTTCACAAAGTAATGCCAACAAGTTTATTACACATACACCCCTTCCTTTAGAAAGGACCGATCAAGAGTTGTTTGGTTATCCATTTTAAAAACAAAACCCAGGGGTCGTGTCGAGGTTGTTCAGAATGAGAACGAAGACACAAGTGTGAGAGATGAAGTCTTTCAAGTTAGTGAGTTGGTTGAACCATATCGAGTTGTTCCTTTGATTGACTTAGAAGAAAATTCAAATTTTCATGTTTTCGATGATAGTCTTGTTGATGTTGACGCAGAGGAGTTGAATGTTGTTCTGAGCTCTAGCGAACAAGCAAATATCGATGAAGATGATGATGATATCCACATTGAAGAGTGCAATGGAGCTGATGACGATTCAATTGACGACGAAGAAGAAGAAAATTCTAACTAACTTTTAGAACACGAAAGTGTAAAGCATTTTTTGTAATGTAATATTATGGATGATATTTTATTACATGAAATATTTATTTTATAATTGTTCACTGTTGTTATTGTGCTGTGCTGAAAGTTTGCAATTTAAGCGTTTGCAAGAGGATAAATAGGCAATACAAACATAATCTGTTATGCACAGTGCGCCATCACCGATGTCCATACAGATGGATACTGTCTGTCAATATTTTATAGAGAGTTACTGTATTTGCCACAATCATCGTCGTCCATACAGACGAACAAAGTCCGTCGGTATTTTATAGATAGTTGCAAAATATTTAATGCATTTGCCACAATCGCCGACGTCCATATAGAAGAAACAAAGTCCGTCGGTAGTTTACCGAGCGTTGCAAAATATTTACTACATTTGCCACAATCACCAACGTCTATACAAATGGATACCTTCCTTCGGTATGTTACAAAGGCGTGACTGTTAGAGTTCTATGTTGGTACAATTGACACATACCGACGGACTCACTAACGGACTGTGAAAATTCCAAAGCGCGGGCATTAATGGCTCTCTCACCGCATGTATATACCGACAGACTATGAAAATTCTTGAGGGTCATTTAAAAATTTTAGTGCGAAATTCAAAATTTACCGATGTACATTTGAAAATTCACCGACAGAATAATTAAAAATAGTATTATTTAAATATGTCATCGATAAAAATGCAATATAAATCCCAGCGACCGCCCTTTCAGTTTATTTTTCCTCTTCTTCGTTTCTTCAGCTTTCAATCTCTAAATCTCTCTATTTTTTTTTATCCTTTCATCTCTATTTGTGGTTGTATTTTCATCTTCAACAAATTAAAAGGTATGTATTGTGGTTCAATATATGTAATGATTTTATTTTTTTATATTTTATATGTTTTATTAACAATATATTTTTGTTTTGTTTTTTTGTATTGTGTGTAGATAAAGTCTAGAAATAAACACACTATTAATGTAAGCATTTTTCATTCCTAAAGCCTATAGTTTTTTTTTTTTAAATTTGTTGCCTATTTTATTGTTTTTGCTGCCATAATAATTGATTATCTTGTTGAATTTTAATTGTTATTCTTGAATTTACCTTGTAAATAGTAATTGAAAATATAGGATTAAATTTAATTATTTTATCTCAATTTTACTCTATTATTACTTGATATGTGCTTGATTATTTCCATTAATTTTAATTATTATTGATGAATTTCTATAGATGTTAGTTGAATATATAAAATTAAATGTTATTTTTTTGCTTTATTTTATTGCTAAATTTGTATAGATGTTAGGTTATATATAAGATTTTTCAATGGAGTCAATTGGTTTGTGGCTTTTGTCAATATTTGCAGGTTTGAAAACTTTGGGTAGTCTCCAGTATATGGAAGGTGCTGCCGAATTTGTTTTAAATAATCGAATTTAATTATGTAATTATTTGTATAAATTTGTGTAAATGCGTAAAATAAAATCAACAACACGTCGTCAGCATATGGTTGCAGCTAGTTCTTCTAGCAGCGATTATGACTTATCCTTAGGTGGCGATCAAAAAGAGGCAGCTGCGCCTACTCGCGATGCTACCTATTCCAGCGCAGAAGCGATGTGCCTTCACAGCGCAGAGGCGATGTGCCTTCACAGCGGGGTCAATTCACCCGCAAGTACCAGGCACATTGGAAGGACGACTTTTCAATGTAAGTTTGTTTTGGTTTTAGTTTTTTTTTATACTTGTAACATAATTTATGAACAACTAATTAATATTTTATTATTTTTATTTATTTTCAGGTTCACAAACATTGAGACCGCCCGAGTAATAACATCGGCGTTTAAATCATTGATGGAGATTCCATTATTTCAATGGAGTCAGCTTTCCAAACATCCTGATTGGAGACCTTATATCGATGCATGGTTTTGAAGATTTCAGGTAGGTGTTAACTTCTAATTTCCAACTTATTTTTAACAAATTATTTTATAATTTTATATCTCGTACTATTTTTATTTTAAATAAATTATTTATACACAACACAAGTTCGAGTAGGATAGCGCGCATGATAATGTTGCGAAGAGGGTGTGGGAGAATCATGCGGCAACTAGGTAACATAAAAAACAATACAATTTTTTGTTTTATAATTTTTTGTTTTAAAATTTAATTTGTCATTATGGTAGTAGGTTGCGTGATTTTTTGTATGACACACAAAAAAGCCAAAAAATATGCGAGAGATAACGATCTACAAGGCTGAAATGACGTGGTGGTTTGGAGGGATTTCAAACCACCATACATCCCGGGGGATATATGATCGCAATATATTGAGCACGTGACATCTGAGCGGTTCACACGACGCTTACAGTCTGATGCCGACCGGTGCCGACAACTAGAACCGGCAAATTTATGGTTTGGTGACCACGCACACCAGCGACTCCATTTCGTTCAGTGCACATGCGAAGCAGATGATAAGATTAATTTAAATGAAATATATCGTTAATTAATTTGTTGCTACTTATAAATATATTTAACTTGTAACATATTTTTTCTTACACGCTACGTCTCTTGGACATGAGCCGAGCCCAATGGAGCCGTTTATAGAGATGCATATGCGAAGTGAAGACTGCCAAAAGGGGGTGCAACAATTCGTGGACAATCAAGCTCAACACTTCGTGGTATGTTCGTTCAATCATTTTATTTTGTAAGTTATTATTTTCTTGAATTGAATATGATGATTTCTTTTTAATTTTCAGGAGACCTATAATTGCTGATTGAGAGAGAGATATGAGGATGATCCTTCGACCCATCCGGATTTCAATCCAGATTTGTGGATGGAGGTAGGATCGTCTGAGGGACTCGATAAAAATCGGGTGTGCGGGCTCTCCAACACTACGGCTGAGAACTTGCGGGCGGCCCGTAGTGTCTCAACCGTTGGGAGCTGCTAGTTAGTATCAAGCTCCCAGTCTAAGGAGTTCATGGCCTTGAAACAACAATACGAGTGACTCTCGATGGATTATGAACAACTCCGCCAAATGGTCATGGACATTAGATCACAGATGAGGGATACATGTGCGCTTCGTTTTTGGCCGTGTGGTCCCGAGAACAACCAACCTCCTCCTCCAGCTCCGCTATTGTTCTAGTTTAATTTATTTTTTTGGAAACACATTAAATTTGTAATGAATATTTGGATGAATATTATTTAACTTTATTTTTATATTTTTAATGTTTCATACAATTTTATTTGCATAATTGGTTTTTTTTTTGCTATTAATAAATATAATTTATTCTAAATAAATTTTTTAATTTTTTTAAATCACAACCGATGAATTTCCAGACTTACATAGTCCGTTGGTATTTTACGGAGAGTTAAAACATATTTACTGCATATGCCACTATCACCAACATCTATACCGACGGCCAAAGACCGCCGGTATTTCATAGAGAGTTGTAAAATATTTACTGTCTATGCCACATTCACCGACATAACTTTTTCATTGGTGAGTTACCGCAGGAAATACAGATGGAATTATTCTACCGGTATATTTAAAGACAGAGTGTGCGTCTTACACCGACGGAACATTTCAATTGATAAAAGTATCAAATATTGTAGTGACCGCGTCCCCATAATCTTTTCCTCTCGCATACGCATTGATGTAGTTGAGAATCACCACCACTAAAAGCCTCCTTGCTATCTTGGTTGTGAAAAGCAAGTCTTTCTCCTCCTTGCTTTCTCCTCTAAAAGCCTCCCACCTCCCATGCATGGTCCTTATCCGGAGAAAATGATAAATTAAACAGGCGGTAAGAAATTGATATCGGATTGACTCTTATCGTTGTTGTGATGGTTAGATTGAAAAAGAAGAGAACAAATGACAGAGAGCAATTAAACATACCTTATGCCTGAGATTGACAAGGGTGTTACCGGCTGCATCTTTCAGAAAACGACAATCATGGGGGCTTAATAGTTTACTTTTGACCTGGAAGATGAGGATGCCATTAATGTCAGACACCTTAAAATCACTGTTGACGGCGAGTTCAACAGGGTACTGTGGGCCTATTACCACTGTTAAATAATATTTATGTAGTATTTATTTACTAAGGGTAGAATAGTACTTTCAGTTTAACCTATATATACTTTATTTGTATTTAGGTTAAGCCTAAGCACTCATAATATACAGTTTATTCAGAATTCTAGCCTCCTTTTTGTGTTTGATCTTAATTATTTTAACATGGTATCAGAACTGGTTTTATGGGACGAGGCTTAATCCCGAACACAACTTCGGGGTTTGGGGCAGAGCCCAAAAATTTTTTGGAGTGAGATTTTGTCTTCCGCTTCTGCAAAATTTGATATTTCGTCAGTTTCTGCAATTATTTTGGTATTTTGTCTTCCCTTCAACTTTTGCAATTCGGTATTTGCGTTCATTTTTTGCAAATTTGTTTTGTGTTTTGGAGTAATCGTATAATTTTGAGAAGATATTTGTTTAGTTTCTGCAATCTCTGTTCAGTTTCTGCAATTTGGTATTTTGTTTTCCGCTGCT
>Ga0307507_10012170_pt1 | contig 10682 bp, 8 predicted proteins | sample 7_EM_MG_FD_207223 | JGI IMG/M metagenome (GOLD analysis project Ga0307507, IMG submission 207223) | Populus trichocarpa ectomycorrhiza microbial communities from riparian zone in the Pacific Northwest, United States - 7_EM | ecosystem: Host-associated > Plants > Roots > Unclassified | place... | reverse complement strand
TAATTTTCGAATCTGCGTTGATAAGGTTCCCTAACTTGTCGACGAATTGTAAGCTTTGGATGGGGTGGAAACGATGCTCCACCAACACCTCCAAAGGTCTGCTACTAGTACCACCAGATTACGTGCATCGACGGTCCGACGCACCGCCACAGAAGGGGCTCTAGAGGGGCGCTAGTGGCCAATTAGCCACCCTGTTATGGCGCCTCGTGCGAAACACGGCGGTAAACGATTTTTTGTTTCGGTAGTAGAAAATCTTGATGTCATTTACGATAGCAGAAAATATTTACTAGCAGCCCGGGATTTTTTCTCCGTCCGCTTACAAGTAAAGAGCGAAGGCTCTCAAAAGCCCACTTGTACCGTACTAGACCTCAAACCCCACCAACTACACATTCATTCTCTTTTCCAACAGAAGCAAGAAAACACCTTAATATCAACATCCAGAACAATGTTTAAGCCTATTTGCCCAGCTTAGAGTCTTCGGTCCGTGCTTTCGAAGCAAGCTAATCTAGGGAGCCGATTTGGTTACTGCCGGAACGTATCTGCAAGCCCTGGCAGTCATACTTCATTCAAACCACCCCCCGGAAACCGAAAGGCTATTACTGCTACTGTAGGTTTGTTGGGCGGTCTTGCTATTTGCCAATGGGCATCTGGGATGGAAGTGCATGCCGAAGCTCCTCCTGCAGTTTCTACCGAAGATCTTAAGAGGAAGTTAAGTGTGCAGCATATTTAGGCTTGCTGAGGAATTTCTAGTAGAAACCTCGGACACCAATATTCTAACAGTGCCTGTAATTTAGGTAGAAAATAGTCTACAAAACCCAGGCATTTACGCATGGGGAAACAATTTGTATATATTTCGTTCCCAACAACACGCAAAAAATAGCTAACTTGTAGAAGTAGCCGAGCAGTAGGTCCTGACTTGGACGAGACTCTTATAAAGTCACCCCGTCGCCTCCCCTTCTTTGATAATATGTTGCTTGGAGATTTCAAGTTAGGCCGCAACATCGGGGGTAACGTAGCCGTTCTTTCTTCAGGTCAGACGGGCTGGTAGGCTAATATGTTATACTTAGTCGCCGCTACGGAAAAGGGAGACCTGCTCCAGTGGGGCACAGCCTATGCAGATGGCATCAAGACACCAGAAGTCACTTTAAAAGGAAAGAATATCGTGAAAGCTCAACTATCGCAAGATAGGGACCAGGACGGATGACAAAATGCCCTCCGTCCTCGTCCTTGAATTTCCAGGACGGCCGTCATTAGGAAGGACGACAAGCCCCACGATCTGAGACATATTCTGGTGGGGGACGGTAGGGGACGGCAGGGGACAGCAGGGGACGGCGGAAAACAGCGGAAGACGGCGGGGGACGGCAGTGGACGGTGGGAGATGGTGGGGGACGGTCCTTTACTCGGATGTGTGGGGCAAGTTCTAGAAAAGACCGGACGGGACGACAGAATGCTGTCCGTCCTCGGCTTCGATTCTTACTTGTCGGAAAACCTTAGAAAACGACCGGACGGGAGGACAAAATGTCGTCCGTCCTCGTCTTCCAATCCTACTTGCCGGGCAACTTTAGAAAATGACCGGACGGGAAGACAAACTGCCGTCCGTCCTCGTCCTGGCTCAGGACGGACGGACTGCCCGGTTGCGAACACTGCTTCTACCCTGCTGGAATTTCCTTCAACGACAAAGACTATTCCTATGTTGTCCAGAAAGTTTGCCTCGTTTCTAGGCCCTTTCTAGAAAAGTCCACTAAAAGACACATTCGGATGGGTTGCCTCATGAGGGGTGATATTGCCAGTAGGCCTCCATCTAGAGCCAGCCTTGGTGTTGCTGATCGTATTGGGTGGAATCTTAGGAGTGACCTGAGAACTGGGGTATGCAGGTGGTCCAGGAATCACAGAGGTATATATTGCGTAATACTTTGAGAATTGACATAGCAGGGGTGCTATGATAAAAAGGGATTGAGCTCAAGAGGTGATCGGGTGTGATGGAGTGAGCGCTGTTGTTAGGCCAAGGTATAAAAATTCCTCGAAATTTTTCTATGGTTAAAATATTAGCTGGTGGGGCCAAAATGGAAAAATCAAAGCACGCCTCTAATGTTACATAATTTATGACAATTTCTAAAGCAAATAGAACAAAGAGAACAATAACATATCTTGCAGCCAAGTACAAGTTAGGCACCTAAGAGCCTGTTTGGCAAAAATGGCATTCAGTTCAGTGCACCCTTCAGTTCAGCCACCGTTTTTTCTTTGTCACGGGCATTCTGCTTGCTTTGAAACAGAAGGAAACGGGCAATCTGTATCAGGGAATGGAATAGAACCGTAATATCCAAACAGGCTCTGAGGTCTGGAGTACCCAAGTGCATACTAGAAGCAAACAGGACTATGAAACAGTAGCTGAGCAGCGTAATAAATACACAAGTAAATGGCAGCAAAATGGTTATTTCTCTTAGCCATTTTCCGCACTTAATGAATTTTCATTCAGCTATACTTTTTTTATATGCCCTCTAGTTTGTTAATTCAAATAAGTGTCTGCTGGGTTCAATTCAACAAGGAATTCATAGATTGAATTTTGATCATTTCTCTATTTTTTCAAATACAGATAATTTGGCTTTAGCTATTCTAGTAAAGCAGTATTGTTGGATAATTTTGGCTTGCAACAATGACTTACAACAGGCTCCATGTCATGTAACAGAAGCCTTGGAAATTTTATATAGAGTAGGTTTGTGCTAGAGTCCTCTGGATGCGCACGCTTCTGAATAGTCTGCGGAAGACCGCATCTGACCAGCTACTCTGGTCAGAAGTCAAGTCTAGTTTAATGGTGGAAATTAGACTGACTGGACAGTCAGGATTATCAGACCTAACTCGACAAGGATTGGTCCAACCAGACCTGCCAAGCAATAGGATTTGCACACCCCTTTGACCGAATTAGCATCTTTTTTGGCTTTTTACTATTTTTATTACAATATATTGTGTTCATATAAAGCTTTTCTTAATTAAACTCATTGTTTCCATTGATTATATAGTAGAATCTGAGTAGAGTTGGAGTGGAGCTAGTGCTTCACTTAGATTAGGGGCAGTGAAAATAGATTGATGAGTATCAAATATTTTTTAGTTTGCTAAGTGAGTGATATTACATGACTGTCAGCCACAAGTGACAAAGGAGGAGGGCGTGCGGCCTCCCTACCTTGATTTTTTAGATTGGCTGAGAGCTGTCAACGAGGCTATTTTGCCACAATGGATTCAAGATCTGCACCCAAACCTTTTTATGGTAACTTTTGTAATAGCTCTTACCCTCTATCACTTCTTCCACTATACTACACTCAAACAAGGCTTTTCTTTATTAAACTCCTTGTTTCCATGAATTATAGTATGGACTCTCAGACGAGTCGGAATGGAGATGGAGTCTTGCTTACATTCGGGCATGGTGAACATAGGTTCGCGAATATCAAACATTTTGGCCTAGATTGGGTACTAATGGAGTGATATTAGATGACAAACTGCCACAATACCTGTAATCGATAGTGCCTATTAATAGTGTAATTGCATCTCTACCATATACTATCCTCCTCACAATTCTCTATTAGCTTGTATTAAGGGGTTGTTGATTTATAGTGTGGCAAGCGGGTGTAAGATCCTATGATCGCCTCTCATTTACAATCTTTTATAAAGACTGGTCCAACTAGTTCTGCCTCCAAGACTTCACCAGCTAGAACATTCGGAATCTTGTGAATGTGTATGAAGAATTTATTCTGGATGATTATTTTTGTGATAGCGGTGAGGGATCATTCCAGGGATAAAAGAACATAAAGCGAGAAAAAAATCTCCATTAATTCAATTTTTATAAAACTAGTGATTGGGCAGCAAATGCCTTCAAAGCTAGACTGCAAATAGTCTTCGAGGTTTAAACAGTTGCTCTTAGGGAACCATTCTCAGGCTAGCAGCCACCCCCAACCTGGAAACGCACCTGCCCATACAGATTGTAATAAAAAAGGAGCATTTATGCTCCTCTAACATTTGCTAGGATGGTCTGGACGTAGTGCCACTGCAGAATGTTATTAGACACATGGTGGGGATCCTCAAGGTTGGGACACACAGGATCAAGCGTTCTACCATCTAACCCTAAAATATCGATATCAAATACAACAATTTTGTAATTGTCGTTGGGGTTGACAGTAATCGTATAGTCATCCAATTTCTGATGTATTGTGGTTTGGAGGAGCAGCCCATTTTGACTTGAATTGATTTTCGCACTGCTAGAAGTGTGGTCGATGTCTGTAATCCATTGATCATATCCACGCTGCTCCCATAGGCTTCCATGCTGCAAGGGGAAAATATGGCAACACTCAAATCCACGCCAGTTATTCCCCTGAATGTGGAGTTCAGGAATTACGATTCCGGAAATGACGCATTTCTGGTCTCGCTTACGGACTTCCTGACGGAATAAAGAGGTTCTTTCTGTAATCTTTTTCGTCTCCTCGTGCTCCACCCAAGCCTCCTAACTAACTTCAATAGGAGCTGACAAACTTAGTAATTGGGAAGCTTCCAACATAGGGGAAATAGAATTATTTAAATACCTGGGGCGAAGATGTCATAAACTCCCGATTGGAGAGGAACATTTCTCCTGACGACAAACTCCTTCGATGTCCTCTCCTGAACACAGATGAGAGACCGAATCACCAGAACAATTCCCAGGATGTCGAGGAAGTTGGCCTCAGTTATGCTCCCATTCTGCCGTAATCCACCCAAAACCTGGTCAGGTTTGCTCGCATCATAAAAAACAACATTGCGGACGAGTGTGCGATCTGTCGGCATCGTTGGTATTTCCGGGTGTCGTAAATCTAATGGAACAAACCACGTTAGAATTGGTTGGGGGTTTGTTGTTTGACGAGAAGGGAGAGCCTGACAGCCTCAATACAGCTTACGTTTACCAGGGGGTAGGAAGTAGTGTTTGTGCTCTCTGTTTCTCTGGTGGTCATTAAATGAGTGACACATCGTGACCGCTTGCGTCATCACATGTCTCTTCCTCCCTATCTAGGCCCTGCTTGATTTATTCCTCTGTTCTTAGTATTCTTGCTTTCTCTCTCTAATATATTTATCTTCTACGAGCAATATATTGATGAAAAAACCAACATAATAGTCTTAGCTTTTTACAAAACGGTAATGATATTAGCACTTTGTGATCACCCGACAAATATTTATTCAGAATACACTATAAACTTGGAACTAAGTGATAAAGCCTCTACTTTGATCAATGTAGCTTAAAACCGCACTAATGGAAAGATGGTTCCTGAAAAGGCGTATTCCACGTCTAGCATGACCTGTGTCTACAAAGCTATAGGTAGGTTTGAGTCAAGAGATAGGTTGCGCTTTAGTCACCATATTAGTATTGACTAGTACAGGAGTCAAGCGTTTGATCAAGCGTTTGATAAGCTCCGGATTACGAAAGATATAGCTATTGAGTATTTAGATCTTTCAATTTTGATTCTCCTCTTTCACCACAAACTTTCCACTTTGATAAAGATTGTTTTTGATCTTTACAGTGATCATTCCTCATGTGATAACAATCGGTATTTAATATTGGAGAAATTACTACGAAGCGGTAGAGAGTTAGTTTATTTTGCCAGTAAGATCACACAGTAATGCCCGTCATAGCTAAGCTATGAAAAGCCTCTTCCTTCCTTTACAGACATATACAGCAATAACCCCGGCCACCCGACAATTGCTAGCCTAAATATGAGTGCAAAAAAATAAAATAAAGCGAGAATAACCCCCCATTGGAAGATTTTTTTTATTAGCCCATCTGGTTAAGATTCTCCATTATAAGGCTTTTTTCGCTTGCAAGATGATGATTGTGATCCTTTCAGGCCACCGGTAAATGATTGTGCCACTAGTGTCATCAAACTGACAGCTCTAAAGTCGCCCATGATGGAAATAATTGTCTTCACCAAACCTTCTCAACCTAGAAGCGATCTCCAACTCAAATCTTTCCTGCCCAGATGGACCAGCCAGGATCTCCCCCACCATATCATGTCCCGGTGGGAAGTCATGCTCGAAAATCGGTTCCCCTGCTCCTCTAGCATTAGCGAGGATTGATTGCCGGAAATGCCATCTCAGGAGCTCATCGGAGACACAGTGGGGATCGTCGGGGTTGCGACAGACGGGATCGAGGGTTCTACCATCCAACCCGAAAATATCAATATCAAATACAACAATTTTGTAATTGTCGTCGGGGTTGACCGAGATAAGGTATTGCTCAAATCCCTGGTGTACCCCTGAGCTAAGAAGGAACCCATTTTGACATGAGTCCATTTTCGCAGTCCCAAGAGTATGGTCCATATCTGAGATCCATCTGCCATAGTCGCCCTGAGTCCATAGAGTCTCATGCTCCGGAGGGAATATATAGGCAGATTGGAAACCAAGCCAGTTATTAGCCTTGATGTGGACTTCAGGGTTAATCAGTCCTGAGATGACGCATCTCCGATCACGATTACGAATTCCATGAGTGAATCTATCCGCCTGACTGGCCTTAGAATGAGAAATCGCCCGCGGTATCCAAGGCTCCTTATTTATTTGAATAGCAGCTGGCTAAATTAGCAATTGACCTGTCTAGTAAATGTAGGAATATAGCACATACCATCACAATATATATCGTATACTCCTTTCTGGAGCGGTGTGTTGGTACGAGATAGGACATGGCTAGATGCCCTTTCTTCCACCCGGAGGCGATTCTCCTTGATGACAAGGACTATGTCGAGGATGTCCAGAAAGTTTCTCTCGGTTAGAGACCCATTCTGGAAAAGTCCTCCCAGCGCTACATTAGGATGACTTGCATCATAAAAAGTGACATTGCGTAGTAGAGCGCGATTTAGAGCCATCGTTATCGTTGTTGGTGGTCGTGGGAGGTGTCTTAGGAGTGTCTTAGGAATGACCTGAGAACTGGGGTAAGCAGGTAGCCCAGGAATCACGGAGACGTATATTGCTCAATACCTCTCAGAATTAATGTAGCAGGGGCGGTATGAAAAGAATGGTTTAAGCTCAAGAGGTGGTCAGGTGTGATCTAGCCAGCCCAGTTGTTGGGCCAAGGCATGTGTAGTTCTTGAAACTTTTCTTTTATGGTTAAAAAATTCTAGTCGAGAGAGGTAGCAAAATAGAAAGTCAAAGGATGCCTCAAGGTTACGTAATTTATGACAAACTATCGAAAAAAATTGAACAAAGAAAACAGCCACGTACCTCAGGGCCTACCTTGACAGTGGGTTTCACGTGTCTGGAGCCATCTGGTATTTGGACTCACGCTTGAGAGAAGACTTGTGAGATGCGTTTTACTATCCGGTGTTTTTTTATTTTTTCGCTTTCTTTCTTTCTGGACTTCTATTTAGCTAGTGCTTGGCTGTTTCGGGAGTTCCAACCTTTAAGGGGGGGATTGTGAGGAGATTACTATGAAGGGGTGCAAGAACCAGTTCCAACTAAATCAAATGCTTGCTGAATCAAATGCTCGCTATATCAGATGCTCTCCAAGTTAAATCAAATGCTAACTTTACAGTAACCTACCGCGAAGCAAGTCCACGGTGAGGCGAGAGCGCCGATAGAAATTTTGTGAGACGGGGATTATTTGTAGGTATTCCCGCCATGCCGTAGACTCACTATGCGATAGAATTCTGTATGTGGTAGATGCTCGATAACTTGTTAAATACAGACCACTTAATTTCTCCATGATCTGAATTATTGCCCCCATCCAAGCGTACCTCCTCGGCGGACACGCAGTATTCAAGAGAGTCTTAAGTGTGCTATCCTGGCTTTTTAAAGCTGCTTGCTCCATCAAGTTCCGCGTCCTCCGTTTTGTTGTGGCCTTGTGGGCTTCCTTTGCTTCCGTCTTAACTTAGGCAGCCGCTTAACGCTATGTCTTACGATGTCAGGCTGCACTGGCGAGGATCTCGGCTTTCTCTTGGGCTTCTTTGGCAGCGAGTCTTTTTCGCTTAGAGGTTTCTCATTCGCCTTCAGCTACTTTTTATGTTTTCGTTTTCTTCGTCTTCTTGGCGCGACATCTCCTGGGCGAGTGACTTCGTCTTCAAATTCTTCAGTGGCGGACCCCCCGTCTACCCCTTGGTTTTCGGAGTTCGGCCCTCGCCCGCGGCTGAATCTGTCTTCTTCCCCCTCTCCTGCCCGGGGTCCCGTTGAACCTGGTGAATTGGAATTCTTATTTCTCAACTCGGTCGTGTTATCTTTGGGCCCGCCGGGGAGTTCAGTAATTTTATTATCTTTGTTTGCCAACCCAGCTTCAACAGGGAGAACCTTTGTTGGACTTGCGAATATTAAATCTTCATCCATTGGCGGGGGGATATGTAACTGATATCCATCCAGGAGGTTATTGGTGGAGACGGGCTGTTGGGCCACGAGCTCCAAATCTATGGGGGGCGCATCAGATTCCGGAGGGGGTACGGCATGGTTATTCACCCCGGCCTTCGAACCTGCCAAGCGAGGTTTGGATGGATCAATTGAATCGGAATCGATATGGCCGATGTGCTCGACCTCGGCTTCGCCTACTTCGTGGGCAGCCACTGTCGGATCTATAGGCTGGGGGTTTTCGGTGCTCGGTGGCGGAGTTTGCTGTTGGTTTTTTTCCGAGGGAGCTCCGGCGGACGCGACCCGCTCGCTAATACACTCCTTTGGTTCTAACCCAACCGGTGACGCATCTGGCGAGGAAGACCCGACTGAATTCTCTGTGGGAGCTGAAGAGCCAGCACGGCTGATGGTTTCCTCCGGCGTAGCCCAAACACTAGTGAGAGTTGATGGATACATGGAGGTCTGCAGTTGGGTATTCTCAGCGATAGTATTAACCCCGGCAGTCGAGGCATTGTCGGGAACCTTCAGCAAAGCAACAGTGTCCTGGGTTTGGCCGACCGCAAGCGTATTCGGTGTAGCAGCTTTAATTGCATCGAAGTCCTTCAGTTCCTGAATGAAGAGAGAGATCTCAGCGTCGTTGGCTACCGGCAAGGCCGCAAAACCGTCACCTATACCAGACATAGCTCGATTCATGTAACTCAGGCACACAGGGCAATGGCTGTTGGCTAACGCCACTCCCGAGCAATGCCGAAGGTATAGCAACACCAGTGAAATGCCGATTTGACCTGTAGCACTGCTAATATCACTAGGGATTGGATGAATATTGTTGTCCTCTGGGGTGACGCTAGGATTAGGAATAGGTCCCATCTTAGGAGCTTCCGTGGCACCAGTAACCACCTCCGCTATGGCATTAGGATCGGGAACTGGCATCCCCCCAACAAGCTTACCTGGAAACCAACACGACATACGATAAGTGATGGGGCCGGAGGGGGGTTAAAAGATGGCTGGTGCGCTGTTTAAGAAATCCTCCCGACCGGAAGCGGGAACCCTGGAGCTGGCTTGAGTGACTGTTAGTATTCGCTTTATATTCGGCGGGCTCAGGGAGCGGGAAGAGGAGGCTGCGGGGTCCCTACGTTTCGCGGCTCTTTTTCGAGCCTTCTGTGAATATTAGCTAGCTATTTCTATTAAAGAACTCGGATTAATGAAGGCCAGTGCGTGGGGTATGGATGGATGGATGGATGGATCAATCAATCAGTGGCGGAAAAGAATTGCGGGCACTAGAGATACCTGATCGCTAGGTTTAATTGATTTGTGGAAAGTTTTGATGAAATCCAATGAGTGGAAGGAACAGCAAGGAGAATGAGACCGGAGAAAAAGGTGAGTGAGGACTGGGTAGGGGAGTAGAAATGTGAAGGCGCTAACCGAGAAAAGTAATCGACTGATCATCTGATACTTGGAGCACGCGGGGACGGAGTAGAAAGGCGCCTAATCGGAGTGCTTATCATAACAAAATGTGCTCCTAAGAAACCGACGACTTTCTATCCCAAGCGGAAGAGACGAGAGAGGCGCCCGATGGAAGCAGAGAGAGAGAAAAGAACCAAGATAACAAGTAGTATCGAAAGAGAAAAGAGAAGTCGTTTGTCGAAAGTTTTCGTCGCTTTCGAAAGCGTTGTTACCGAAGAGATGTGGATGGGGAGCAAAAAGGAGAAGGATCACTGGAATCTACGAGCTCCAAGCAGGGAGATTTCGAGGGTGGGCGGGTGGCTCGCCAGTGGGAATGTGGGGTAGGGCATAATTGAATTTCTGCATAAACTCTATGTATGATATGATATGTTTTTCTTTAGCTTAGATTGATAGCCCGGGCAAAAACGGTAGGGTCTCTCCCCTTCATGTGATATCACTCAGGTGTTTTGAAAAAATACTGTTGGAAAAATGGCTTCAATGTGACTGAAGTATGTATCTCCACTCAGAGTTTATTCCCTCCCCGCAGCTTAAGTACACCACCAATAACAGTCGTGGGCTGAAAGAGGTTTCGGGTAATGTGCCCCGTAGCGTGTCCCTCGCGTTACTTTTGTTTGGTATCAAGGTAATGTATTTAGGCAGGGTAACCGCAGCCCAAGCATGGCTCATAGTCTGAACATCATAGAAGTGACATTTTGGTATGTTCCTATTTCTTTGCTATCTTCAGCTTGGCTCTAGTTTTCGTGGTCTGTCGAAGTCGCAAGGCCATTGATATTCACCAGATTTCACTCGTTTTGCAGCTCGCTAGTCGGCTAGCACCTGAACCTACTTTTCGCCCTCATCTAAGGAGTCATATTATTGGGATTGTATGATAGACAGGGCTTGGG
>Ga0307507_10012169_pt1 | contig 10683 bp, 12 predicted proteins | sample 7_EM_MG_FD_207223 | JGI IMG/M metagenome (GOLD analysis project Ga0307507, IMG submission 207223) | Populus trichocarpa ectomycorrhiza microbial communities from riparian zone in the Pacific Northwest, United States - 7_EM | ecosystem: Host-associated > Plants > Roots > Unclassified | place... | reverse complement strand
TAAGTTTGAAAGAAATAACAACCCCGCGGAAAACTGTTAATGTTTAATGAACCGCCGTATGCCGAACGGCACGTACGGTGGTGTGAGAGGACAGTAAGGGAAATAATCCCTTACTTCCTACTCGATATATGTGCCGGGCCGATGGCCCTTAGAAAGAGTTATGTAGATGCTAATTGAAATAGAACAACCCGTACTAAGCGTCATAGCGCCTAAATTTTTCAATTTCGCGCGAAGACGCCAAGAAAAATGAGCAAATCACTTTGCGCCTCTGCGTCTTTGCGCGAAAAACCTCTCAACTCAATGAGAATACTGTCGCAAATCGCCCTTAAAATGTCCATATTGCCCCGGCCAAATAACATTGTCCCTGCCGATATTTGTTTATCAATCAACACAGTATTATGGAGAAGCAAACAGCAACAGCACCCGGCAACAATTTACCAAAACCTTTAATTATTTCGCTTGATTCGACCGTTAACGAATTGATGCAAGTTATAGCATCGGTTAAACCTGCAGATTTTAACCGTATACCACTGCCAGGATCATGGACACCGGCGCAACACCTGGAGCATTTGAGGCTTTCGTTGCTGGGCGCAGTTGCAACTTTAAACGGTCCGGTAAAAGTTACGCTACGCAGCCCCGATCAATATGTTGATGCCATAAAAGGTATATTTTTAGATTTTGATGCCAAATACCCTGCGGCACCTACATTAATACCCGATGATAAGGATTATGATAAAGCTCTGCTGGCTAATGAGCTTTCGTCGGTTTCTGAGAAGCTTAAAGAGATTGTCCGCAATCAAGACCTGACAGGCACCTGCCTTTCACCGGAATTTACCGGAATAGGCTTATTTACACGGCTGGAATGGGCTATTGTGGCTATTTATCATACTTACAGGCATGTGCATAAGTTGAATGCCATTGTACAGGATTTCGCTTCGTCAGCTGGAAGCTGATACCAGGGTTACCACGGCCTGTAAACCCGCAGCAGCTACACAAAAAGAGCGATGAAGTATAGCCCCCATCGCTCTTTATATTTAAATCCGAAATCGAAATTCCGAAAGCCGAAATTATATTAGTAATCTAACCGGTTCTTCCAGTAACGATTTTAATGTTTGCAGGAATGCAGCGGCAGTAGCGCCATCAACCACGCGGTGATCTGCACTCAGGGTAACCTTCATTACGTTACCCGGTACCACGGCACCATTTTTAACAACCGGAACTGCCTGAATACCGCTTACTGCAAGTATACAAGCGTTTGGTGTGTTAATAATAGCGGTAAACTCATCAACACCGAACATACCAAGGTTTGATATGGTGAAAGTTGAGCCTTCCATTTCGGCAGGTTGTAATTTTTTAGATTTTGCCTTACCGGCAAAGTCTTTTACCTCAACCGATATATGGCTTAATGATTTACCATCGGCAAATTTAATTACCGGAACCAGCAGGCCTTCATCAACAGCAACGGCAACACCAATATGGATATGCTCATTAGTGCGGATTTTATCGCCCAGGAATGATGAATTGATGGCAGGGTGTTGTTTTAAGGCAACGGCGCAGGCTTTTAACACAAAATCATTAAACGATATTTTAACCGGGGCAACGTCATTAATGCGGGTACGGGCTGCAATGGCCTGATCCATATCAATGCTCATGGTTACGTAGAAATGCGGAGCGGTAAATAAGCTTTCACTTAAGCGGCGGCTAATGGCTTTACGCATTTGTGTAACTGCCCTTTCGGTAAATTTCTCTTCTCCGGTATAGGTTGGTAATACTATAGGTGCTTTTGCCGGCGCAGCAGGTGCCGACGCAGCAGCAGGTGTTGGCTCAGCAGCTGGTTTGGCGGCTGGTGTATATTCTTCAACATCTTTTTTAATAATGCGGCCGCCTTCGGCGCTACCTTTTACATCATTAAGGTTGATGCCTTTATCTTTTGCTATTTTACGTGCAAGCGGCGATGCTTTAACGCGGCTATCATCTGCAGATGCTGAAGCGGCAGGCGCGGCTTCAGCAGTTTCGGTTTTTGCTTCAGGCGCGGCTTCTTCAGCAGCAGGTGCATCATTGCCGCCTTGTAATAAAGGCGTAATATCAGTTCCCTCTTTACCCACAATGGCTATAATACCATTAACAGGTACAGATTCGCCTTCTTTTACACCAATGTATAATAAAGTACCGGCCTCATAACCCACAACTTCCATAGTAGCCTTATCGGTTGCCACATCGGCCAATGAATCATCAGCTTTTACTTTATCACCTACTTTAAAGTTCCATTTTTCAATGGTGCCTTCTGTCATGGTATCGCTTAAAAGCGGCATGCGTATAACCGCAGCCGGGATGCTTGATAAATCAACCTTTGGCGCAGCTGTGGCTGCAGGTTTTTTATCGGCAACAGGTGCCGGCCCGGCGGCCTTCTCTTCTTTCTTCGCGGCAGGCTCGCTACCACTATCTGCCAGCGCTGTTTTGTAATCCTCACCCTCCTTGCCAATTACGGCAATAACCGCATCAACCGGAACGGCTGCACCTTCCTCAACACCTATAAATAACAAGGTGCCATCCTGGTACGATTCAAAATCCATGGTAGCTTTATCAGTTTCAACCTCGGCCAATACATCGCCTGATTTTACTTTATCGCCAACTTTTTTATGCCATTTAGCCAATACCCCTTCGGTCATGGTATCGCTCATTTTAGGCATCTTAACTACTTCGGCCATATACTTTTTATATGTGTTATAATTTAGTATTATATAGTTAGTGGTCAGTTGTGAGTGATGAGTTTTGAGTTTTTAAAACGTTTCAAACTCAAAACTCACTACTTAAAACTCAAAACTAATCTCTAATGTATGGATAATCTTCCTGAACGTATACGTCGGTATATAGTTCAGATGCTTCAGGCCATGGCGATTCTTCGGCAAATTGAACTGCTTCGTCAACAATAGCTTTAATTTTCGCGTCAATTTCTTCAAACCATTTATCGTCGGCATATTTCTTTTCAACAATTGCCTGTTTGGTCATTTCAATCGGATCTTTTGCTTTATAGCTTTCCAATTCTTCTTTGGTACGATATTTCTGCGGATCCGACATGGAGTGGCCTTTAAAGCGATAAGTACGCATCTCTAAAAAGGTTGGGCCTTCACCTGCACGGGCACGTGAAATCGCTTCGTCCATAGCAACGTGTACAGCAGCCGGATCCATACCATCAACAGCCGAAGAAGGAATACCGTATGGCAAACCTAATTTATAAATATCAGTTTGGATGGTTGTGCGCTCAACAGAAGTACCCATGGCATAACCATTATTTTCGCAAATAAAAATTACAGGTAATTTCCACAGCGCGGCCATATTAAAGGTTTCGGTAAGGGCACCCTGGCGTACAGCACCATCGCCCATGTAGGTGATGTTCACAAACTCGGTACCTTTATATTTTTCGGCAAATGCTGCACCTGCACCAAGGGGCACCTGCCCGCCTACTATACCGTGGCCGCCGTAAAAGTGTTTGCTTTTATCAAACATGTGCATCGAACCGCCCTTGCCTTTTGAGCATCCGGTTGCTTTACCATACATTTCGGCCATGATAGCTTTAGGTTCAACACCTTTGGCCAAAGCATGGGCGTGATCGCGGTAAGCGGTTATCATGCTGTCTTCCTGTTTCATTACAGACATGGCACCGGCTAACACAGCTTCCTGCCCAATGTACAGGTGGCAAAAGCCTCTGATTTTTTGTTGCCCGTATAGTTGTCCTGTCTTTTCTTCGAACTTACGCATCAACAGCATTTGTTCGTACCACATCAGGTAAGTGTCCTTGGTTATTTCGATTGAACTCATGTATTTAAACAGTCAATTTCTTGGAGTAAAGCGCAAATCTAATTATATCCTTTAAATTATCGAAACCACAGCCAAATTGTTATGCAGATTTATATTTTATTTCTCATAATAAGCACTTGATAAGCGATATCAGCAGTTTTTTGTTCGATTTGCCAAACTTTATAAGGCCGATTTTAGTTTTCGCCAAAGGATTTCCGCTAACTTTCTGTGTTTGAACTGTTAAAAAACAGCAATTGTCCTGTTTTTCAGATTCTTTTTTACTCAATTTTGAAATAAATTGTGATTCATGTACAAAAATGGTAACCATAAATATTGATCCTTCGTAATAAGATTAGCTTTATATTAATAACATTTTTACTAAGGCGGTTTTATTTATATTTTTTGAAAAAAAAGTGCATTTTATTTGCAAATTTAAAAAATATGGATAGTTTTGTATTCAACGATAGACAAAGTGTCTGATTTAACAAACAACTTGTTGGCCCTAACAACAACTTTAACTGATTAAATGAAGAAATTTGCCCTGGCTATTGCCCTAATGTTCATTGTTTTAGCTTCGCAAGCTCAAACAAAAACCACCCCAGCTGTTACCGAGGATAAAACCGACGAGCAAGAGGGTTTAGCAAAAACATACCTATCTCAAATTATGGGTGTTGCTCTATCGGCAACCTCAAACATGAAACTTTTTCACTTTGTTTATGACTGGATTGGCACCCCTTACCATTTTGGTGGAGAATCAAGAAAAGGTATCGATTGCTCGGCATTTACCAAACAATTATACAGTGAGGTTTTTAACCTGGATATTAAAAGAAGTTCACGCGATATTTTCAGCATGGTTAACCCGGTTGGTAAAGATGATTTAAAAGAGGGCGACCTTGTTTTCTTTAAAATTCACAGCCGTAGGATTTCGCATGTAGGCATTTATTTGGGTGACGGAAAATTTGCCCATGCCTCATCAAGAGGCGTGGCCATCAGCAGCCTCGACGATAATTATTACAGCCGTTACTTTTATAAAGGTGGCCGTTTGTTAGCCTCATTTAAAGACCAGCTAACCAACAGCAACGGTGCAACAAATACCGACGATGATAATAGTAACTAAAGAAATTCAATAAAATACTTAATTTAGTCCCGTCATAAACATGAAGGGACTTTTTTTTTATACCAAACCTTGTTCACTGCCTGTTGTAACCTGCCTGGTTGTACTTTTACAGGCTTGCCAAACATCGCCACCAAAACAGGTTGTGGTAAAACAACAAAAGGCAGTTGCCCCAAAACCGGCGCCTCCAAAAGCCCAACCCATTGTACCCGATTCGCTTTGCATTGCCGCCGTGGGCGATATTATGCTGGGCACCTCGTATCCTAATAATGCTACCCTGCCGCCAGATAGTGCCGTAAACAGTTTTAATGCAGTAAAGCCCGATCTGCGAGGAGCAAACGTTATATTCGGTAACCTTGAAGGATCGCTATTGGATTCGGGCAATCCCGCGCATTACAAATTACATCAAAAAAGTAAGGCTTTCCTGTTCAGGATGCCTACAAAATATGCTTCGGTTTTAAAGGATGCCGGATTTAATGTACTTAGCCTGGCCAATAACCATATCAGCGATTTTGATATCAAGGGCCGCAACAGCACTACCAAAACATTGGATAGCCTGGGTATTCATTATGCAGGTTTGTTAATAAAGCCAGCCACCGTTTTTGAGGTAAATGGCATTAAGTACGGCTTTTGCTCTTTTGCACCTAACGCCAACACTGTACCCTTGCTTGATTTAAAGGGAGCGGCCAATATCATCAACAAATTAAAGCAGCGATGTGATATAGTCATCGTATCTTTTCATGGTGGTGGCGAAGGTGTTAATTATGAACATGTGCCGCGTAAAATGGAAAGTTATATTAATGAAAAACGCGGCGATGTATATGCCTTTGCCCATAATGCTGTTGATGCCGGCGCCGACCTCATTTTCGGCAACGGTCCGCATGTTAACCGCGCTATGGAAATGTACAAAAACAGGCTCATTGCCTATAGCCTGGGCAATTTTTGCACATACCGCTGTGTTAGTGTTGCCGGTGTTTGCGGCCTTGCGCCGTTATTGAAGGTATATGTTAACAAAAAGGGCGAGTTTTTGAAAGGTAATATCATTTCGTTCAGGCAAACGCATGATAGCGGCCTTATGCGCGATACCTTAAATAGTGCAGCTGCCAGGATCAGGGCGTTGAGCGAGAGCGATTTTTCCGGAGGAGGACTTAATATTTCAGATAACGGTGAAATTGTGGTGCCCCAGGAAGAGCTGAGCAGCAATTAGCAAACGAAAATACCTGTGTAAGAGCATTGAATTTTGTCGGCCTATCTCAAATAAACCGCGTCTTCTTCGCCCTCTTCGTCCATCACTACATCTACATGTTCTTTTATAACTGTTGATAAAGCGATGCCGGCAAAATCAGTAGTTATTGGGAAGCTTTTGTGATTACGATCTATCAAAACTGCCGTGCGTAATTTTTTTAGCGGTACATCCAGAAAAATGCCAAAGCCGTAGGCCAGGGTTTTGCCGCTGTTTAATACATCATCAACCAGTATCACTACTTTATTACTGCAGGCATTCACGTCAAAATCAATATTGGCTTGCAGGCTGCTGCTTTGCTTATCCAGCTCAATAGATAATAGTTTGCTGCTAAATGGAGCGATGTTATCCAAAATAGCTTTCAAGCGCCCGGCTATGTGGTTGCCGCGGGGCAGTATGCCGGCTATCAGTATCTCTTCCTCGTCAAAATTATCTTCCAGTATCTGGTAAGCCATACGGTCCAGCTTTTGCTGTATTTGCTGCCGGTTTAATATCAGGAGTTTCTTTTCGGGCATGGGAAGAAAGCTTTGTAAGTTTTAACGATGAACCGTTACAATGTTGGTTTTATGCGTGGTAAATATACAAGTCCGTTTTAAGGTTTCAAGTTTAAACGCTGTACAATCTATTTTTTATAGGGTACATAAACAAAGTTTGCGCCCTCGGGCACTACTACAAACACGCACATATATTCATTGGGGTTTTTATAGCTGCTGATAAAGCGTTCTTTCAATTCTGGCTTAATTACACCACGTTCGGTAAATTCTTCAAGGGTTGAAGCGTGAATGCTCCAATCCGAATTCAAATCGTGCCTGTCCAGTATCAACTCACCTAATTTAAGCTCGTGCTGGTGAGCTATAAAAATTGGATATGATGATAACCCCTCCACCATAATTTCGATGGCCACCTCATGTATCGAATCTTTAAAAAATTTAAGGTCGCGCTCCAGGCTCAACAGCGGGCTATTTTTGGCCGGCTCAACGTTCTCTTTACCCCCTTCGTTTAACAGATCTTCGGGTTGCATATATTCTGAATTGCTGTTTTTATTTCGTTAATTTCAATAGTGTTTCGTCGTTGTTCTGCCATGAACCATGATCCATCAACTATGAACTTCTTAACACCAGCAACACCACATTCTCCACATGCTGCGTATGCGGAAACATATCTACTGGTTGTATTTTTACGGTATCGTATTTTTCTTTTAATACCAGCAAATCGCGGGCCTGGGTAGCGGCATTACAGCTTACATAAACAATTTTAGGTGCCTCAATCTCCATCAGGCGGGCAACCACATCCGGGTGCATACCGGCACGCGGCGGGTCGGTGATAATCACATCTGGCTTGCCGTGCTCGGCCACAAAGCCTGCCACCAATACATCTTTCATATCACCCGCGTAAAATTTGGTATTGGTGATGTTGTTAATAGCCGAGTTTACTTTGGCATCCTCAATGGCAGTAGGTACATACTCTACCCCCACCACTTCTTTTACACTGCCAGCTATAAAATTGGCAATGGTGCCGGCACCGGTGTACAGGTCATATACCAGTTCGTTACCGGTAAAGCCTGCAAAATCCCGGGTTATTTCGTACAGGCGCAGGGCCTGGATGCTGTTGGTTTGGTAAAATGACTTTGGGCCGATACGAAATTTAATCCCGTTCATTTCCTCGTGGATGTATTCGGGGCCTTTAAAGGCTATTACATCCTGGTCGAAAATGGTATCGTTCTTTTTTTGGTTAATGATGTATAATAATGAAGTTATTTCCGGGAAACCGGCATCAATAAAGTTCATCAGCTTATCCACCTCTTCCTGTTCCACGTAAGCAAATACCACAATAACCATGATCTCGCCGGTAGATGATGTACGCACAATCAGGTTCCGTAAGGCACCTTCGTGGTTACGCAGGTTATAAAATGAATACCCCTGCTCCATAACAAAATCGCGAATGCTATTGCGCAAATCATTTGAAGGTTCGGCCTGCAGGTAACAGTGCTTTACATCCAAAATTTTATCAAACCGGCCGGGGATATGAAAGCCAAGGGCGTTCATGTTCAGCGCTTCATCTTCTTTGTTCTCGCCATCGTATAACCAGCGTTTATCGCTAAAGGTATATTCCAACTTGTTGCGGTAATAACGGTCGGCAGGCGATGGGATGATGTCCATTATGCCATCCACGTCAATTTTGGCTATCCGGCCAAGGGCATCGGCAACAGATTTTTGCTTGAATTTAAGTTGCGCCTCATAGGTCATGTGCTGCCATTTGCAGCCACCGCAGGTACCAAAGTGCTCACAAAATGGGGTGGTACGGTATTCCGAAGCTTGTTTCAGGTTAAAAATTTTGCCTTCGCCAAAATTCTTTTTGCTTTTGTAAACCTGTACATCTACAACATCGCCGGGTATAGCCTTGTCAACAAAAAGCACAAAGTCGTCGGTTTTGCCCACGCCTTTTCCTTCTTCGGCAATATCAATTATCCGAACGTCTTCAAAAAACTTCTGTTTTGCAACTTTATTCATCAGGCTGCAAAGGTAACAATCAGAATCAAGAAGTTAGAATCAAGAATTAAGACGAAAAAACAACAGCATTAAAGAAATAAACCCATTAAATAGCTTACAATATCTGTTAATGGATTAAACTCAATATCGAACTGCTCGTCTACCTGTTTTGAAAAATCTGTTAGTTCACGGCTCATAACATTTAAATTTACTATGCAAACATAATAATATTATACCATATACCAAAACGGTATATGGTATATAAATATAAGGTTTAGGTTTTTATGAAATAGAATATTTAGTTATTTGCCGCGTCAACTTTTATTGATTCCTGCTTATCCCAATTAATCTTCCGCGAAAAATACATCAGCACCCCTACAATAATGAACAAAGCTATACTCCCTACCATCAACGCCAGGTCTTCCAGCTGGATGATCACGAAAATAAACGTGTAAAATACCGATAGGATAAAGGCAAATAATATTGCCGCCGTCCTGTTTTTTAATATCGAGGCTATGAATGTTGCCACGAGGCCGATGGTGGCAACAGAGGCCACAAGGTAAGCCCAGTTAAACCCAATTTGCTCAGAGAAGGATAGCAGCAGCAGGTAGTAAATAATCATGGCCGCAGCTATCAAAACATAATTAAAAATGTGTATGCTTTGCTTGCGGATAACCTCGGTTAAAAACAGGGAGATAAAAGTAAGCAGCACAATTAAAATGGCATACTTGCTGGTGCGGGTTGTTTTTTGATACTGATCAACCGGCAGGCGCAGTTTAATACCGAAAGTAGCGTCGGCTTGCTTTTTCTCGTTGCTTAGTAGCCCGGTGTCGTCAACCCATTGCTGCGGGAAGGGCCGGTTGTAATACAACATTTTCCAATGCGATTTAAAGCCTCCGCTATCTACCGTACGTTCGTCGGGTAGGTAACGGCCATCAAAACTTGGGCTGGCCCAGCTGCCCTTGGCTTCTACATCGGTAGTTTTGCCCAGGTGCAAAAAGCTCAGTTCCTGGCTCCCCTTCATATCCAGGTCATAATCAAAAGTAAATTCACCATCTTTTGTTCCCGATAGATTTATGGCTGCCTGCAAGCCCTCGCCCGGTAACACGGCGTTATTAAATACAGGCTCGGCAGTGAGGGTTTGGCCACCGGCTTTAACAACCGGGTTGTTTTTTAAACCTTTTAAATCGGTAATACTAAAAACCAGGCGCGCCTTATCCAGCACAAGCTGATCGGCGGTTAAAGAAACACCGGCCAGGCTGGCCTTAGAAAAGTTTCCGGATACTTTAACCAGCGAGTTATAAACCGCTACATCAAAAATGCCCCTATGGAGTATCTGTGTATTAAGACCGGCTTTGATGTTTAAATTATCGGGCAGGATATAAAGGTTTTCCATAACATCCTGTGTGGTTACCTTATTGGCTGCATCCATTTTTTGGATCTGTTTTTTGTAAGGAATAACCAATATGGGGCCTGTTACCAGTTGCCCGCCCGACCATTTGTCTGATACATCATTTATCATCTCGTCCTGCCGCTGCGCACGTTCGCTTATCAGGTTATTAATCAGCGATGAGGGGATGAGCAATACAATAATCAGCACTCCGATAAAAAGCAATTTAACTGTAACCGACTCCTTGAGCCAATCCATTATTCCGCGCGTTTTTGGTTCTTGTTGTATCATTTTATTTTAATAAAGCACTTTGCGATTCAAAGTTTTGATGTAAAAAGATAGGCCTTCTCCGGCCTTTGTTTCTGATAGCAAATTAAAGAAAAGAACTTTGTATTTCAAAGTAAAAATGGAAAGTATTTTTTTATCTTCAATCAGAGACATAGTTATAAATTGATATTTTAAATTAGATCCTCTGCTAACCATATTTATATATAAATTTGAGACTTGTATTATAAAATGAAAGTGGAGCTAACATTAGATTTATTGGTAACTTGTGAACGGTAAATAAGAATACAGGATTTTTGGCAAATAAGGATACAGGATAAATGGCAAGAATGATGTAGAGAAAATGGCAAGAATGAATACATAG
>Ga0307507_10012168_pt1 | contig 10683 bp, 2 predicted proteins | sample 7_EM_MG_FD_207223 | JGI IMG/M metagenome (GOLD analysis project Ga0307507, IMG submission 207223) | Populus trichocarpa ectomycorrhiza microbial communities from riparian zone in the Pacific Northwest, United States - 7_EM | ecosystem: Host-associated > Plants > Roots > Unclassified | place... | reverse complement strand
TTGACGATTTCGACGACTATGGCACCCCAAATCTGTCTCAGAAAGCAAAGGGACGCCGCAAGCCTCTTTCGGAGCTCTCTACAAATACAGTTAAAAAATGTCGTGATAGTAAGGATTGGAAAAGGCCCCAGCAGACGCCAAGGACTAGATATGGCTGTAGTGTATGCCAAATACCGTTCTGCAGAGAGGACGATTGCTGGCTACCTCATATCGAGCGACTCAACTCCAAAGAGTAAGCTATATAGATGTATTTATATAAGAATCGATCAATATAACTGGCTTCATATTTCTGATCACGACGATTTTAATACATTGATCTGATTGGCTGGTTCCTTATCGATAACATGTGCACGAATTTCAGCGGGTTAAGGGATAAAGTTGGTGTCTTTTGCCAAGTACAAAAAACAGGGGTTCTTTAGTACACTTTATAGCAAGAACCACTGATCCGATTTTAATAATTTAAGCAGCATTAGATTCGCCTCGCACAGCTCTAGGGCACCTCGTTGGCTGATCTTAAATGCAGGTGTTAGTTGGTTGTGGATATAGGGTGCTCTTAAGCTCCATATAAAAATGAATGCGGAGCGCTAGCAAAAATCCGAACCGTGTACTAGACCTTCTAGAACCATCGTTACGAGGATTCGCTGATCATTGTAGTTTGTAAAGTAAGCCTTGTCTAGCCAGAATGTTTCTTACTAAAAAAGAAGACTGAGCAATACTTAGATATATATAAGGTAAGGGAATGATGGACGTTGCCAACACCTAGTGGCCTCAATCGCCTCACCTCCAGCTACCGAAATGGGATCTCCCGGGCTCACAGCTCGGCGTGGTCACGGAAAAGACTTGGCGTGGTTAGAAAGTTTAATATAGTTAGAACTTGCAAACTAGCTTCGTAACCACAATTAGCTTAAGACCACGCTGAGCCTATGTATATGCAATGCACATGCAATTTAAATAAAATAGAAAATATAAAGCCGTTTATCCTCAAATTACAAATATCCTAGTTTATGGCAGTATATATACCGCGCATATGCGCTAAACAATGGCTATATAAGGTAATGGTAGTTAGTTATTAAAACATAGCCCGTATACACGCGTAGTATATCCATAACAACAGTCGCACTATAACTTCTTCTCCATAACATTATAGCGTATGCCACGAGTATATATAGCATAATATAGGTATAGGTCTTATATATGCTAATAGAAAGAATAAGGCGAATTTTTATTACTAATTTAACTATTGTATATGCCGCGTATATACTTACTATAAGCAATCTAACAATCGCAGACTTTAATAACCTATAGGTAGCCTCTACTACTAACCCTTCTGCCTTTAGCCATTACTATAGTAAGCATATGCAGAGTATATGTATATACTATACTTATAAAGCCTTACAGGTCTAATTCTAAATTCTAATTCCGGTTGGGTAACTCCTGGTTAGTTATAGGATTGCATATACATAGTATATGCTTATAATAACTATAGCGCGCACTGCAGCAGCTCTCGCTAGAGGAAGACGTGAGTATATATAGAGCCATATATCTGGTATATATGCTAACTATATATAGCCCTAACTGTTTTGGTCTAAGATAACGCGAGTATATACGGCTCTATATACTATATAGGTATATACTAAGCGTATACCAGACCTACCTAACGCCACCTCTATGCTCTCCTTAGTTAATATTATAGTATATATTACTTATCCACACCCTATGCGTAGCATATGCTAAGCCAAAGTTTAGGTGTAATATTGCAGTTAATAGTATGTAGATGTGCGGCTATATCTTTACCGCTTAGCCAAGTATATGTTTTGCATATATGCAGCGCCTGCGGCTCTACTAATATAGCTATAGTATTGCCGGCATGTCTATAATAAGCACAGCGGTGCTTATATATACTACTATGTTGTTATAGCAGCTCGGTATATACTTACTATATATAGTAACTAACCCGACTACTAATAATATATTAGTCGGAGAGCTAGTTATAGGCAAGAAATATATACTATATATATATAGCGTATATATAAGGCTAATGTATTATAGTTCCCTAAAGCTATTTATTCTCTCTAGTAGCTAGCAGGATATAAGATACCTATATAAGCCTAGGTATATCTATACCTATATATCACATATGCGTCGCTAATAGTATCTATAGTTGTGGCCCCTTGGGTTCTAGAATCTCGGAGTATATAGATACCTATATACTCTTTATATATATCCACCCTATGCTGTATATACGCTTAGCCTAAGCTAATTAAATATAGTGCCTAGGACTAGGGGTTTACCACCTAATTTAACAGGCAATTCTATTGCGAGGTAAAAGCACTAGTGTTACTTCTGTATATACACACTATACCCTAATATATATATTTATTTATCTATATACTTATTCCCCCTAAGTTTAATTTCAGACCCAAAGGCACTTATAGGCCTAAGGGTAGCGTATGTAAGGAATAAGCACGGCTACTACTAGGGATACTACCCAATTTTAAAACTAACGCTTAACTCTATATTTAGGAGACTAGGAAAGTTTAATTTAGTATATCCCCTACACATATATTACCAAAACTACTACTTGGTTATATTGCTAGCTTATATATGCATACCCTATATATATATAAACCCCTAATGTCTTCTACTAACCATAGGTTAATACGCGCTTATACTAAGCGTATACTAACATAAGGGAAACAGCGCGTTAGCCCTACCACTCCCTCCACCAGCTTAAAGCGTAAGGTTAGTATTTCACCTATATATATTTAGCATACGCTAACTATATACGCAGCGCGGCCTAACCCCCCTAGATAACTATAAGGAGTCCCCCTTACCGTCTACACGCCGCTAGAGTGGTAGGTTTGCTTTACACATATCCTATATATATACTACTAATATTTAGCACAGGGAGCAGAAAAACAATAGGCCGCCGCTATAGTAGTAGTAAGAGCTCTAGTAAGTTTAGTTTATTCTATTATATATATTATACTTATACTCTATATAAGCCACTCCTACTACGGGTAGAACCTGCTGCTTGTTCTATATTACTAGTTAAGTCCTAGTATATGCTGGGCCTGCATACTGCATACGCAATATGCAATATGCATAGTTGGAGTTTAGGCAGAGTTTAGTAGATAAATAGGCTAGGTATATACCCGATATAGGGCGTGGGGCTATAGGCCTATATTAATTAATTCTTTATTTATGGTAATAGAACTCTATAACACTTGCTCTATATATACTGTATATATGCGCCCTATATGCTAATACTATGCTCCTACGCCTACTTCTTAAGCTCTGCTAGCTCCTTTGCTTTATTATATATATCTTTAGCCTATTTTAATTTATTAATTCGTCGCTCTATATTTTCTATATGGAGTGTATATACCTTCTTCTCTATCTCCTCTATAGATAGGTTAGACCTATGCCTTTTACCTATAGTCTGGGGCGTTTAACTTTGAGATAGTAGGGGCAATATCTGCGCTGTATATACTGTGGATACGCGCGATATATCTAATACTAATACAATATTATTATCTACTCTACTTATCTACGACATAGTCTGCCTACTAAATATAGTAGGTAATTCTATATTAGGTATATACTATAGATTAGGCTTAGGGGTATTAAATAGGTTCTAAGGATTCTAAGGAAGATTTAGTTTAGGATTTTTAGCTTATTATTTAACTACTTTCCACTATTTCTGGGCTGCTTAAGCTTAGCATTTACTTTGCATTTATAGCGTATATATATACTTTATTTTTGTAGCTATACTACTATCCGCTTTAAGTTACTATAATTTCTCCATATATTATCTATTCCTGTCTCTTTATATAGCTCTTATAGGTCGAACATTTCTTATATATAGAGTTTGAGCCTATACTAAAATGTTAGAATATGCGGTGTATATACAGAGCGTATATATTTACCGTAGTACTACAGTAAGTATGCATAAGTTTTGACTAGTAAAGTTATTATCTTAAAAGTAACTACTTTTACTAATTCCAGTATGCTTTTATATATATGCCTACTACTTATAAGGGACCTTTAACTTTTTCTTTATAAGCCTAGCTAGTATCTATGTTTTCTTCTTATTATTTATCTAAGATGTAAGCTCTAGATGTAGTATATATATACTTTATATACGCTCTATTAGTTTTTACTCCGTCTCCGCTTCCTATATCTGCTCTATAATATATCTTGCTTTATAGGTTAGAAAGCGCTTCGTAAAGTTTTATTTAATATATACTTAGCAGAATATAAGTATGTACTAAAAGTGTTCATCCTATTTATAGGATAGGTTAATTGTATATAGGTAATCCCTAAAGCCTATATATTATTAGCATATACTAGGTATATACGCAGTATATACTTACCACTAGCTTATTTCTTATACATATTAACTATAGCTATGCGAAGTCCGGTTCTATAAATATATACAAATTATATAGATAATTGGGCAGTATTACTTAAAACCTTAAATACTAGCTAAAATATCTTTATGTATACAGCATGTATTTCTAAGTTTAGAAATGCGTATACCCACACCTTAATTCCTATTATAGGTATTAGCCTATATATAGCATATGCATAGTATAGGGTATGTATATGTTTAGAATTCTTGTTTTATCCTATAATTAAGAATAAATTTGTTTTACCTTAAACCATTTTAAATAATAGGTCTATTTTAATATATATTATATGTTGGAATGCCTTAGCTTATACGTATATATAGCATATAATAAGGAAATGCTTATTATTAAAGTTATAAATTGCCTGAATCCATTGCTCTATATTCTCTTTATGTTGGTTAATAGAGAACTTGCGTAGCATACCTACTACGCTTAGGCTCTATATATACTTAGCGTGTATCTAACCTATACTTACCTATATATACCGTCCCCTCTAGGAATTATAGTATCCTTTTCTTTTAAATTAGAGCAGTAATTCGATCCTTAATATTAAGACTACTATATACTGCACGTAGTGTCTGCGCCCCATACTTCTTATATAGAGTATAATACTGTGGAGATAGGATGAATCGACCTATGCTATAGTAAGTAGTTTTATTTGCATATACTATGCATATACGGGGTATATATATAGTAAGGCTTAGGACTTCTACCTACCTTATTACTTTAACTATATTATTAGCAAGGTCAATTGGTAGCTTTATTAGGTATAGTAGATAATATATATAAGAATTCCGTGTAATAAGGCAAATATAAGGATACCATGCTATATTAATAGGGATATAGCAATCTAACTATATACTATATATTTGGCTTACTACCCTACCTTAGCCTTGCGGATGGTTAAACCCTAATAGGCTTAGCATATATGTAGCGTATATATAGTATATACATTACCTACCACAATTTTTTCGCTTTAACGTTAAATGTCTAATATAGGTATATTCTTTTTTAAGTTCCTAAACCCCATATTTAATAAGTAAATATAGGTATTAAATATCTACCCTAGTAGTTGTCAATAATAAAGGCTAAGCAGTATGCCATGGTTTAGTATTACTACTGCTAGAATAACCGATAAATATTATCTATATATAATAAGCATATATTACGCATATGCTAGCCATATACGCACTCTATATTAAGAAAATATTATTAGTCTGCTTTTACTATATATACGTTCTTATATACTAGGATAGGTACATTACCGCCATAATTATAGAATACCGTTATAGTAGCTGTATATTATAAGTATTTACCTAATATATATAAATAATGCTTACTTCTCTATACTTTACTTAAGCTTTTTATTAACCTCTACTACTTAGTATGGACGACTGCTACGCTTTTAAAGGTTATTAATTAATTTAAGCTTAACCCTATTATATACAGGGTATATACAGAGGATATCCTTATAAGCGTACTTACAGTGTTTAATACTACTATATTTAAACGCTTAGATTTATTATATAACTTTAATCACAAACCTAGCATAGAACTTTTAGAGCTCTTGCTGCACCCGGCCCAAAAAGACCAAACCAACCAAAAGAACCCTGAAAAACACCCTAATAATCCCCTGAGATGCATACATTACAGGGGAGGCACAGGTGGAACGACGGTGGTACGCAGTCGCGCGCGACCGCCAGACCTATACCCAACAATGGCCCCCCACAACAACAACAAGGACGGGCGAATACCACACCAGAAAGCGGAAATACCCCAATTAAGAAGGCATCTGACAAAATACAAAGCCTTTTAGACGCGTCTAGTATCCGGAACTGTGGGGGAGCATCTGTTAGCCATTACGAACTAATGCAGCTAGCAGAATGGCTCCAGTCTAGCGAACCTTAGGCGCCTCTTCAGTAAACCCTCAATCAAATCCTCCAACGGCTAAATAAAATCAAAGATAAACAAAACCCCCCCCCACAGGCGAACCGCACCTGGGCCGCCGTAGCTGCGCTCCCACAGCATAGGGAACCTACCCCCCTAAAGACAACAACCGGGCATACAATCACAATACGACCAAATACAGAAAAGGCAAAGGAACTTAGGGGACAATCAGAAACAGAAGTTCTTACAGAGATTTACAAGGAGGTCTACGACGCCGTCGCAGTCCGACACCTTAGGAGTGGAGACATTAGAGTCACCCTAAAGGACCAATAGGCAAAGGAACGGGCCGTAAGGGTAGGGGACAGGCTAGGAGAGCGTATTGGCATAAAAGTGCTTCGTAAAGATCACCTAGTTGAAGTCCTATCGGTTCCCATAAGCCTTAGGGTAGAAAGGGGACGCCAGGCGGACAATACAGCAACTATACAGGAGATAGTAAAATAAACGGAACGCCTTATACTAGGACTTGTAATTACCCAGATCCAATAGCTTTAACAGGAAAATATAAACCAAGCATATAATGAGAACAATGAGAGGACATAAAGGGCGCCAGAGACTTGCTAGGGAAACAATAGACAAACGCATAGCTCCCTTATCGTCAGTGTATATACACCAGGAATGCAAAAACTTCTTATCCAAAAAGGAATAATTATAAATGGCCTTATATACAACACAAGGCTCTACAACCACAGACTATGCCTGGAACGATATTATCGCTGCGCATAATAGGGACACACCCAATCCACATACGCAGCACAGGTGTGCTGCGGCCACTGTGCAGGCCCCTATAATATAAGACAATATACAAATCAAGACCAAACAAAATGCGCGAACTGTCACCAAAGCACACATAAGGCATAGGAGAGAGAAGGCTGCATTAAATATAGGAGATGGAAGAAAAGGGCTTAATAGCTGCGGGAACAACTGCACGCTAGGTTATACGAATGGAAACAACAGGCAATAAGCTAGGGGGACGCAGGTGTCTTCCCAGCGTTTCCTACCTTTAATACTGGGGGGCTAAGCCAGCTATCCCAAGCCTTAACGGGCTAAAAGCGACGCCGCGTAACATTACCAGACCGAACAGGAATATAAGGGACACATGGGATACAAGGGAGAGGACGCCCAGTAGGAAGACCCCCATGGACGGCTACGGCAAGTTCAAGGCCGGGACAATTAAGAATTAGATTTAACGCGGCAAACATAACACACGCAGCTAGCTCATAAGGGGCACATAGCCAACCGGTGAGAACGGGGGAAGAACCGGAGGCAATAACAGATTTAGATTTAGAAAGGCTAGTAGGAACACAAGACACAGAAATGGAAAGCTCTACACAAAATAAGTAGTGGCCAGGGAGTAAACACAGGAGATGGAAGTTCTGAACATTTTAGAGAAAGTGGAAACGGAAGAAGCGAGGAGCAAAGGAGAGGCAAAGGACCCCCGCTAGGGGTCCGCTACTTGACCATTATACAGTATAACTGCGGCAATACGAACCACCGTCTAGCAAGGCCCCTACTAGACAGTCTAGACCCAGAGAAACACCATATTCTTACTATACAAGAGCCGTATTACAATACCTACATATAATTGACATACTGCCCCTAAGGATTCCAGCTCCTGTATAAACCAAAAGCAGCCATACGCGTATGCTTTATAATTAGCAAAAATATCAGCCTTGCCTTATGGTCATGGCAGGCAGTTAACCCAGATATTGCAGTTATAACCATCCAGACATATAGGGGACTAGTATAAATTATTAATGTCTATAACCCTAGGGTCGAAGGGGTAGCATAGACAGAGAATATTATATCTATAATAAGCTTGCTAGAAACTGAACACGCGGAGTCCATCCTACTAGGAGATATGAACCTCCACCACCCATGGTAGGGGGGCATCCATGTTGCTGCTAATTAATAGGCAGAGTGCCTACTAAGAGCTATAGACAACGGGGGCCTTAAGCTAGCTACCCCCCCAGGTGCAATCACATGGTAACGGGGCACCGCCAAAAGTACAATTAACCTTACAATTATAGACGAAAACCTATACCAGAGACTCGAAAGGTGCTCCCCTAAAGAAGAATGGGCACTTACCTTAGACTATATCCCTATCCAGATATAACTAGATCTGGACATCAAGGCGCAACCAAATAGCAAAAGATACGCAATAAGGAAGCTTAACGTAGATAGCTTCCTTAATATAATTAAACAACAACTCTAAGACTTAGAAGAAATCCACCTAATACCAAACAAGCGAGGCTTATTAGCTACCCCTAAGGAAATTAATTAAAGACTAGAAAGGATCCAGGCAGTAATTAAAAGCGGGCTAAAAGAGCACTGCCCGGTTTCAAAACCAGGCCCCTATGCACGACACGCATGGTCCGCACAGTGCGCGGCCCTTATAGCCGGCCAACGACGAGCAAGGAGGAAATACACAAGCAGCCACAATTCTAAGGACGAGAGACAATATAAAGACACAAGAAACCAGCTAAAGAATACCCTAAGAAAAGAAGTAAGGAATAACTGGAGACGGTTTATAAATAAACACACTACTAACCCAAGTCTCCCCTATAACAAGGGCCTTTGGACCATAGCGAAATGGGCAAAAAAAAAGGTGGGATACCTAGTAGAAGATCCACACCTACCACCCCTACGAAGAGCAGGCGAACTACAGGCCACAAGCAACAATAACAAGAAGGCAAAGATCCTTATAGAAAGATTTTTCCCTCAACCGGCTCCAGCAGACCTTAGCGATATTACTGGTGAAACACCAGTGACTCGCCTAAGGGTCGACAGCGACATAACAACTAAAGAAATGGCCAGAACTATTAGCCGCCTCTTAAACAACACAGCACTAGGACCAGATGGGATCCTAAACAAAGCCCTAAAGACCTATAGACCACTTATAGCACCTTAGCTTGCAGACGTAGCTAGAGCATGCTTTGCAATAGGCTACTACCCGCAACTTAGAAGATCTATGACGACGGTCGTCTTATAAAAAGAAGGCAAAGCAGACTACTTAATCCCAGGAAGCTACCGCCCTATTGTCTTAGAAAACACCCTAAGCAAGATCTTAGAAAAGGTTATAGCGGACCGTATAGCAGACACGGCAGAGGAACACGCCCTACTACCACAAAGCCAAATGGGGGCAAGAAAGAATCGCTTAACGCTATTAGCACTTACACTACTCGCTGCCACTATTAAAACTGCATGGGCTATGCAAAAGGACTTTATAGTATTAATACTTAGCCTAGATATTAGCGGCGCCTACAACAATATACCCTATAAGCGTCTCCTATATATCCTTAGGGCAAAGGGCTTCCCAGAATGGATCATTTAATTTATTTAAGGATTTATAGGCCAGAAAGAAACATCACTAGTCTTTAGTAGATACCAGAGCCCCCCTATTACAGTCGCAACAGGAATACTATAAGAATCACCTCTGTCGCCTATACTCTTCCTCTTCTTTATAAGCAACCTGCTTAACACCTTTAAGGAAGGGGCGACCCAGGGGATAGGCTTTGTCAATGACATAAACCTAATTATATATGGGCCAACAGCCGCAGAGAACTGCAGGACACTAGAGAAAGCCCACAACACCTATATAGAATGGGCAAGACGATATAGAGTCCAATTCTTACCAGAGAAATACTAGCTAATCTATTTTATAAGAAAACGTAACCAATCTGCAGATCTTTAGCATACAATCCATATCTAAGGCTTTGGGGGTCAACCGGTTCAAGGCCTAAGGGTATTGGGAGTATGGGTAGACAGCAAGCTCCAGTAGAGCGCATATGCGGCGCAAGCGGCCCGTAAGGGCTAAGTATAGTATATCGCCATGTCCAGGATCGTTAATTCTACATAGGGTCCATGCTTCCAGAGGTCACGCCTACTATATACAGCAGTTGTCCGGCTAACCATGACGTATGGATCTAGCATTTGGGCCACTGGAGAAACTAAGAAAGGCCCCCCTAAATCACTCCTTAAACCACTCCAAAAGGTCCAAACAGCCTGCCTTAGGAGTATAACAGGCGGGTATAAGCGAATGGCCACAGCACTGCTCAAGAAGGAAGCCAATATTCCCCCCCTACAACTATATATTGAAGCCGATGCAATGCAAAGGGTGCAAAAGAAACGTAACTCTAACGTCATAAAGTATATCAAGACACGCCTAAACAAACTATGGAGGGACCCTAGGGTGCCCTATAGGAGAAGGAACCAACAACCCCAAAGTAGGGAAGATATATTAGGAAAACAGGTGGAGAAAGCAGAAGAAGAATGGTGCGGCGCTAGGGCCCAGGCCTATATAGAGGAGGAAGGGAGACGCGCAAGA
>Ga0307507_10012167_pt1 | contig 10683 bp, 9 predicted proteins | sample 7_EM_MG_FD_207223 | JGI IMG/M metagenome (GOLD analysis project Ga0307507, IMG submission 207223) | Populus trichocarpa ectomycorrhiza microbial communities from riparian zone in the Pacific Northwest, United States - 7_EM | ecosystem: Host-associated > Plants > Roots > Unclassified | place... | reverse complement strand
TATTGAAGAAGAAATTTTGAATTTCTTCTTCATTTCCTCACTGATGTTACCCCTGAATAATTTATCATTTTATTCCTGATTTATTCTCAATATCTTCCGAGAATAAATAGGCCAATGCCCCCAGTGTTATGCACCGAGTTTTTGATTTTTGATTCTTTTTGAAATTGGTTCCAGACATGGCACAATAGCCGGTTTAACCGGTTTGGAACCAGTTCCTGACAGTCTGAAAACCATGGTTTATTTTTCGGTTTGGTTCCTGATTTTACCGAAACCAAACCAGACTTCAGCAACACTAACTGGAACAAGGAGCGGATGGCTTCGAGGATGGCCTCGTCATCAAATAAGTGCTTGTGCATGAAAATATCGATGATGCTGGTCCGAAAACTTGTTCTTTCCCGGTGCGTGATCCCAAGTGCCCCCGGCGAGCATGAAATCAAATCCAGAGGACCCACAAGCGACGCGGTGGACGCTGGTTGGATTAATTATTCCGAAATTCGTGTCGGGGCCAGTGCCGTGAGAGTCAGATGGGTACCACTACGGTGAAAGGAACCTGCTTGCGTGCGGTCCGATTTGGTTCTATAGACCTATAAATCCAAGAAGTGCTGGTATGCTAACGTAGGCCTACGCAAAATAAAGCGAATAAGTGCTTGAGTGAATTATCTACACGTCCGAGGTCCGATTTGTTTCTGTCCAGTACTTAAAATATGTATCTTCTTTAAATGACAACGAAGATGGTGGCTGTCGATGGGTGATGGGTGGATGGATGGGCGTGAGGGAGGGAGAGTATGTGTTTAGCGAGAGCTGGAGCGAGTGAAGGTGGTGTCGACGGTGAAAACGAGGAGGGCGAACTGGACAAGGAGGGGCAGATGTAAAATTATCCAATGAGTGGAGTGAGGGAGGGAAGAAGGGCTGCGGGAAGTTGATTCAAAATACAAGCGTCCAACTTAAGCTAGATGGCTGAGGATAAAAAGGGAAGTGTCCATGTGTCGGAATTGAAGCCCAGAAACGACCATCTCAAAAGGAAGGACAGTAAAACGGGGAATCAAAAGCAAACTCAATCCAACCTAAAATTGTTGCTGCGGCGTCCCATGACTCATCGGTGAACTCGCATACGGATCGTAATCCATACTCATCCCCGTTCCACTCGCTCGTCCTGTCGGGACACCATCGTCCCTATATGGCGCCACGAGGCTGGCGTTACTCGCGTTCCACGCATGGCTATAATTATCTTGCTGCAGTGGAATGAAAGCACTAGAGTCCGAGCTCCTCATCGCGCGAGCACCCATCGGTGTCGGAGCACTGATACCCATACCACCACCACTGCCTTTCATCGGGTATGATGTACTTGGTGCCACTCGGGCTCCTTCACGACTACGGCGGGCGAGATAGATTCCGATGACAACACCCAAAGCGGAGAGAACTGCAGCACCAACAACAACGGCGGCAATGATCGCAGTATTGTGAGACTTAGCCTTGACGTCAGCTCCACCAGTCGTTGATGATGGACTTGCGGAGCCGCTGGCGGAAGAGAGCCGGACGTTGGCGGGGAGAACACTTGCAGCTGCTGTAGGCTGTGTACCGATCTGTCCATTCCCCACGATGACGTAGGTGCCATTGCTTGGGATGCCGTGGATGGTAACAAACAGGAACGCGGGTCCAGGCTGGAAGAGGTTGGGATTGGGAGGGGCTTGTGCAACGTGAAGGGTAAGGGAGCCGTCCTTGTTCACGGTGTAGGTGTTGTTGAGCTGCAGATGGCGTTGACCCATGTTCATGGCGTGGGTTGTAAAACCGCCACGGTGGAGAACAACAGTGGTGGCGTCAGCGGCGTCGTTGGCAGATCCAGAGTACGAGCTGGCGGGAACAATGATGTCGAAGGAATTACCACCATAAGAAATGGTCTTAGGAATGCTAGTGGGCACTGGCCGCGTGGATGCTGAAAAGTAGGGTGGGTAGAAGATCTCAATTTTGTAAGTTGTCGGGAAGATAGTCGTCAAGTTGACGTCCACGTTGGGGTTAGAGCCAGCAATCATAACCGACGCATCAGGGAGGAGCATCGCTGATGAGTGGTAGAGGCGGGGAATGGTCGAGGCTGACAAACCAGCCTTCGACCAGCGGCTACCTGGAGCTGCGTTAGGGTCATAGATAGCTGGTGTGAGTACAGGTCCTGAGGCTAGTGATTCCCCAAACGGCATTTGAGCATAGGTAGGCGTTGTGAGGGTTGCTTGAGAGTAACCAGCCGTCCCGTTCAAACCTCCGTTGACGACAAGTAGCTTTCCATCAGGGAGAATAATAAATTGGCCCATAGTACGGCCTTCCAACATATCATCGTCCTGGACGTACTGAGGCGTCGATCCGTCCGTAGGTTCCGGGGTAATCCGTTGGCAGTCTTTCGATGCCGGGTAGTTCCATGTATCAATGAAAGGGAAGCTGTAGTTCCCCCACGAATAGTCCGGCATATCCGATCCGCCACATAAAAGCATGGTAGGAAGATAGGTGTTCGCTGGGGTAAGAGGTAACATGGCAACGGCGCCTGAGGCTGGGTAAACGCGAACAACATTGCCAGGCACGTTAGGGAACGGGGTTTCCGTGTTGGTATTGTAATCCCATAGAACTAAAAATAAAAGCTGAAGCGAGCCCGAGGATTTTGGATGGTACTGAACGACATACCAGTTGAAATATTTGCCTGAACGAACAGCTTCCCTGAGGGCATCAGGAAAGTATGGACGTATGCATTCAACCCAGACGTCCTGACCAAGAACTGGAAAGTTGAGAGGTTACCAGACCGAGCTGGATAGAACTCATACGTGGGCTCAGCCGCACCCCCTTCCGTTGCTGGGTCAACATTAGGATAATTGCGGTTGACGTAGCCTCCACTCGTGAAACCACCAATGATAATGACGCTACCGTCAGCCAGTGCCTCCGCGGCCGAGTACCATCGTTGGCGCTGCATCGCAAGGAATGTGGCATCGTCGAACCATTGACAGTTTGCTGACGAGAAGTCGTCGGAATTTCTGCATGGGTTTAGCACGCGGATTGATTTTGTTCCGTCGAAATCCTGATATTCCGAGTCCCAAGCAGCCGAGTAACCTCCTGGGTTAAGCTGGGACCCCATGTTACCCCCTCTACCAACAGCACCATTTCCACCGAACGTAACAAAGGATCCATTGGGAAGATGCATGCCCGACGAACAGAAAACATTTGTCTTTACATCCATAACGGTCGATTGGTGTGATGCCGTGTCCCTGCATGATGATATTAATACAGATCTGAGAGAATGAGGCGACCACGCACCATACAGCGCCCCATGCTGGATGACCGTTAATTTGAGCAGCATTACCTTCTGCCTTGTCTAATATATAAACCTTTTCTTCGTTTCCGACGAACAACTGTATGACGCGATTAGAGCAGAATAGGTTCTGCAAAGGCGAGGAAGCGTACCATCATAGCACTAACTAAACTATTACCGCCATCTACAATGGAGCCACCGAGGCTCGCGTACACAGGGGGGCTCGCCGACGCGAGGCATAATGCCAACAAAGAGAGCGGGGGGAAGAACATTCGAAAGTGGCCAAACGCCGACGAAAACAAAAATGGAGGAAGGAGGAGAAGAAGAGGAAAAATGAATGGCTTAACGATGGGATGATGTTGCAGAGAACAGCCAAAAGACTTGAATTTGGGGGTGCCTTAGTCACCAGTCACTTTGGTTACACCGACGTCACGCGGTCACAGTTTTTCAAGGCCAAACAAACCGTTCTCTCGCGTCGAGACTCATCGAGAAGACGTCCAGCCGTGAATCGACCTGCTATGTATTTCCTCTTGCACCCCCTCCACCAGCTTGGCAGGTCCAATCTTGAGACTACCGATTCACTCCGTCTCACACACCTGTGACTTTTGTGCTAATTTTACATAAAAATCCAAGATGCGGCATCCGAATCAGACCTCAATGTTGCGCTAAAAATATTGCTACTCCGCAGCTCCCGCTGGTTTGAACGCGACCTATGACCAGTTGAAGAATTCGCCAAGGGCACGTCTTACTTGGTGTCTACATATTTATCAACGCCTTGGCTGCTTTGCAGCAATGGGTGCTCCGAGTCATCCTCGCTGTTCGAGTTGTTCATGATAGATGTCCTCAGGATGCGCAGCAGTCGCGATGCACTGCCTTACGCATCAGGCAAATGCTTTATTCATATTTCAAAGAACAAAACGTCCGATTCTCAAGCTCTAGACCTCTCTTCAACTTCTACGGAGTTCTTAGGATCAACAAGTCAGTTGTGATATCACAAGGAAGGAGTGTATATTTGTAGGTTCTAGGGCGATGTATTCATTTTTATTTAAACTCCCTCTCTCAGTGTACAAGTCGACTTCAAGCACGCGACTAATTGAAGATCTGAGGGGTGCGATCAAGGTGCGATGTGCACCCGATGTGTATGATGGCACTTCCTCGGTGGGCTTGACGGACAGTCGAAGCGCTAAGATCACGAAGTAAATGATAAACGGCATATATAGAAGAAGGGCAATAACAAAGCGCAGTTGGCATACAAAGTACATACATATGTAGACGGGGACTATAAGAGCACATACATGGACCGTCACAAGGTTCTAACATGCACATATTTTCAATGAAAAGCAGCGCGCAGCGTTAATCCAGAGGAAGGAAATACTGTTCGGAAACCATACCCCGAGCAGTCTGGATCCAGTATATCAAAATCTCGAGGCAATTGACGCCCATGTAAGGAACATTGAAGCTTTGCCCTTCAAAGTTTATGATTTCTGCCTCAAAAATCGCCGATACCTTGGCGATGGAATAATCTGTTCATTTACGCGCGTCAGAAAGAAGTATTCGACGAGGCACTCAACTCATACCTGGCGTGAGAGTTCCAAACGACCATCGAAGGTAATTGGTCACGACGAAACTGTGCCCCTTGCCTTGAAGAATGTCGTGGATCTAGAGGGGAGAGTGTCAGGCATGATTTTTTACACGAGGAGAAGAACCGCGTACGAGTGCCCAAAGCGTATGAGAGGTTAATTTTCCCTTCCTATCCAGAGTGTCGAGAGACCCGTACGCGAACTGGCGAATGAATGGTGTAGGTTTAATAATTCCAACCTAAAATCAACGGACTTACAGTCTGTTCCGCGGTGAAGTCATTAAAATCCTCAATACCGAAATCCCACGGAGGCAGGAAAATTATGGTGACAGGATATACATTGAATACGTCAGATGGCTGGAATTATTTGTTTAGGACTCAGAAGGGAACCGTCAGAAGAAAAAAAAACTACTCACCAGAGAGAAAACACTCCATTTCGCATCGGGGGCCGCCCAAATCCGACTCACATCTCTGAACTTCAACGTCTCAGTAAGCGGGACCCCTCGAGGTAAATTTTGCAGAAGCCGGATTGCCTCGCTGACAGTGCTCAAGACGTAGTGCTTCATGACGTGAAGGAGCTGGTCGTTGTCCGTCACGTTGATGAGCAGTTTATAGTCATCGTTACCATATGTTACGAAATCCAGGTGGGGCAGAGCGAGATGCGACGCGTTTTCTATTAATACGTTATTTTCGTTCTGGACCTTGACGTCATTAAATTGTTGAAGATCTGCGCATCCAGGTTAGATCGAATAAGGGACAACCAAATTTGTAAAAACTCACAGTTTCGAACCACATTCGAAATTTCGGGCCATCTCCAGTTGGGTTTGACCTGCCGCAAGTGTCGGGTCCCAGGCTGACGTCGGAGGCTAGGGCACGCAGGCCAAGGCAAGGCATAACGCAAGTGTTTTAGCGCTTCTAGGCTTTCCTGGTTTTCGCTCAGGAAATATGGTAAACCACAGCCCCTTAAATATGACATCAGAGGGATATCTAGGACGTCGCCCGCCTTGGTGGCGTCTAGTTCCTCGGCGAAGTATTCAAGATCGTCCATTAATTCATCGGCGCAGTCGCTGAAGGTTCCTTGAGAGTTGGGGTATGAATCATCAGAGCTACTCGAATCAGAGTAGGTTAAAGAGCCTTCATCAGTCTCCGCTATGAAAGATAGGGTGCGATTGACTTTGGGCTTGTCAGAAGCGGCGGTCACGGAACTGTATGAATCCTCTCGAGATAGGAGGTAGTTGGCGATGGATTGTACGGAATCCGAGGGCTGGAGAACGTTCGCTTGGGACTGGGATATGCCAGCAGAGGGGATGAAGATTACTGGCTCTGTTGGGACGCGGCGGAGTGGTTCATTCGACGCGTGGACAACTGGCTTTGTGGGCACGCGGCGAAGTGGTTCATTCGGTACGTGGATGACTGGTTCTGTGGGAACGCGGCGAAGTGGTTCAGTCGGTGCGGACGCGTCTTGCTCTGTAGGGACGCGGTGGAGTTGTTCATTTGGCACGGTGACCGACGCAAAGAAAGCCAGAGTTTCGGACAGCGATGGGCCCAAAGGGGGGTATAGCAGTTCGTCGGTAGGGGATCGGTGAATCATGATAGAGTGCAGTAGGTCAAAGGGGGCTGGTCGAGTCGATTTCTTCAGAATGGCTCTTTGTGTTCTTAGAGATAAAGAGAGACCGTTTTATAGCGAAAATAGACAATTGTGACATCAAAGCGTAATCAAATTGGGCCTCAAAAAGCCTCGAGGACATCGATTGGACAAAGCGGAGGCAAGACAAAGAGTATACGCCTTGCGCTCGGGGCTAACTCGTATGATGCTCAGTTACAAGGGCGTTTCCATGCGTTGCAACAATTGTGGGACAAGGCAGTTGCGAAGAAACTCGACATTGTATGACGGATTGAGCAGCGAACAAGACGGCAGAGGTCAAAGCACACATCGATACTTGGTCTGTCGCGGAGTGTGAAGTCGTTTCAAAATTCAAAATCAATAATTTAGATCCCCGATGCGGCGATTCCCCGACGAGACCAGTGGCACATATGTACAAGGACGCCTTTCCAGCTAACTTAGGCAATATTCGCCCACAAAATACTCCATGCTATGTCATTTATAACGACCGGCGACGCGACCTCGAGTTTACCTAATTGAATTTGAGCTCGCCGCAATTGACATTCCGGCTGAGTCTCCGAGTCGTTGGATGTTTATTAACAAACGCCAGCCCCCGAGCTTCTAGAAAAGAGCTATCCTACTGTCCTTTTTGTTTGGACATCTGGCAGCTGAGCATGCGCAAGCACTTGTTTGTTTCAAGGTAGGTTCTCTTACTTTTTTTCAACGTGAACAAGTTGCATACTCATGATTACCGATGACATTCTGGAATCGTTGAAAAACGCCAATCCTGCGCTGCGACCAACAGGCTACAGCTAACGAAGCACTGAAGAAGTTGAATCATGTGATGAAGAATCTCCCCTCCTCCTTACATATGTATATTTTGATCGGCACCATAACTCGGCAACGCCTCAACCGCCAACAATTAACAAGAATAACAAGGCGTTTGACAACTTGAAGTTAGACGGCGTGAGGACTGACCGGTGACCCCTCATCTTTGTTGTGTATTCAGTACATTTTTTAGGCGAACTTCTTTGTCCTGGATCCGAGTCAAGTCTTCGATTATATTGAATATAATCAATTCTCCCCCACGAGTCCAATGCTAAAATTCAATTCCGGCGATTTTTCTCTCTTTAATACTTTGCTTCTTATCGGATCTCACCATTTAGCCAAGGCTTCAAGTCCACATCAAGGTTCGTTCAGGATCCCCCTGGCAATGGTCATAACAACGCGTACACAATCATTCACGTACACTTTTTTACAAGTGCTTTGTAAAACACCTCACTCCCCATCTTTATTTCGGCTAAATTTCAAATCTGTCGACGATTGGCGAGGCATAAGTATACGACGACGGTCAAATTTTTGCTCCATGGAACGTCTGGAATCATTTTAAGGAGCCGTTCGAGTAGCCAGGCTTCTAACTCTGGCGAAACGTTGGGATTTTGCCATTTCCTCCACTTATGAAGACGGGATGATACCCCGGACGAATGGCTAGTTATGCATTTCTGTTTTGAATCCATCCATTTCCTGGAAGCAATGGGAAAAGTTTAATCTGGATGTATGCTTTTTTTATTCAATGGAATATTCATTCTGGTACTAATGTTTTTTGGAACGGTAGCATCTTTGCTCTACATCAATAGATGGGCCATGATCACCTCCGCATTCTCCGGAAGCTAGTAACTAACAATGTGTTACTCAAGGATACCCACATCTTACCGATGGTGCGGTATGAAGATATACGCATTAAAATATTCCCAACGCCCGGGTGGACTATGAGAGGAATGATGATGACGATTTTTTGCAATTCTGTGGTAGATGTTACGTACCTGATTTTACAGGTTTCCCCATCCATTCGACGAATTTGGTCGACGTAGACTCACAGAATAAATTCAGGTTATCTCATTTATCCACAGCCTTGAAATTGCACATCGCGTAAGTTTTTTTTGTCTCCAGATCTGATCTACTCATCAGCTTCCTTAAATGAAGGTGTATTTCTGAACAATTTCCTGGTTGAGTGGGTTCCCCGCATCTCCGAATCCACAAGGAGACCTTATCGGGTTTGAGCTCGCAATCGACTCTCCGCCGGACGAACGTCTTTCAATGGGTCGTTCGATGTATATGGACAACCGCCAGCCCCCCCGACTCGTTATTAGAAGGCTTTCCTTACTCCCCTTTCTGTTTGGACAATTTGCAGTTGGGTGCAGCACTGCTTTATTTCATGATCAATTGTCCGGTGTTCCACGTCAAATACAACCTCACCTGTTCCAAAATTTCCAACTAGTCATCGATTCTAGAAATTGACAACATACTGGAATTATTAAAAAATCCAAGTCCTATGAAGCGCACACAACCAACGAGGCACTCGATAAATTGGATGCCGTGTTGAGGGTGTCTCCCCATCTTCACTACACATTTCGTATGCTTAAATAGGCGAATTGTGACCATCGCTTCAGGTCGTATAATCTGATGCACGTGTTCCTTAACCTAGAGGCTAGCGTTTTGTCCTCCAAGGCTTTCTGGATTTTACTGCGCATGCGCGATTCTTTTTCAAATTTTACTCCTTCCCTCACTTCCAATGCCCCGCCCCTGATTTAACGGAATAATACGGGACTTAGTACGCGCGACGTGCTGAAAAAAAAGGAGACGAACAGTAGCTCATGGGCGTTCTTAAAAGTTCACCCGACGTAGTTTGCTTTCCCTTGTTTCAGGATGGTGGATGTATCAAGGAAAAACTCCGGAAAAAATAGAGGGAGTCTTTTGTGGTACGATGTTCATTTCTTCGGCCTGGTACATAGAAGGTAGGGTTGAAGACAGGTTCAAGGGCCGTTACAGAAGTTTAGATGGAGGAGTCGAAGGGAACGGTTTGATAGCGCGGTGACAAGATCTGCATCGGTGCTCCGATATGAATACGGCATGCAATGACGTTCAGTTTGAGACGGCAGGGAAGTTTTTAAGACATCGGTCCCAAAAATGAGTGAACCGATAGAAAAGGGTTGATTATAATCGTCAACCGAATTCAGTGGATGTCGATTTCAAGTATTCGCACAGGTAGCATAACATATTGACAAATCCCAAAAAAATTAAAAGAAACTCATGGGGCGGGCAGAAGCTAGTTTTCTCGGAAATGAACAGATGTCACCGGACCACTGACCTCATTACAGAGAAGTAAAATCAGATTGCCGTAATGTGAGGGTGAGGGTGAGCTGCTGGAACGTGACGAAACATAGCAACGGATCCCACCGGGGAATTTCACAGTATGACGAGATATTTCATAGAGATGGGGGAAAGACAAACTCGGTTGTCGAGAGTTGGTAGGAGTTGGTAGACAAGCTCATGGAGACGAACATAAGACAAGATTGGTCGTTCAGAATTCACAGACATAAAAAAAGTAAGAATAACACAAGAAAGGCAAGGGTCGCTCCTCCTGTCAGAGGGGTCCGGTAATCTTGCTGTGGCTCGAGAAGTTGATCATCTCGTCATCGTAAAGAAGATGATCGAGTATCCAGGAGGGTGCCAGCGAGGCTCATTGCGAAGAGAGCGGTTCGCCGGACTCCGATACTTTGACCACAGACGCAATTTACGAGAAAGAGGGCTTTTTGAGAGATCAATTCTTGTAGTCTAGTTGGACAGTGGATCGATGGATGGCTACACATGCCTGGGATGGGGACGTCGTCCGATGATCCAAATACTTACCATTCCCCAAAATCGTCGAGCCGGAACCTGAAGTAATTCCTGGCTTCCACTAAGTTCTCGGTCACATAGTGTGCCGAATGACAAGACCATGAAGACTTGCGATGGAGTAAATTGCACGGAGTTGATCTGTCCGGAATTGCGAGATGATCTTCACGCTTTGAACTCCGTCCCAGATGGCGTCGTCCTTCAATTTTTGAAGAGACCATTGGTAAAAAGAGTAAGCGTTATTCGTCGAGGTGAACATGATAGATATCGATACTTTGTTGGTGATGAGAACAAGCCCTGATGTGGGAACTTTTTTCTTCCGTTCCGACATCGGCCCCCGTAAAGGAGCTGATAACGGCCACGAGGCGTGTTGTGCAGGACATGAACTGCCTTCTGGTACAAAAACTGATTGAAGAGGGCGACCCTGGCCTACGGACGATCAATGTGGGTGCCTTCTGACACCTGACTGCCCTTCTTCTGGAAATTATGCTTCGTGACTTTCATCTGCGCGAATGCCCTGACGCTTTCCAAAAAGCCATA
>Ga0307507_10012166_pt1 | contig 10684 bp, 9 predicted proteins | sample 7_EM_MG_FD_207223 | JGI IMG/M metagenome (GOLD analysis project Ga0307507, IMG submission 207223) | Populus trichocarpa ectomycorrhiza microbial communities from riparian zone in the Pacific Northwest, United States - 7_EM | ecosystem: Host-associated > Plants > Roots > Unclassified | place... | reverse complement strand
GCCGAGATCACCCGGGAAAAGATCTATCGGCAGCTCCACCAGGAACTGCCTTATCAGTCGACTGTCGAGACCGACAGCTGGACCGAGCGCCCGGACAAGTCGATCCGGATCGAGCAGACCATCTTCGTCGAGCGCGACAGCCAGCGCAAAATCGTGCTTGGCAAGGGCGGCGCCACGATCAAGTCGATCGGAGCGGATTCCCGCAAGGAGATCGCCGAGATCGTCGGCGTTCCGGTGCACCTGTTTCTGTTCGTCAAGGTGCGCGAAAACTGGGGCGACGATCCCGAACGCTATCGTGAAATGGGATTGGAGTTCCCGAAGGAGTGACCGGAGCCCGGATGAACGTCCCCAGAAATGTCTTGTTGTTCGAGGTCATGCTGTATCTGTCGCTGATGCTCGACGCGCTGTCGGTGGCGTTCCAGGACCGTACGCCGGACGCCGGCGTGACCTCCTCGACGATCACGATCGCGACTGCGATGGCCGGCTTCCTGATCCTGCTTCTGCTGTACTTCGTCTGGCTCGCCGCGCGGCGGCGCAAGAACTGGCCGCGCTGGGTGCTGGCCGCGGCGCTGTTGTTTTCGGTCGGCTCGCTTTGGCAGGCTCTCGGCGAGAGCGGCCTCGAACTCGATAGCGGCATCGAAATCGTGTCCTGTCTGCTCACCGCGGCCGGACTCTATTTCTCCTTTACCGGCGACGCTCAGGACTGGTTCGACGCCTGATGTTTCGGTCATTCCGGGGCGATGCGCTAAGCATCGAACCTCAGATGCGCAATTGCGCATCGGGGAATCTCGAGATTCTCAGGTGCGCAATTGCGCACCATAGTTCGCTCGTTACACTCGCGCCCCGGAATGACCGGTGTGAGATAGCTGCGGAATCCTGTAGACTCTTCTCATGGAATGGACCGACGACGGCATCGTGCTGGGTGTGCGCAGGCATGGCGAAGCCTCGGCCATCGTCGAACTGCTGACGCGTGACCATGGCCGGCATCTTGGCCTGGTCCGTGGCGGTGCGTCCTCGCGGATGCGGCCGCTCCTGCAGCCCGGCAACGGGGTTCGCGCGGTGTGGCGGGCGCGGCTCGACGAGCACCTCGGTACCTATGCGATCGAGGGATTGCGGCTGCGCGCAGCGAACCTGCTCGCATCCTCGCACGCGGTCTACGGTGTCACCCATCTGGCGTCGCTGGCCCGGCTGTTGCCCGAGCGCGATCCGCATCTGGACATCTACGAGATGCTGGAACAGACGTTGGACGATTTCGATGATGCCGACGAGGCGGCCATCCACCTCGTCCGGTTCGAACTCGCCATGCTCGCCGAACTCGGCTTCGGCCTCGACCTCGAGAACTGCGCGGCCACCGGAGCCACCTCCGACCTCGTCTATGTCTCACCAAAATCCGGCGGTGCGGTGTCGCGGACGGCCGGCGAGCCGTGGCGTGATCGGCTGTTTCGGTTGCCGGCGTTCCTGCGGGTCGGCGAGGCTGGTTCGAACGGCTGGTCGGCGCAGGACCTGCAGGACGGGTTTCGGCTGACCGGCTGGTTTCTGCTGCGCCATGTGCTCGAACCGCGCGGGCAGGGCCATTCCGACGCCCGCGACGGCTTCATCAATGCGGTGACGCGGCAGCATACGCGGCGCGCGGAGGTGCCGTAGCCTATCGTCCGATTCGGGCCACATCCTCGACAAAAAAATGGCTCGGGTTCCATGTTCGATCCCGACCATGTCTGGCCAAGATCAGCGGCGCTTCAATCCCCGCATCGAATCCATGCGTGGAATCGCCGCTCTCACCGTCGCGGCGATGCACGTGACCTCATCCCTGGTCGAAGGCATCCCCACGCGGGGCAGCCTCGACCTGTTGAGCTTGCCATTGATCAAGGCTCTCTCCAACGGTTACGGCGCGGTCGTTGCGTTTTTCGTGATCAGCGGCTTCGTGCTGGCGCGCTCGCTCGATCGCAATTTCAGCGCCTCGCGTTTCCTGCGCGGTCGCGTCTTTCGCCTGTTCCCGGCCGCCATTGCGACGATTGGTCTGTTTGCCACGCTGTTTTACGCGTTCGGATTCGTCGTCTATCGCGGCGCCTCCTATGCGCCGCCCAACATCCTCGCCAACATGGCGATGCTCCACGCCGACATCGACGTCGTGATGTGGTCGATGAAGGCCGAACTGGCGGCGACGCCAGTGATATTCGTCTGCGTATGGCTTTATCGCCGCTTCGGTGCGCGGCCGGTGATCGCGACGGCCGTCGTGCTGTTTGGGCTCGCCTTCGTCGGCCCCTACAGCAAGCTGATCGGCGATGATACCAACCTTGCGCCGTTGTTTGCTTTCCCGGTCGGGATTCTCGTGCACTTCAAGGGTGAGACCATCGCACGCAGATTGCGGCCTGCGGCCGCGCTGCTGGGGATACTGGGATCGGTCGCGGTCTTCTGCGCCTGCGCGTTCTTCAAACCGTCCGGGACCTGGACCTTGCTGGTGCAAGGCCTGTCGGCTGCGACGCTCGTCATGCTGATTGCCTATCGGCCCGAACTCCCGCTGCTGGCCGTCCTCGACGCCCGCATCGTCCGATTCTACGGACGGATCTCCTACAGCTTCTACCTGCTGCACCCTTTGACGTTCTGGGCGACCGGACAGCTCACCGCGTGGCTGTTGAACGGGGGCGACGGGGTGCCGGTGACCCTGGTCGCCGTCAGCTGTGTTTTGTTTTCGGTCGCGGTGGTGACCCCGCTCGCCTATGTGTGCTGGCGGTTTGTGGAATGGCCGGCGATGAACCGGCGCTCACTGCCCCAAGCCATCGCGGCTGATGAGCCGTTGCTGGTCCCCGGCCATGTCTGATCGGGGCTCCGCGCCCAACGCCGGGGCATGTCGATATGGATCAGTCCGGAGGCCGCCTGTTGGCGTTCCCCGTCGAGGCCGGGGGAACCGAGCCGATTCGCGCCTTGCCGGATTCGCAATCAGCGTTTAACCCGTTTCCATGGGAAAGACACTGATTCCGCCGGAACCGGCCGAGATCCACGAAGTCGCGTTGCGCGAGGCGCTCGAGGAGCGCTATCTGCAATATGCACTTTCGACCATCATGCATCGCGCGCTGCCTGACGCCCGCGACGGCCTGAAGCCGGTGCATCGGCGCATTCTCTACGGCATGCGGCTGTTGCGGCTCGATCCGGGCACGCCATTCAAGAAGTCGGCGAAGATCGTCGGCGACGTGATGGGCTCGTTCCATCCGCATGGCGACCAGGCGATCTACGACGCCATGGTGCGTCTGGCGCAGGATTTCTCCTCGCGCTATCCGCTGGTCGACGGCCAGGGCAATTTCGGCAATATCGACGGGGACAACCCGGCCGCCTACCGCTATACCGAAGCGCGGATGACCGACGTCGCGCGCCTCCTGCTCGAGGGCATCGACGAGGACGGCGTCGAATTCCGTCCCAATTATGACGGCCAGTCGAAAGAGCCGGTGGTGCTGCCGGGCGGCTTTCCGAACCTGCTCGCCAACGGCGCGCAGGGCATCGCGGTCGGCATGGCGACATCGATCCCGCCGCACAACGCCGCCGAACTGTGCGAGGCCGCGCTGCACCTGATCGAAAAGCCCGAGGCGAAGTCGAAGTCGCTGCTGAAATGGGTCAAGGGGCCGGATTTCCCGACCGGCGGTATCGTGGTCGATTCCAAGGAAGCGATCACGGAAGCGTATATGACCGGGCGCGGCTCGTTCCGCGTTCGCGCCAAATGGGCCCAGGAGGAGGGCGCGCGCGGCACCTGGGTGATCGTCATCACCCAGATTCCCTACCTGGTGCAGAAGTCACGGCTGGTCGAGAAGATCGCCGAGCTCCTGAACGAGAAGAAGCTGCCGCTGGTCGGCGACGTCAGGGACGAATCGGCCGAGGACATCCGCCTCGTCATCGAACCGAAATCGCGCAGCGTCGATCCCGAATTGATGATGGAATCGCTGTTCCGGCTCACCGAGCTGGAAAACCGGATTCCGCTGAACCTCAACGTGCTGGTCAAGGGCCGGGTGCCGAAGGTGCTGGGCCTGGCCGAGTGCCTGCGCGAATGGCTCGACCATCTGCGCGACGTCCTGATCCGCCGCACCAACTACCGCAAGACGCAGATCGAGAATCGCCTCGAAGTGCTCGGCGGCTACCTGATCGCCTATCTGAACATCGACGAGGTGATCAGGATCATCCGCGCCGAAGACGAGCCGAAGCCGGTGTTGATGAAGACCTTCAAACTGACCGAGGTCCAGGCCGACGCCATCCTCAACATGCGCCTGCGAAGCTTGCGCAAGCTCGAGGAGTTCGAGATTCGCACCGAGGACAAGAATCTCCGCGGTGAGTTGAAGGGCATCAAGGCGATCCTGGCCTCGGAATCCGAGCAATGGACCAAGGTCGGCGAGCAGGTCCGCAAGGTCCGCGACATGTTCGGGCCGAAGACACCGCTCGGCAAGCGCCGCACGCTTTTTGCCGACGCGCCCGAGCACGATCTCGCCGCGATCGAGGAGGCTTTCGTCGAGCGCGAGCCGTGCACCGTCGTGGTGTCCGACAAGGGCTGGGTGCGCACGCTCAAGGGCCATGTCGAGGATCTATCCGGGCTTGCCTTCAAGACCGACGACAAGCTCGGCCAGGCGTTCTTCGCCGAGACCACCTCGAAGCTGCTGCTGTTTGCCACCAACGGCAAATTCTATTCGCTCGAAGTGTCGAAACTCCCGGGCGGCCGTGGTCACGGCGAGCCGATCCGCATGTTCATCGATCTCGATCAGGACGCGACTGTCGTCTCGATGTTCGTCAACAAGGGCGATCGTAAATTTCTGATCGCAAGCTCGGAGGGCCAGGGCTTCATCGTCAAGGAAGAGGATTGCGTCGGCAATACCCGCAAGGGCAAGCAGGCCCTCAACGTGACGATGCCGGTCGAGGCCTGCGCGATCACGACCGTTTCGGGCGACCAGGTCGCCGTGATCGGTTCCAACCACAAGATGGTGATCTTCCCGCTCGACCAGGTGCCCGAGATGGCGCGCGGCCGTGGTGTCCGCCTGCAGAAATACTCCAGCGCATCGCTGTCTGACGTCGTGACTTTCGACGCCAAGGCCGGCCTGACCTGGAAGGATTCCGCCGGCCGCGAGCACAGCATGAGCTTGAAGGAACTGGCCGACTGGCGCGGCAACCGTGCCGACGCCGGCCGTCTCGCGCACGGCCTGCCGAAGTCGAACAAGTTCGGGCGGGGCGTGGAGTAGACGTCAGGCGGCTCCATCCTTTTCTTGAAGGAGCCCCTCGAGGTCGAAGGCAAGCTTGTTGCCGTCGAACAACGGGCAGCAATCGCATCCTGCAAGCGGTCATTCGTGGTTGTAGCTCGAGATCCGCATCAGCCGGGCGATCACGCGCGCCGTGGTTTCGAACCGAAGACTTTCAACTGTAGCGCTCGACGCGAACGCGTGCGGAGAGACGGCGCCGATCGCCATGCGTTGGGTATGCTCCATCACGTGCCGCGGCCAAGTATCACATCCCCGTGTTTTGCGCGTGTCTTGGTGAAACGCCGCAATTCCAGCGTACGTACCACAGCAGTGAAACAGGAGAATGTTGATGGTGTCCTACCGCTCGCTGATTGGTGCAATCTTGACCCTTGCGTTCTGCTTTTGCATCGGGCCGGCAAATGCCGTCGAGCCGCAGCCTTACGAGGTCTCCGAGGTTCAGAAAGCCATCAAGTCCGGCGTGCCAGTGGTCGTACACGTGTATGCGCCCTGGTGCCTGCAATGTCGTGCGCAGGCGTCAATCCTCTCGGCTCTCCCGCCTGAGGCGCGGTTGAACAAGGTCAAGTTTTTCCGTGTCTCCTACGACCAGCAAAAAGATGTCGTGTCATCCCTGAACTGTCCGCGTTCCACCGTGATAGCGTACAAGAATGGCAAAGAGGTCAGGCGAATGTCCTGGGGAACGTCGCAGGACGACGTCATGAGCGTTCTGAACGCGGCGCTCTGAGGCTGATGTACGCCATCGTTGCCGCATTTCTGGCCGGGCTGCTCACGATCTTCAGCCCATGCGTGCTTCCGCTGGCGCCGATCGTCGTGACCGGCGCGCGCGCCCAGGACGCGCGCGGTCCTGTTGCCCTGGCGGCGGGGCTCGCGATCACCTTCGGGATCGTCGGCGGCAGCCTCGCCTCGTTCGGCGTCGAACTCGGCGAGACCGGCGTCGTTCGCCTGATGGCCGCGCTCCTGATGTCCGTCGCCGGGATCATCATGCTGGTTCCCTGGCTGGGCTCCCGATTCGAGCAGCTGCTGGCGCCGCTGGTCGGCGTGTCGGAGACCTTGTCGCGCGCCTTTCCGAAAGCGGAGCTGCTTGGACAATTCTGCGCAGGTATCGTCCTCGCTCTGGCGTGGGCGCCGTGCGTCGGGCCGACGCTCGGCGCGGCGGTTGCGCTTGCGGCGAGCGGCGGATCGCTGTCCTCCGCCATCGCCACGATGACGGTGTTTGCGCTCGGCGCTGCGGCATCGCTGCTGGGCGCGGGCTATGGTCTGTCGCGCATGGCGGTTGCAAACCGGGCCATCGCCGGTCGCGGCGCGGCGATCGGCAAGAGAGCGCTGGCTGTCAGTCTGGTTGCGGTGGGCCTCGCTATTTTCAGCGGGCTGGACAAATCGATCGAGGCGAGATTCGTCGAGGCCATGCCGGATTGGCTCGTGACCGCCGCGACGCGGCTGTGACGAGATCGGGCGTAATAGTATTCGGCTGATGCCGCCTGCTACAATGACACTCGAACCAAATCGCCCTCTGGTCATTGTTGCAGCGTCATGGCTCATCAGCACGATCACGACCATTCTCACGCCCACGGGCGTTCGCATGCCCACGGCCATGCCGGCCACAGCCACGCACCGGCTACGTTCGGGCTCGCCTTCGCGGTCGGGTTCGCGCTCAACACGGTGCTGGTCGGCGCGGAGTTCGTTTTTGGCTACACGGCCAATTCGCTCGCGCTGATCTCGGACGCCATTCACAATCTCTCCGACGTGCTGGCGCTGTTGCTGGCGTGGGGCGCGGCCTGGCTGTCACGCAGGCGGCCGACGCAGCAGCACACCTACGGTTACCGGCGGGCATCGATCCTGGCCGCGCTGATCAATGCCGGTCTCCTGCTGATCGGGGTCGGCGGTATCGCGGTCGAGGCCGCCGACCGGCTGCGGGAACCCGCCGCGGTGGCGGGGTGGACCGTGGTGATTGTGGCTGCGATCGGGATCCTGGTGAATGGCGCGACCGCACTTCTGTTCATGCGAGGCCGCGACAACGACCTGAATATCCGGGCCACGTATCTGCACATGGCGGCCGACGCGGGTGTGTCGCTGGGCGTCGTCGTCGCCACACTCGTGATCATGGCCACGGGATGGCTGTGGGTCGACCCTGCGGTCAGTCTCGGCATTGCCGCGCTCGTGCTCGCCGGCGGCTGGGGCCTGGCGCGGGATAGCGTCAACCTCGCGCTCGACGGTGTGCCCAAAGGCATCGATCTTGCGGATGTGAAGGACTATCTGGCGCGACTCGATGGCGTGACCGACGTGCACGATCTGCACATCTGGGCGATGAGCACCAACGAGACCGCGCTGACCGCACATCTGGTGCGCCCGGCCGGATTCAACGACGCATTTCTCCACGGCGTGTGTGAAGAACTGGCGCACCGGTTCAGCATCCAGCACACCACCCTGCAGATCGAGGCCGGCAGCGATGTCTGCAAACTTGCGCCGGCCGAGGTGGTGTAGGCAGCGGCTGCGTGGTCCTCAAATTACGCCCGCCAGCCGCAGCGCCACGCCCGCGGCGCACGATCCGCCCAGCACCGTCAGCATGCCCAGCTTGAAACGGAAGATCGCGGTCGCGGCCGCGATCGCCAGCACCAGCGCGGGGATGTCTACGCTCGTCAGCACCGGCATGTCGAACGACAGCCCGAACGAGCGGATCGGCGTGGTGGCGCGAAAGACGGTGTGAAGCGCAAACCAGATCGACAGGTTGAGGATGACGCCGACCACCGCGGCCGTGATCGCTGTGAGTGCACCGGCGAGCCCCTTGTTGCCTCGCATGGTTTCGACGAAGGGGGCGCCGAGGAAGATCCAGAGAAAGCAGGGCGTGAAGGTGACCCAGGTCGCGAGCAGACCACCCAGCGTGCCCGCGAGCATCGGCGACAGGGTGCCCGGATCGCGAAAGGCGGCCATGAAGCCCACGAACTGCAGCACCATGATCAGCGGGCCCGGCGTGGTCTCGGCCATGCCGAGCCCGTCGAGCATTTCGGGTGCGCTGACCCAGTGATAATGCTCGACCGCCTGCTGCGCGACATAGGCGAGCACGGCATAGGCGCCCCCGAACGTCACCAGCGCCATCTTGCTGAAGAACAGGGCGATCTGGCTGAATACATTGGCCTCGCCGAATGCGATCAGGAGCGCTGCCACGGGAATGAGCCATAGCGACAACCAGACCGCGCCGACCATCAGCGCGCGCGATGCGTTTGGCTTCACATGCTCGGGCATCGTCGCGCCGAGCATGCCGTCGATCGCGGCCGGCTTGCCCTTAGCCCCGCCATGTTCGATCGCGGCGAATTCCGGCCGGCCGCTCTTGGCGCCGAAATAGCCGATCACGCCGGCGCCGATGATGATGACCGGGAAGGGGATGTTGAAGAAGAAGATCGCGACGAAGGCGATGGCCGCCAGCGCGATCATCACGCGGTTGCGCAGGGCACGCCTGCCGACGCGCACCACGGCCTCGATCACGATCGCCAGCACCGCGGCCTTCAGCCCAAAGAACAGTGCCTCGACGAAACCGACATTGCCGTAGGCGGCATAGATATAACTCAGCCCCATGATGGCGATGATGCCCGGCAGGATGAAGAGCCCGCCGGCCATGATGCCGCCTTTGGTCCGATGCAGCAGCCAGCCGACATAGGTCGCAAGCTGCTGCGCTTCGGGGCCCGGCAGCAGCATGCAGTAGTTCAGCGCGTGCAGAAAGCGGCCTTCCGAAATCCAGTGTTTCTCGTCGACCAGAATCCGGTGCATGACCGCAATCTGTCCGGCCGGGCCGCCGAAACTCAGGATGGCCACCCGCAGCCAGACCCGGAAGGCTTCGCCAAAGCTGATGTCGTGGCCAACGTCAGCCTTGGCGGTCGTGTCGTTCGTCGCAATGTCGATCATGACTTTACTTTGTTGGTCGGCCAGTTGTGGGTCTCGTTGGTGGCATCACGGCACCAGCGATAGAACGCGTCATAAAGCCCGATGCCGGCCGCAAGCTGGTCGAGATCGTCATCATACATCCGCGACAGGCCGAGTGAAGCCGCCAACAATCCCGGCGCTTCCGGGGCGAGATCCAGCCGCGCCGTATCCGCCCCGCGGACGATGGTCGCAAGCCGCAGCAGCGCCGGCGTCGAAAGGCCGAACTCCTCGATCATGACGTCGAAGGTGCAGCGCTCACCGCGGTGGCTCCAGAACACGTTCTCGATGTCGAAAGGCGAGGCCGCGAAACGCTCGCCGACCGCGATCACCTCGGAGGGTGCGACGAACAGAAATACCGCGCTGGGATCGACGAACCGGCGGATCAGCCAGGGGCAGGCGATGCGGTCGACCTTGGGGCGGGCGCGCGTGACCCAGACCGTACGTCCCTGCGCGTCGCGGGGCGGCAGTTTCGAGACGGGCACCAGCGGCAGGCTGGCGGCTTTCCAGCCCTCGAAGCCGCCCTCGAGGGATTCGGCATCGGCGCCGGCATGGCGCAGCCAGGCGGCGGTGCCCTCCGAGAGCTTGGCGCCGCGCTGGCAGACCACGATGGCCGACCTGTCGCAGAACTCCCCGCCCCAGTCGGCGGCATTCTCATGGTTGCGTCGGATGGAGCCGGGGATCAGACGCGGGTCGGCGGCAAAATCCTCCTCGGTGCGCACATCGACCAAAGCTGGGCCATGCGCCGTGCCGATCAATCGCGCGAGCTTATCAATAGATATGGATGTGGGTGATGACATGATTGCGCCCTCGTTAAGCAGACGGGACGCGATACTTGGGCATGTCGCCTCGTGGGGAGATCGCAAGGTCCCCATGAGCCGAATTAATCGCGTGCGGGCTGGACTGTCAACTGGGTTCTCGGAATGAGTCCAATCCACGGCGCTTGGCCCCCTCAGGAACGGTCAGGCGCCATCGCGCGCTTGCGGAGATCCCGGTTTGGATCTAGCGTCCGAAAGATCGGGGGCAAGCAGGCTCCCCGTTAGACGGCCCACCGTCCAAGCTCTGCGCACACTCGACGTGTCGAGAATTGCGCATGATGATCAGCGGGCCAGGCTTCCGATATCTCTCCAGATCTGGTTTGAGCGCCGCCCCTCGTCGCGGTCTCCTCGCGCACCCCGGATACTCCGCGTCCGCGGCGCCGGTGTAAATTGCGGACAAATTTGGACAACGGGGATGAGTGACATCACAACCAGATCAGATGCGCCGACTGAAACCTCGATCATTTCGCTGCTTTACCTGGCGCGAGGGCTGCGCGGTTTCGGGGATGGCTTTGCCATCATCATCCTGCCCGCCTACATGACGGCTCTGGGCTACGACGCCGTGGCAATCGGATTCGTGGCGACGGCCTCGCTGCTCGGGACGGCGCTCTTGACCCTGGTCGTCGGCTGGATCGCGCCGCGGCGGGACCTGCGTGCGCTCCTGATCTTCGGCGCGGGCCTGATGGTGGCGACCGGCGTGGCATTCCCGAATATTGAGCATTATGTCCT